>PJEL010004392.1_pt1 | contig 11661 bp, 12 predicted proteins | sample 1853271 | NCBI WGS metagenome assembly PJEL01 (sample SAMN08108733, study PRJNA415343) | Invertebrate metagenome, whole genome shotgun sequencing project. | host: Globobulimina | place: Sweden: Gullmar Fjord | collected 2015-08 | reverse complement strand
CTGGCGACCGTATCACGCTGCGATTAAACCATATAAAAGAACAGATATGCGGATGCCGAGCGCTCCGCCCGAGAATTTAAGGACAGTAAGATGAACTTCGTACCTGGTGAGAAATATAAGTCGTTTGAACCGATTGATCTGAAAGATCGCAAATGGCCTACTCGCGTTATCGACAAGGCACCGATCTGGTGCAGTGTTGACTTGCGCGATGGTAATCAGGCGCTGATCGAGCCGATGGGGCATGAGCGTAAAATTCGTATGTTCCGGTATCTGGTTGAGCTTGGTTTTAAGGAAATCGAAGTCGGTTTTCCGTCCGCGTCCCAAACCGATTTTGATTTTGTCCGGTTTTTGATTGAGAACGGTGAAATTCCAGATGATGTTAAAATTCAGGTTTTAACCCAGTCGCGCGAAGCTTTGATCCGTCGTACATTTGAATCCATTAAGGGCGCAAAACAGGCAATCGTTCATTTGTATAACTCCACCTCAACCCTGCAACGGAATGTTGTCTTTGGATTGGGTCAGGACGGGATTAAACAAATCGCGATTGATGGTACCAAGCTTGTTCGCCAAATGGCAGACGAAATGCCAGAAACCAAAGTACAGATGGAATATTCGCCGGAAAGCTTCACGCAGACAGAGCTTGAATATGCCTGTGAAGTTTGTACTGCAGTCATGGAGCTTTGGAAGCCAACTGAAGATAACAAGATTATCTTTAACTTGCCTGCGACGGTAGAAGTGTCAACGCCAAATGTGTATGCCGATCAGATCGAATGGATGCATCGCAATCTGCCGAACCGCCATTTGGCGTTGTTGTCGTTACATCCCCATAATGATCGCGGCACCGGTGTTGCTGCAGCTGAATTTGGTATTATGGCAGGAGCTGACCGCATAGAAGGCACGTTGTTTGGTAATGGTGAACGCACTGGTAATGTGGACGTCGTCAATTTGGCTATGAACATGTTTACGCAAGGCGTCGATCCAGAACTGGATTTCAGCGACATAAATGAAGTTGTTCGCACCGTTGAATATTGCAATCAATTACCCGTCCATCCGCGCCACCCTTATGGTGGTGATTTGGTATTCACAGCCTTTTCCGGATCACATCAGGATGCGATCAAGAAGGGTTTTGGGGCGATGAAAAAATCCAACAGCGAACTTTGGGAAATTCCTTACCTGCCTATCGATCCTGCGGATTTGGGTCGAAACTATGATGCGGTTATCCGCGTGAACAGCCAATCGGGCAAGGGCGGCGTCGCGTATTTATTGCAAGAAGATTACGGAATTGAATTGCCGCGTATGCTGCAAGTTGAATTTAGTAAGGTCATTCAGGGGATCACTGAAGAAAGCGGCAAGGAACTCTCTTCATCCTTCATTTATGAAGTGTTTGAAAAAGAATATCTGGACGCATCGGGGACGGTTGATTTCGTCAATCACCAGACAACAGTTGATACCCATGCATCTGAGCGTCGTATTCTAACGGCGACTGTACGCGCTGATGGTGAAGATAAAACTATTGTGGGATCCGGAACTGGTCCTATCGATGCCTATATGAGCGCGCTGAAAGACAATTTTGATATTGAATTGTCCGTCAATGATTACAGAGAGCATACAACTGGTTTCGGCGCCGATGCTGTGGCCGTTGCCTATGTTGAAATGCGCGATAAGGATGGAAAGTCAGTCTTTGGGGTCGGGCGTCATGCCAATATTGTAACAGCTTCCCTAAAAGCGATTACAAGTGCAGTCAACCGTGCGAATAAATAGGCATTTGGAGCTACTTCTTATACTCAGCCCGGCAACTTGCCGGGCTGTTTTTGTTTGAAGGCTTTAAATAGTCGCCCATCAATCACCAATAATCCCCCGCCGATAAAGGTCATGCCAACTATCATTGAGAATTCCAGTGTCTCCCCTAAAAAAAGAACACCCAGTAAAATGGCACTTAGGGGAATGAGAAGGGTGACCAAAGATGCATTTGTTGCGCCAGCGCTGGCGATTAGTCTGAAATAAAGAATGTAGGCAATCGCCGTGCAAAGAACGGCAAGGCCAATGACCGACCAAATAGCTACCCCACTCACAGAGTCCATAAATTCCCAAGGTTTGTCGAATATCAGAACTAAAGGGAGCATCAGGACGGTTGTCCCGCTAACCTGACCTGTTGCGGTAGCCATAGGGGAGATTCCCATTTTGGAAAAACGACGTCCGAATACAGCGGCTACACCGTAAGACAGAGCAGCACCCAAAATTGCAAACTGTCCTAAAACATCCGGCCCGGTAAGACCGATATTGCCAATATCGGGGCCAACCATCATGGCAACCCCGAGGATACCAAGAAAAACACCCATTATCCGTTGTGGGGAAAGCCGTTCGCTTTTATCCTTCGTAAAACTATGGGCAATGATTGCAGCGAAAAGAGGTGTGGTTGCGTTTAATACGGCGGCAAGGCCACTGCCGATTTGGGTTTGCCCGGCAACAATCAGGCTGAAAGGCACCAGATTGTTGATGAATCCCATAAACAGGAACGCGATCAAAATAGGCCCTGAAAATGGAAAGGGTGTTTTCCCAATTTTAAGAAAAAGGAACAACACCGCAGCTGCAATGGAAACGCGGCCGAAGACAACGGTCAGGACCGGTATCTCCTTAACTGCCACACCATTGAAAAAGAAAGACCCGCCCCATAACAGGGAAAGACCGATCAGCATTCCCCACTCAAAAAGGGTCATGGAGTGTTGTGTGTTGCCTTGGTTACTCATACTGAATTCTCAATTTATTTTGGATACTAAAATCCAATTTAGCCGTTCTCAAATCGTCATTCTTCCCGGATCTCGACTTTATAGTTGTTATCCGTAATGAGCACGTGGTCGGGCATCGCCGCAATTCTTTCCAGCCAGCGTGTAATTCCGGGGTAATTGTCTAATTCAAATCCCCCTTCATGCGCGACGTGAGTATAGGCATACAGGGCGATATCCGCGACGGTGAAGGTATTGGCAACAAGATAATCGTGATCCAGTAGTTCCTTTTCCATTACATCCAGTGCAGCATAACCCGCAGCCATTTTCGTGGGTAGTTGAGCTTTCTGATCTTCTGTTGGGCCGCCGTGAGTCATCCAATAACGGACAACCGCAATATTTGGTTCATGATTATATTGTTCAAAAAACAACCATTGCAGAACACGGGCTTTAAGCAATTTGTCTTTAGGCAGGAAAGGGGGCTCATCGGCGAGATACATCAATATTGCATTGGATTCTGCCAGACATTCTCCGCTTTCCAGTTGCAGCAAGGGAATACGACCGTTTGGGTTGAGCGCTAAATATTCTTCAGTCCGGGTGTCACCTTTGAGGATATCTTTTTCGATCAATGCGAAAGGTATATGCAGATGGCTTAGAAGAAGGCGAATTTTGTAGCCATTACCAGACGGCAAGAAATCATAAAGCTTATACATAGAGCTTTCCTTATAAGTTGGTCTTATGGATTTCCTGTCCGCGAGAAAAATAGCCGACGATCCAAAAAACATCAAAAAGAATTTACACTCTCTTTTCATTTGTTTTTTATCGTCCACTAATTCATGTAGTTTATAAATCAGAGACCGGCTGTGTTTCTATAAAGTAAAATTATAAGTGAAGGCTCACAAATAATGTCAAATGATATATCATCCTTAAAACTTGTCATGTTCGACTGTGATGGGACACTTGTTGACAGTCAGTACAATATTATCAAATGCATGACAGTAGCCTTTAATGAATGTGGATTGCAGGAGCCTGAAGACGCAAAGGTAAGGTCCATTATTGGCCTGAATCTCGATCAGGCGATCCGCCAGTTAATGCAGGATAAAGAGGATTTTGATCTTCTGAACCGGTTAGTGCAGGGATACAAAAGTGCTTTTCAGGTGCAACGTCTGCAACCGGATCATCATGAACCCCTTTATGCAGGCACCCTTGATGCGTTGCATTCGTTAGAGAAGGCGGGGACCCTAATGGGAGTAGCAACAGGGAAATCCATGCGGGGTTTGCGGGCTGTTATCGATTTACATGATCTTGATCGCTTTTTTATGTCCTTGCAAACGCCGGACAACAATCCTGGGAAACCGCATCCTCAAATGTTGGAAACTGCAATGAATGAGGCGGGTGTTGATGCCGCCAGTACATTTATGATCGGCGATACAAGTTATGACATGATGCTAGCGCGAAATGCCGGGTGTCAGGCAATTGGCGTGAGCTGGGGCTATCATGATGATGAAATACTTCTCGATAGTGGCGCAAATCATTTGATCCATCACTATCACGAACTCTTCGAACTCATCCATCCGTAGAGTTTTATAGAGTTCTGCTTGCTTTTTTATAATTATTCAGTATAAACCTAACGACTGTTTGCTTAACTTGCTCGCATTTAACAAAGTTGAAGATAACTTATGAAGCGATTTTATAAACTGGCAGAGGCTGGACCACTGGAGAACGGATATACAATTCTGCTCGACGGTCGTGCTATTAAGACGCCAGCAAAGCAGGAATTTGTTGTACCCTCTGAAAAAATTGCGAAAGAAATTGCAAACGAATGGGATGCACAAATTGAAACGGTTGAGCCCACCACAATGCCCTTTATGCAATATGTGGCAACCGCAATTGATCGTGTAACACCTCAACGAGAAACTATTATTGAGGACCTGTCGAGTTACGGCGGAACTGATCTGGTTTGTTACCGGGCGACCTATCCGCAAAAACTGATCGATAAACAGTCAGCAGCTTGGGACCCGCTGCTTAAGTGGTTGCTAGAAACTCATGGGGTTTCTTTAAAAACGACAACGGGTGTTGCGCACGTAAAGCAAAGTGAAGACGCTTTGGCCATGATGAAAGCAATTCTCGTAGATCAAAGCGATTTCAGGCTGGCGGCAATTCATGAGATTGTGACCCTCACAGGATCTTTGGTCGTGACACTGGCAGTGATGGCAAAACATATTAATGCACAGCAGGCTTTTGAAATCAGTGAGCTTGATGAGACACATACAATAGAGGAATGGGGAGAAGACGCGGAAGCTGTGACACGCCGGAAAAACAATAAAAATAGTTTGGCGGCAGCGACCAGGTTCTTGTCCCTTTGTGACTAGTGACAACGAGACCGTTACTGAGTTGACGGTAGTCAGGGAGTTGAAATGAAAGATATTATTCAGAAACTGGAAGAAAAGCGTGCGAAGGCACGTCTTGGCGGCGGTCAACGTCGTATTGACAGGCAGCATTCCAACGGAAAGCTCACAGCACGGGAGAGAATTGAGTTTCTTCTGGATGACGGGTCTTTTGAAGAATGGGATATGTTTGTAGAGCATCGCTGTACCGAGTTTGGTATGGAAAAAGATGTTATCACGGGTGATGGCGTTATTACCGGACATGGAACGATCCACGGGAAACTGGTTTTTATCTTTTCCCAGGATTTTACTGTTCTTGGTGGTTCACTTTCTGAATATCATGCGAAAAAAATCTGCAAGGTCATGGATAAGGCCATGCAAGTTGGTGCCCCGGTTATTGGACTGAATGATTCCGGTGGAGCCCGTATTCAGGAAGGTATCGATAGCCTTGCTGGATATGCTGAGGTTTTCCAGCGGAATGTTATGGCTTCTGGCGTTATTCCGCAGATTTCAGTGATCATGGGCCCTTGTGCAGGTGGTGCGGTTTACTCTCCGGCGATGACAGACTTTATCTTTATGGTCAAAGATAGTTCCTACATGTTTGTGACGGGACCTGAAGTTGTAAAGACTGTAACAAACGAAACGGTTACAGCAGAAGAACTGGGCGGGGCCGGAACCCATACCAGCAAATCATCTGTTGCCGATAATGCCTACGACAATGATGTTCATGCCTTGAACGAAGTTCGCCGACTTGTGGAAATGCTTCCAGCATCCAACAGAGAAAAATCTCCAATTCGCGATAGCTTTGATGATCCGGATCGTAGAGAACCGTCTCTGAATACACTGGTTCCAGAAAACCCGAACAAGCCTTATGACATGATGGAACTTGTCTTGAAGCTTGTTGATGAAGGCGATTTCTTTGAAATTCAGCCAGATTATGCAAAAAATATCCTGACCGGATTTGCCCGTTTCGAAGGCCAGACGGTTGGCATTGTTGCAAATCAACCAATGGTATTGGCGGGTTGTCTGGATATCGATAGTTCCAGAAAAGCAGCAAGATTTGTCCGTTTCTGTGATTGCTTTAATATTCCGATTATTACTTTGGTGGACGTCCCAGGCTTTCTTCCAGGAACATCTCAGGAATATGGCGGTATTATCAAGCATGGTGCGAAACTTCTGTACGCATATGCCGAAGCCACCGTTCCAAAAGTCACTGTTATTACCCGTAAAGCTTACGGTGGAGCCTATGACGTGATGGCGTCCAAGCATTTACGCGGTGATGTGAATTACGCCTGGCCATCAGCGGAAATTGCGGTGATGGGTGCAAAGGGTGCCGTGGAAATTATCTTCCGTAGTGAAATTGGAGATGATGAGAAAATCCAGAAAAGAACGGATGAGTATCAGGAGCGCTTTGCCAATCCATTTATTGCTGGTCATCGCGGGTTCATTGACGATGTGATCATGCCGAATAATACGCGTCATCGCGTTGCTTCGTCACTGCGCATGCTTAAAAATAAAGAGCTCGAAAATCCGTGGAAAAAACACGGTAATATCCCGCTTTAAGGCGATACATAGGAAAGGTACAAGATATGTTTAAAAAAATCCTGATCGCCAACCGTGGTGAAATTGCCTGTCGTGTCATTCGGACAGCGCGGGAAATGGGCATAAAAACAGTTGCTGTTTATTCAGATGCGGATGATGGCGCAATGCATATGCAGATGGCTGATGAAGCCGTCCATATTGGTCCATCAGCGGCGGCAGAGAGTTATTTGATCATCGAGAAGATCATCGATGCCTGCAAACAGACCGGAGCGGAAGCTGTTCACCCTGGATATGGTTTTCTTTCAGAAAATCAGGCGTTTGCTGATGCTCTTGCCAAAGAAAATATTACCTTTATTGGCCCTGGCAAAAAAGCAATTGCCTCAATGGGCGATAAAATCGCCTCCAAAAAACTGGCGCTAGAAGCGGGCGTTAGTACAGTTCCCGGCCATATGGATCTGATTACGGATGCTGATCATGCAGTTCAGATTTCTTCTGAAATTGGCTATCCAGTGATGATCAAGGCCTCCGCCGGTGGTGGCGGTAAAGGCATGCGGGTTGCGGGTAATGATGAAGAAGCCCGAGAAGGTTTTCAATCTGCCAAGAATGAGGCCATCAGTAGTTTTGGTGATGATCGGATTTTCATTGAGAAATTTGTCGTTGATCCGCGGCACATCGAAATTCAGGTTTTGGCCGATAAACACGGAAATTGCATTTATCTGGGGGAGCGGGAATGTTCTATTCAACGCCGCCATCAAAAAGTAATTGAAGAAGCGCCAAGCCCGTTTGTCGACGAAGAACTTCGTAAAGCGATGGGTGAGCAAGCTGTAGCCTTGTCCAAAGAAGTGGATTATCACTCTGCTGGTACCGTTGAGTTTATTGTTGGCAGTGATAAAAGTTTTTACTTCCTTGAAATGAATACACGTCTGCAGGTGGAGCATCCGGTGACAGAATTGGTTACTGGTGTGGATTTAGTGGAACAGATGATCCGTGTTGCCAATGGAGAGAAGCTCTCTATGACACAGGATGATGTGACACTTACAGGCTGGGCCGTTGAAAGTCGCCTGTATGCAGAAGATCCCTATCGTGGCTTCCTGCCGTCAATTGGTCGCCTGACCCGGTATCAGGCACCGGAAGGCAAGAATGTACGAGTTGATACCGGTGTGACAGAAGGATCCGAAATCACCATGTTCTACGATCCAATGATCGCCAAGCTCTGCACATATGGACCGAATCGCGCTTCAGCCATTGCTGAAATGAGCCGGGCGCTGGATGCCTATGACGTTAAGGGGATCGCCCATAATATCAATTTCCTGAACGCTGTCTGTAATCATCAACGGTTTAAAGACGGGAACATAACAACTGGGTTCATCGCGGAAGAATTCCCGGATGGATTTATGGGGTTGGCGCTGGATGATGCGACATACAACAATCTTGTCGCCATCGCCGCACTGGTTCATTTAAGGCAGAAGGCCCGGTCATTGACTGGAATAGCGAGCGCGGTTGGAACTGATTGGGTTGTCAGCGAAGGCTTGGACCGGCATACATCTGCGGCAGTTGAAGATGTCGACGGTGGCCTTGATGTGACAATCGGTGATGATGTTCTGGCTATTCGGTCAGACTGGTTGCCTGGCAATCGCCGCATCGTTGCTGAAATCAACGGAACAGTTGTTATCGCACTGCTTGAAAATATCAATGATGCGATACAAGTAACCCACGGCGGTGCCGTTGTTACCCTCGCTGTGCGCCGGCCGCGTCTTGCTGAACTTGCCAAACTCATGCCGATCAAAGTAGCGCCGGATATGTCAAAATATCTGTTATGTCCAATGCCCGGTATGATCGTTTCCGTCAATGTGGAAGAAGGTGATGAGGTGAAAGCCGGTCAGCCGCTTGCTGTTGTGGAAGCCATGAAAATGGAGAATATCCTTCGTGCTGAACAGGATGGTGTTGTAGCAGTCGTGAATGCGGCGGCGGGGGATACGCTTGCTGTTGATGCGGTCATTCTCGAATTTGGATAGGTCCTAGAAATGACAATTGTCCATGTAACAATATCCGGCCGGGTTCAAGGGGTTGGGTATCGTGCATGGACAGTTGATACTGCTCGAAAACTTGGCCTTTTGGGTTGGGTGCGAAATCGAACGAATGGCACCGTCGAGGCGGAGTTTCAGGGGGACGATATCAAGGTCCACCGAATGATCGAAAAATGTCATGAAGGCCCGTATATGGCCAGAGTTATCGACATTGCCGTTTCGGATAAAAAAGCCTCAGGCGAAATCTACACAGCTTTTACCGCCAAGCCATCCTTATAGCTTTTTTGATAAAATGACCGGGCCCACTATGCCGAGCTTCCAGTAGTTGCGGTCTTTGGCTCAGCCAGATGCTACCAAGAACTAGGAAGACACCAGCAATCTGCAAAGAGGATAGTGTTTGATCCAGAAACCACCACCCCAGAATAACCGCTGAAATTGGGCTTAGAAATCCCAGAGTTGAAACCACGGAAGGCTCCAGCCGGGATATTCCACGAAACCACAAAATATACGTGAACGCAGCCCCTATAAGCCCAAGATATACAAATCCGAAAATGTTGCTGCTATTGAGGTCGGGCAGGGGCGGCTCAAACAGCATTGCTGCTGGAACCAGCAATAATCCTCCTGCCGTTAATTGCCAGCTGACAAAAGTTAAGAGCGATACCGGAGGCTGCCATTTACGGGTGAGTACGGTGCCCGCCGCCATTGATGCGGCCCCGATAAGACCTGCGATAATTCCCGTACTATTCAGTGCAGCTTCTGGATTAAGGATAAGCAGCGTAACACCGCTAATACCGATAATTGCAGCGATAACAGCGACTATTCGAACTGAAGATCCCAAAAGTGCAGCTGATAAAAAAATGACAACAAGAGGCTGGATGGCGCCGACGATGGCCGCAACGCCGCCTGGAAGGGAATAGGCAGCAACAAACATCAGCCACCAGAATATGGAAAAATTCAAGGCACCGAGAACAAAGGATTTTGCAATCCATATTCCAGAAGGGAGTTGGCGAGAGATAAGGAGGAGAAGGAGACCGGCTGGCAAAGCACGTAACATAGCAACTGTTAATGGATATCCATCCGGTAGAAACTCGGTGGTGATCAAATAAGAGCTGCCCCAAATCAAAGGGGCGAGAGCTGTTAGAAACAAGTCAGAATTTCGTGTCATATTAATTTCCAGTCGTTTATCTTGATATCGAGATAAATCTTATCTATCTTGACGTCAAGATAAAATATTGTGACAATGCGACATGGATCACATTGATAAAATTGCGGCTCAGTGGAACAAAGAGAGACGAGATCTCGATATTGCTCCAATGGCGCTCATTGGGCGGCTTAAAAGAATATCGAGTCATCTCACACAGGGAATGAACAAGACTTTCTCAGAGTTTGGTCTCAATAGTGCGAGTTTTGATGTTCTGGCGACGTTGAGACGGTCAGGTGAACCCTATTGCCTGTCGCCCAGTGACCTGTTGGCGACAATGATGGTGACATCGGGAACGATGACCAATCGGATAGATCAACTTGAGAAGTCGGGCCTTGTTGAACGGATACGCAACCCCAAAGATGGTCGAGGTTTTATCATCTCACTGACGGAAAAAGGATTTAATTTAATTGATGCCGCTGTCGGTGCGCATGTAGAAACACAGCATAGATTGGTGTCCAGTTTGTCAGGAGAGGAGAAGCAAAAGCTGAATTCCCTTCTCACCAGATTTCTTGCTGGTCTTGAATGACCCACTGAAAAATTCGAAATTATTAACCGCCAGTTAGAATTGATCCTTTAGCACCATTTTCAAGAAAAATTTTCTCAAAGCTGCTTCTGAGCTCAATATCAAATTCTGGCAGGCTAACTGGTATTCCCTGATCAACCAAAGATGTGACGCCATGTTCAGAAATGCCGCAAGGGACAATCCCGTCATAGTGCGATAGATCCGGTTCGACATTGATGGATATGCCGTGAAAACTCACCCATTTTCGAACCCGTACACCGATGGCAGCTATTTTGTCTTCGTGGGCATCTCGGGTAACCCAAACACCAACACGGCCGTCGCGCTTTTCTCCTTTGATCTGGTATTGATCAAGAACATCAATAACCCAGCTTTCCAGATCCTGAACAAAAGCCCGGATGTCTGATCCTCGTTTTTTCAAATCAAGCAGGACATAGGCAATACGTTGACCTGGGCCATGATAGGTATATTGCCCTCCGCGGCCTGCATTATAAACCGGAAATTTGTCCGGGCTTACAAGATCGCCCAACTCTGCGCTGGTACCAGCTGTATAAAGAGGAGGGTGCTCCAGCAGCCATATAAGCTCGGGCGCTCGCTCATCGCGAATGGCGGTGACGCGCGCCTCCATTTCATTGAGCGCTACCTCATAGGGGACGAGTTCGTCCGATATTTTCCATTCGATTAAATGCATGATGTTTTATAGCATTTTTATTTGATGCGACAAGAATAGGTGATATGGCTTTTGTTAATCTATTAATAACCCTGTTTTGAGATAGTGTAGCTGCACAAGGAAAATGTAGGTGTTTGAATGAAAGAAAAGGCAATCGAGGACGTCGACGTGGAGATCTCAGTTGTACTGGGAAAAGCCGTTATGCCGATCCATCAGCTTTTGAAAATGGGCCGTGGGGCTGTGATTGAACTCGATACTGGCGTTGATGACGATGCCATTGTTCTCGCTAATAACAAACCGATCGCTTTCGGTGAAATCATCGTTGTTGATGATAATATCGGTATTTCCATCACCGATAAAATTGGCCCAAATCAGCAGGATTTTTAAGTAAGAAAATTCTTATCTTTCTCCAGGCTACACTTAATTCACATCTTTACTGAAAATAATTCATTCTGCCCTTGCCAGCCGTCCAAACATTTGATATTTCCCCTCTACCTTATGCGGTCGTGGCGGAATTGGTAGACGCGCAGCGTTGAGGTCGCTGTCCGGTAACACGGGTGGAAGTTCGAGTCTTCTCGACCGCACCAA
>PJEL010004391.1_pt1 | contig 11662 bp, 3 predicted proteins | sample 1853271 | NCBI WGS metagenome assembly PJEL01 (sample SAMN08108733, study PRJNA415343) | Invertebrate metagenome, whole genome shotgun sequencing project. | host: Globobulimina | place: Sweden: Gullmar Fjord | collected 2015-08 | reverse complement strand
ATGGACAAGATCACGTAACGTGATACCTGGCTGCATTTCACCTTTAAAACGAACCAAGACTGATTCAGGCATATCGAGCGGCATTACGCCGGTCGCGGCGGCGAAGGCCACGAGGCCCGAACCTGCCGGGAACGAAATACCTAACGGGAAACGAGTATGTGAATCACCACCGGTACCTACGGTATCAGGCAGTAGCATACGGTTTAACCAAGAGTGGATAACACCATCACCAGGACGCAAAGAGACACCACCACGATTCATGATGAAATCAGGTAGAGTGTGGTGCGTATTCACATCAACAGGCTTAGGATAAGCCGCTGTGTGACAGAAAGACTGCATAGTCAAGTCGGCACTGAAGCCAAGACATGCAAGATCTTTAAGCTCATCACGGGTCATAGGACCGGTAGTATCTTGCGAACCAACCGAGGTCATCTTAGGCTCACAGTATTGACCAGGACGGATACCGGTAACGCCACAGGCCTTACCAACCATCTTCTGAGCAAGGGTATAACCTTTGCCGGTATCGGCTACATCTTGTGGTAATACGAAAACGGTTGATGCTTCAAGCTTTAGCACTTCACGGGCACGAGCAGTCAGGCCACGACCGATGATCAATGGAATACGACCACCAGCGCGAACTTCATCCATTAACACGGCAGTTTTAAGTGAGAACTCAGAGATAACTTCATCGCTGTCATGACGCTTAACGAGGCCCTGATACGGGTAGATATCGATAACATCGCCCATGTTCATCTTGCTAACGTCGAGTTCGATAGGCAGTGCACCTGCATCTTCCATCGTATTGAAGAAGATTGGTGCGATCTTACCGCCCAGACAGAAACCGCCAGCGCGCTTGTTTGGTACATTAGGGATATCATCACCCATGAACCAAAGCACCGAGTTAGTCGCTGATTTACGTGAAGAACCTGTACCGACAACATCACCAACATAAACTAATGGGAAACCCTTAGTCTTAAGCTGATCAATTTCTTTAATTGGACCGATCACACCGGCCTCATCGGGTACAATACCTTCACGAGCATTTTTTAGCATAGCTAAAGCGTGCAATGGGATATCCGGGCGTGACCATGCATCGGGGGCTGGAGACAAGTCATCTGTGTTTGTCTCACCTGATACTTTAAATACCGTCAGAGAGATCTTCTCTTCAAGCTTAGGGCGGTTAAGAAACCACTGCGCCTCAGCCCAAGAGTGAACAACCTGCTTAGCAAACTCATTACCGGCTTCCATCTTCTCTGCTACATCGTGGAAAGCATCAAACATCAACAGAGTTTTAGATAGGGCTGCTACGGCCAAAGGCGCCTGCTCTGCAACATCTAGCTGAGCGATGAGCGGTTGAATATTATAACCGCCCAGCATGGTGCCAAGCAGTTCAACGGCGCGAGCCGATGACAGAATAGATGACTTGGCTTCGCCTTTGGCGACAGCATCCAGGAAACCAGCTTTAACATAAGCGGCTTCATCGACACCTGGTGGAATTCTATTTTCCAGCAGGTCCAGGATAAACTCCTCTTCTCCTGCAGGTGGGCTCTTAACCAGCTCAACGAGTTCGGCGACTTGGTGGGCATCTAGTGGCTTAGGGACTACGCCCTCTGAAGCACGCTCTTCGACGTGTTTACGATATGCTTCTAGCACGGCAACATTCCTCTTTGTTTGGCGTTCTAACAACGAAACTGCACGTCTTCATAAATGAAGCTCACAGTCCTGCAGGCTCGACCCTTATTTCTGCTCGGTATTATACAACAGGTTTACAAAAGTTTGAATCAGATCACACTCTTATGAGTCATAAACAGGTGATAAACCCGCCAGCTTACTTGGGGGGAACTGTAATTTAATCGTTACTCATGAAAAATGTAATTAGACAATAGTTTTAAAAAACAATTAAACCGATTAAAAGCAAACAGTTAATGACGGACCCTCAACCAACAAAATCGGTAAAAAAGGCAGTGAAAAATAAAATTTATTAGCAGAAATACTCCCAATATCATGCGAAAATGATGATAATTGATAGTACTATTCACCGTAGTTATATTGAACATACCGGAGCCCTATGACCTCTTCACGACTATCGGCCATCATTTTCGATATGGATGGCATACTTATCGACTCAGAGCCGACCTGGCAGAAAGCTGAATTTCAGACCATGAGAGAGCTGGGATTAGAGATAAGTTTTGACGATACCCTTCAAACGACAGGTCTGAGAATCGATCAAGTTGTGAGTTATTGGTATCAACGTTTCCCCTGGGATAATTATGACAATAGGGAAGTGGCCAAGAAGATCGTCGATCAGGTTGTTAGCTATATTCACAAAGACGGTATTGCCATGGCGGGAGTGATCTCTGCATTAGATTACTGTCGGGAAAAAAATCTTAAAATCGGTTTAGCCACCTCTTCATCACACGCTATCGTCGATGCTGTTTTAAACAAGCTAGATATCAACCATTACTTTAACTCGACTCAATCGGCCGAGCACTTAGCCTATGGAAAACCACACCCGGAAGTGTACCTAAACTGTGCACTGGAGTTGGGCATATCTCCCACGAAATGTATCGCTGTCGAAGATTCATTTAATGGACTCGTCGCCGCCCGAGCGGCAAACATGCAGACTTTAGCTATCCCCGCACCAGAGCAACAACACGAATCTAAGTGGATTATTGCCCATCAGCAGCTAGCCGATCTCACCAAGCTTCCTGAGTATTTAGATGGGAAGATATAGGCTTCGCCGCCCGCGTAGCGATAGACCAGAGGTCGTCATCTTGGCTTTTGCACTAAGCTCTGTCTGTTTCAAACAAAAAGCCCATCTAAAAAGATGGGCTTACTTATTACTCTCTCTATCTTGATAACACCACGAAGTGGTATCAATAGAGATACGCAGCAGATCTATTACCAGATCTTAACGCGATCTTCAGGGCTCAAGAACATCTTATCACCCTCTTTCAAGTCGAATGCTTGATAGAAGGCTGGGATGTTTCTAGGCGTGCCCATGGCGCGGAAGTGACTCGGTGAATGAGAGTCGGTCATCAGACGACGGCCCAGCTCTTCATCACGATAATTACGACGCCATACTTGCGACCAACCAATAAACAGACGCTGTTCACCGGTTAAACCTTCAATTACAGGTGATTCTTTACCGTTCAGGCTCAAATGATAGGAACGAGCCGCAACAGTCAGGCCACCTAGGTCACCGATATTCTCACCGAGGGTCAGATCGCCATTGACATGTTTGCCTGGTAGCGCTTCATAAGATGAGTACTGAGCAGATAATTGCGCCCCACGCTTCTGGAACTCTTCACGGTCTTTATCCGTCCACCAATCGCGCAGGTTACCATCGCCATCATACTTGGCCCCTTGGTCATCGAAGCCATGACTAATCTCATGACCGATAACGGCACCAATACCACCGTAGTTTATCGCATCATCGGCATCCATATTAAAGAAGGGAGGCTGAAGAATTGCGGCAGGGAATACGATCTCGTTCATCACAGGGCTGTAGTAAGCATTTACTGTTTGTGGCGTCATATGCCATTCGGTGCGTTCGATAGGCTTACCTAGTTTATTCAGCATGGTTTTATATTCGAATTTAGAATAGCGCTGAATATTCCCCACAAGCTGATCTGCTTTAATACTTAGGTCGGTGTAATCCTTCCATTTGTCAGGATATCCAATCTTATAGGTAAACTTAGACAACTTTTCTTGAGCCGCAACCTTAGTCTCCGGCGTCATCCATTCGAGTTCATTGATGCTCACCTCAAATCCTTTAATCAGATTTTGAATGAGCTCTTCCATCTTCTCTTTTGCCTCTGGCTTGAAGTGTTGTTTCACATACTCCTTACCCACAAGCTCACCAATGACCTGATCCGCGGCATCGACTGCCTTCTTCCAGCGTGGCTTCTGCGCTTCAATTCCCATCAAGGTTTTGCTATGGAAAGCAAAATGAAGATCGACAAAGTTTTTGCTCAACAATTCCCCGTAACTATCAACAAGATGGAAAGAGAGGTAATCCTGCCACTCGCTCACAGTAAACTCATTGAACTGAGCACCAAATTTTTCAAAATAGGAAGGCTGACGCACAACGGCTTCTTTTACCGAACTCATATTGGCATTAGCGGCAAATTGAGCAAAATCAAAATTGCTCACAGTAGCCTGTAGCTCGGCGCTGTCCATCATGTTGTAGCTCTTATTCGCGTCACGCGACTCGACACGGCTCCACTGGCTCTGTGCGATAAAGTGCTCAATCTTAGCTACGCTGGCTGCCACTCGCTCAGCATCTTGACTGCCGGCTTGCGCCATAATATCCGCAACATAGGCATTCAGTGCGGCTCTGTTAGCGACAAACTTTTCGTCATCTTTCAGGTAATAATCACGATCGGGTAGGGTTAAACCAGACTGATAGAGGTAGACCGCATATTGGCTTGAGTTTTTAGCGTCGTTGTTAACGTAGAAGCCAAATGGCATCTGTACACCACTATTTAGCAGACTCCCCATCAAGCCGGCGATATCTTTGTGAGTCTTTGCCGAAGAGATATCGGAAAGCTGGTCGCTTAACGGGCTGATACCTAGCTTCTCGATGACATCGGTATTCATATAGCTGGCATAGAAGTCACCCACTTTTTGCTCACTGGAGCCCTCAACTTTATCTTGTTTAGCCGCCGCTTCATCGATAATTTTTTTCAGTGCATTTTGACTCCGCTCATAAAGTACTGAAAATGCGCCGTAGTTAGACTTATCTGCAGGAATTGGAGTATTAGCTAGCCAATGGCCATTTACGCTGTAGTAAAAATCATCTTGATGGCGAACCGCATTATCGAAGTTCTCTTGTTCGACTCCCGACAACTTAGTCACTTCCTCAGCGACTGTTGTCGTTGGTTCATTACTGCTACAGGCAGCCAGCCCTAAGCTAAGTGCAATACCAACGGCCAGTTTACTTACTCTTTTCATTTTCATCCCCGATCTATCCTTATGATATACAGAATCTCCTATGATGGAGCTTTCTATAAAATTATCCGATCACACACTACCACTGAGCCATTTATGCCTACAGTAAGTTTTTGTAACTTTGTATGAATTAATACCAATCGGTATAAAGGTGTGGTCACTCAGCGAGAGTTTAGCACTTGTGAGGAGCATAGTTACTCTACGTTTAAGCTCGTTAACGCCGTATCACAAGTGCTAAAACTCGCCTTTCAGGAGTGTTTTTGGCTGCCTACTTCTGTGTTGAATGAGTTCAAAAGGGACGACCATTCCCTCACTCTTTCGCCTTGAATTATGCCGCCAAAAATAACTCTGAGTTGACCACTTTCTTATACCGATTGGTATAAGCCAACCTTCAGGCTTACCAGTTCTTTCCAATAAATATAAATATTGTCATCTCACCGTCATCGGCCCAACCAAAACCTAATGCGGCGGGGCCCATAGATGTATCTGTACCGAAATACAGACTGCCGGAATAGATAAGATCATCGAGATCCACCCCATCTCTGTACTCCCAAACGTTACCCGCCTCGATGCTCGTACCAAGGTAGAGGGGATAATCGGTCATCCCTAACACATCTCGTCCCAGATCATACTGGTAGACGAAGGCACCAAACACTTTATGAGCGCCTACGAGTGCATTTTTATGGTAACCCGATAGATTCAGGAAGCCACCAAGCTCAGACACATGCACACTGAAACTTTCATCTTTATCGACAGTTGCCAGTGACGCTATTCCTACGAAAGCATGATTACCAAAACTTAATGCACCGCGCCAATCCGCCTCGATCTGAAAGGAGTTCTCGTTAGTGTCAAAACCTAAAAGATCGGGCGCCGACTCATTTCTGTAATAGAGGTTTAAGGTAAATCGATTACCGGAGGTCGGGAAGTTAATGCTGTTGAGATCATCGAAACCAAACTTAAAGTAAGCACCATAGGTTTCATATTTAAGCTCATCAATTATCGCCTTATTTTCTAAAACTCCCTTTTCACCCGTTATTCCCAGCTCAACCATGCCCTCTTTTACAAAGTTATAGCCAATACCAATATCGGCCCTGTATTGAGTCTGAGATAACTGCAATGTTTTAGCGTTTTGCTCATAGAAGTCCCAGTCTTTTTGCTCATAAGCTAATTTGGCCCGGCTAAAGAACTCTTGATCATAATCCAGAGGCAGATAAAACTCGGTGGCGATTAACTTCTCAAAACCGAGCCTTAATTCATTACGCCACTCACCACCTGTATCAGTGATATCGGTGAGTGTATAGGCCAGATCCAAGGACACGACAGAGTCCAGAGAGAAGTCATCTTCCCAGCTGAAGCCCAGTTGAAAATAATTAGGCCCCCATGATTTAGACTTGGTATTTAGGGTCAGCACACGTCCCTGTTCTGTATCGGAAAATTCCGCATTAACCAGCTCAAACTTGTCCAAGGCATATACATTAGCGATGCCTTGCTCGAGTCGCTCTGTGGTGACGACCTCACCAGGGTGAATTCCGAAGGCCTCCCTCAACAGAGAATCACTTACTCTCGATTCATTATTAAATACAATATCGACTAAGGGGTGGTCGACTTCATTGAGCCAGGTTTTGCTTATGCGCTTTTTAGCTTGCTGATAGCCGGCGTATTGAGACTCGGTGACACTCAACTGCTTGAGCAACTCAATATGTTCAAGCGCAGCCGATTCGCCCAAGGCATAGGCCTGAGGCATGATTGAAAAGTCTGTGGTACTCATATCACCGACTTTTGGACGAATGAGAATGTCACCTTTACCAAGAAGCAATTTCTGTCTCTCAGAGCTGGCATTCGTCAACATCGTCGATAGCTGGTTCAATACAGCAACAGTACTATTCAACTCCTCTTTCTTCACCAGAGATGAACCGATATCGACGGCAATAATGATGTCGGCCCCCATCCCCATAACCACATCGATAGGCATATTATTGGCGATGCCGCCATCGACGAGAAGCTTACCTTCATATTCAACCGGCTGGAGCGCGCCGGGCACCGTAGCCGAAGCCTGCATGGCCTTGACGACACTGCCATTATTGATAATAACGGCCTTACTGGTTACAAGATCCGTTGCCACGGCGCGGTAAGGAATAGCTAACTCATTGAAATGACCAAACTGATGGACTAAGCCCGTGGATCGCTGGAGAAGTTTAGACATGGTTTGCCCACGCAAGAGACCGTTAGGCATTTTCATCTCATCGTCGCTATATCCCATATTCACCGGAATATTAAATCTGTCTCTCTGCTGCTTATTTCGATAGCTCAATGATTCTCTTGGAATCGTATCTGAGTATCCCTCTGACCATGACTCGGTCATCATGACCTTTTCAATCTCAGTGGCACTGTATCCAAGGGCATACATGCCAGCGACGTAAGCGCCTATGCTGGTTCCTGCGATATAGTCGACAGGAATTTTATTCTCCTCAAGCACCTTCAATACACCAATATGAGCCGCCCCCTTCGCCCCACCACCACTGAGCACCAAACCTATCTTTGGTCTGGCTTCGGCCATGACGGGAGTAGTGATAAAGCTGACCACCAGTAAAAATATTAGATTACGTATCATAGGATATTGGTTCTTAATTATTAATTGATACAAGGCGGGCATATTCTAACAAAAAAAACGTAACATAGTTAAAACACAAACAGAGAACTAATGAGTGGTGTTAAATAGCTAATATGATGTCACTCAGTTTTTTGTAGCCCCATATAGGACTCCATATCTCTTACCGTTAACGGTTTAGAGAAGTAATAACCTTGAATAACATAACAACCCCTGCTAAATACTTGTTCGAGCTGCTCTTTGGTTTCCACACCTTCGGCCACCACATTCAATTTTAAGTTTCTGGCCAGCTCAATGATACTACTCGCGATGGCCTGATCGGTCTCATTGGTCGCGATATCGATGAGGAAAGAGCGATCGATCTTTAATGTATCGACATCGAAGTGACGCAGGTAAGCAAGCGATGAGTAACCGGTACCAAAGTCATCAATAGCCACATCAATTCCAAGCTCTCTTAGATCTCTCAGATGATCTTTTGCAATATGTAGCTCTTTCATCAAGACACCCTCGGTGATCTCAAAACCCAATGCCGATGGGGGGATCTTGGTCTCTTCCAGAATAGACCTTACGCCATCGATAAAATCGGGCTGACGAAAATGAACGGCAGAGATATTAACCGATAACTTAAACTTTTCATTGTACGAGTTGGCCCAGAGCGCCCCCTGAACACAAGCCTGACGTAGCACCCAGCGATCGATATCTATAATTAATCCACATGACTCGGCCACCTTAATAAAGACATCCGTCCGAACTAACCCATCTTTATGATGTCTCCAGCGCAGCAGAGCCTCCATACCAATTAATTTATCCCCCCTGAGGATATCGACCTGAGGTTGATAATGAAGCTCAAATTCATCGCGTTCAATCGCTTTGCGCAGCTCCCCCTCCAGGCGAAGGTGGTATAAGGCTTCTGCATTACGCTCCGAAGAGAAATATTGGAAATTCCCTCTACCCTCCTCCTTCGCATGATACATAGCCTGATCGGCATTTTTAATTAAGACCTCAGGCTGCCTCGTATCATCGGGCCATAAACTGACACCAATACTCGTCGAGATAAAAAATTCTCGGCCGAATAGCTCAAATGGAGCCTCTATTTGTACCAGTAACTCGGTGCAAACATGATTTATCTTATCAATATTGTCGGCGTCTCTGATTAGAAGCACAAATTCATCACCACCAAAGCGGCATAAGGTGTGCTCCTCTGAGATACACGATTGCAGCCTACTTGCGGCTTCAACCAGCAGTGCATCTCCCATACTATGGCCGTATGAGTCATTAACATGCTTAAACCGATCCAGATCGAGGAAGATCAGGGCCAACTTTTCACCGCTATGTTCGGCACGATGAATAGATTGAGCTAAACGGGTAGAAAATAGAGAGCGATTGGGGAGTCCCGTTAGTACATCATAATTAGCCAGGCGACGCAGGTCCGCTTCTGTACGCTTTCGTTCTGTGATATCGGAGAACACTGCGACATAATGGGTGATATCCCCCTTACCACCTAGCATAGTCGATACATTAAGCCACACCGGACAGCTACTACCGTTAGCACATACAAACTCACGCTCTCCCGTCCATGACACGCCTTGATCCAGAAGATGCGCAATTTCATCTGAACGCCCCTCTTTAGCCACCATAAGATCGGAGAAATACTTATGAGTCAACACTCTCGCATCTGAACCTATGATGGTCTGAGCCGCCTTATTGGAGACCTTTATCCGCTCGCTGGCATCCAAAATCAACACACCTTCAGAGGTGTTACCGAATGCTTGGGCTAACAATTTAACATCGTCTTCGAGTTGACGTTGCGCCGTGATGTCTGAATATATCCCCGCTACGCGTAAGATTTTTCCCGAAACGGGATCCAGCTCTACCGGCCTGCCTCTTACCCTAGTCCATCCCCAGGTCTTATCTTCTCGACGGTAGCGATACTCGACATCGAATCGATCGCTATAACCCTCGATCATATTATTCCATGAAGCCAGCACCTTATCTTTTTCATCACGATGAACCGGAAAGTTATTCAGCGTTAGTAGCTTATTTTTCCGATCTTCTTTTCGTTTCGCACCTCGATTCTCCAGACTAAACATCTGCGTGTCGTGTCGCCACTCCCAGAGCTCGGAATCGCTTCCCTTGAGTGATTGCCGTAGTCGGTCCTCACTTTCAACCAAGGCACTGTTAACAAGCTTAAAGGCTTTCACCTGCCGCTGCCGGTAAACTATCACTCCTATACCAATACAGAGAACGGTGAATAATATCAGGCCTTTGAACCATTGAGTCTGCCACCAGAACTGTTTAACCCTAAATTCAAAGGTATGGGGTACCTTTGACCAGATGCCATTCTCTTGACTTAAAATATCCAAGTGATATTTCCCGGATGATAAACCGGTGATATTGAGTTGAGACTGCCCTTCCAACAATAGGTAATGACTCTCGCTGCGGTCCCCCTCACGGCGCAACCTATATTGCAACGTCATAGGCGTATCATCGAGATAATCCAGGCTAGTGACCTGGAAACTAATCATTCTCGCGCCAGGTAAAATTACCGTGTCCGCCTGTGGAATAAGATCGATTTGAGTGTCATCGTCATAAAATACCGAAACGGCTTCCAAAAAAACCTTGTCCCTTTGAATACGATTGCTCAAGTCATCGATATTCACTGCCATAGCCCCGTCGGGTGTACCCAGATAGAGTCCATAACCGGGATCATAAAAATAGGCCCCGTCGTTCAACTCGTCACCAATAAGTCCGTCGTCTTCGTCGATAACAAGGATATTTTCACTCTCGATCTCCTGTCGGATGACAGAATAAGAACAACCAATAACACGGTGTTTATCCGTTTGGTGAATAAAAAATACAGAGGAACAATCTATCAACCACTCTTTATCTAATGCTTTCACTCGCCCCGATGCTGGAATATATTCGAACAGGCCACTGGGTGAAGTGCCCAGCCAAAATACTCCCGACTCAACCTGCTTAATATAGTTAACTTCGATATCAGTATCTTCGTCACTAAAAATATCTATTCTTGAATGAAACCGGCTTCCACTATCCAGAAAACCAAAGAAACCACCGCCGCCAATCCATAACCGACCAGACTCGTCGCGAAATAGCGCCCGTAGATCTCGTATGCCGGCTTGTGTCTTTTCTCCGGATATTGGCATCTCTTGAGGGTTAAGCATGCCTGGATCCCAAAAATATAGGCCGGTCATGGTAAGAAACCACCAACGTCCCTCTATCGAGGGATCTTTATAGCTTGTATATACCACTTTGTGCTCTAAGGAATAATCTCCCTGAGTCCATTGGGCAAAACGTTGTGCAGTGAAATTACGCTTATCTACGACAAACAGACCATTGGTCGTGGAAAGTAACAGATGATGATTATCTAAGACGTCAATCTTATAGATACTATCGTTTAACTCGATACCATCGGGAACTAACGTCTTAGATTGCTTTGTTTTTTTGTCGATAACGATAAGACCATTATCGGTGCCGAGCCAAATATTTTCATCTTCCGCAAATATGGTCCATATCATCTCATTGCTCAGGTGATATGGCTCAGACATAGTGAACTTATCGATAAGAAAATCAGGATCATCGGCAAGAACGGCCAGGCCATCTCCCGAGCCTCCGACCCATATAATGTCTGCACTATCAATGGCTATATCATTGATATAATCGATGTCTGCGCTCTCTTTCAATTGCTTTTGAAAGAGCTTATGTTCTGTAGAACCGGGGCGCCACTTGATTAACCCTATATGGCTGGAAATCCAAAGATCACCATGATTATCCTCAGCAATTTTGGTCGTGTAATAGGGGAGCTCTTTAACCCGATTGATCTGCAAGTTATCAACATCGACCCGATAGACTCCATTAGTAGAGCTTAGCCAAACTCTTCCCTTAGAGTCTTTAAACAGCCACTTCATTAAGCCATCTTTCTCTTCCCAGGGTAAAACTGCTATCCGTAGTCCTTTACTGTCTCGTAGTTGCAGCTCATATTCGGTACCTACCATGATGCGACCATCATCGAGTGCAACCAGGTTATGCCAGAGAACATCGGCATTGTTAGGTAAGAAAATAATTCTTTCTAACGAAGATTGC
>PJEL010004390.1_pt1 | contig 11669 bp, 9 predicted proteins | sample 1853271 | NCBI WGS metagenome assembly PJEL01 (sample SAMN08108733, study PRJNA415343) | Invertebrate metagenome, whole genome shotgun sequencing project. | host: Globobulimina | place: Sweden: Gullmar Fjord | collected 2015-08 | reverse complement strand
ATAAATGGTTTAAATAAGATGTTTGGAAATTTGTTAACAAAAATATTTGGTAGTCGAAATGATAGATTACTAAAACAAATGGGCAAAGAAGTAACTAAAATAAATGCACTTGAGCCAGTATTAGAAGCGTTAAGCGATGAAGAGCTAAAAGCTAAAACCATTGAGTTTAAAGAGCGATTTTCTCAAGGGGAAACCGTTGAACAGTTACTAGCAGAAGCATTTGCTGTAGTACGAGAAGCGAGTAAACGTGTATTTGGCATGCGTCACTTCGATGTGCAAATGATCGGTGGTATGGTACTTAATGAAGGTAAAATTGCAGAGATGCGTACCGGTGAAGGTAAAACGCTTACCGCAACCTTACCGTCATACCTTAATGCCCTAACAGGTAAAGGTGTTCACGTAATTACGGTTAATGATTACTTAGCTACTCGTGATGCTGACTGGAGTCGTCCTTTATTTGAATTCCTTGGTTTAACTGTTGGTTGTAATATCGCAGGAATGACAACTGAAGGTAAACAAGCCGCTTACCAATCCGATATCACTTACGGTACGAATAACGAATTTGGTTTTGATTACCTACGTGACAATATGGTGTTCTCACCACAAGAACGCGCTCAAAAGCCATTGCATTTCGCTATAATCGATGAAGTTGACTCGATCTTAATTGATGAAGCAAGAACGCCATTGATTATCTCTGGTCAGGCTGAAGATAGCTCTGCACTATACAAAACAATCAATACGCTTGTACCTACGCTTATTCAGCAAGAAGAAGAAGATAAAGAAGGTGAGGAAAGCACTGGCGATTACACCATTGATGAAAAAGCTAAACAAATTTATTTAACCGAGCGTGGTCAAATCAATATTGAAGAGATCATGGTTGAGAAAGAATTATTAACCGAAGGTGATACTTTATTCTCTGCGGCTAACATCACTTTATTACATCATGTTATGGCTGCTCTTCGTGCCCACAAGCTTTTCCAAAAAGATGTCGACTATATCGTTAATGATGGCGAAATAGTCATTGTTGATGAACATACTGGTCGTACGATGGAAGGCCGTCGTTGGTCTGAAGGTCTTCATCAAGCAGTTGAAGCCAAAGAAGGCGTGAATATTCAAAATGAAAACCAAACCCTAGCCTCAATCACATTCCAAAACTATTTCCGAATTTATGAAAAATTATCAGGTATGACTGGTACTGCTGATACGGAAGCATTTGAGTTCAATCATATCTATGGCTTAGAAACCGTTATTATCCCGACTAACCAACCTATGGTTCGTAAGGATATGGCTGATCTGATTTACTTAACTGCAGAAGAGAAATTTGAAGCAATTTTGACTGATATTCAAGATTGTGTGAAACGTGGCCAACCAGTGCTTGTTGGTACTATTGCTATTGAAACATCAGAGTTTTTATCTGACTTCTTGAAAAAAGCTAAAATCAAACACAAGGTACTTAATGCTAAGTTCCATGAGCAAGAAGCTGAAATTGTAGCTGACGCCGGTAAAGAAGGCGCGGTAACCATCGCTACCAACATGGCTGGCCGTGGTACTGATATCGTTTTAGGTGGTAATTTAGATGCCGCTATCGCTAAGTTAAAAAACCCAAGCGAAGATGATATTGCTAAAGTCAAAACACAATGGAAAATTGACCATGAGCGTGTACTTGAACTAGGTGGTTTACACATAGTTGCGACAGAACGTCATGAATCACGCCGTATTGATAACCAGCTACGTGGCCGTTCAGGTCGACAAGGTGATGAAGGTTCAACACGATTCTATTTATCAATGGAAGATTCGTTGATGCGCATATTTGCCTCTGAACGTATTTCTAATATGATGCGCAAGTTAGGTATGGAACATGGTGAAGCGATTGAACATCCTTGGGTAACACGTAGTATTGAAAATGCCCAACGTAAGGTTGAAGGTCGTAACTTTGATATGCGTAAGCAGTTGTTAGAGTATGATGATGTTGCTAATGATCAACGTGGTGTTATTTACGAACAGCGTAATGAATTACTTGATAATGAAGAAATTGGAGAAGTGGTTGATGCTATACGCAGTGATGTAATTAATGGCGTAATAGATCAGCATATTCCTCGTCAATCATTAGATGAAATGTGGGATATTCAAGGTCTTGAAGAGCAATTGAAGGGTGAATACTCCACGGATTTAACTATTGCGAAATGGCTTGAAGAAGATGAAAAGCTTCACGAAGAAAGCTTGCGTGATAAAATAGTTGCTGAATTTGAGCAAACTTATAAAGACAAAGAAGAAGCTGTTGGCGCAGATGTTTTACGTCAATTTGAAAAAGCAGTAATGCTACAAAGTCTTGACTCACACTGGAAAGAGCACTTATCTGCGATGGATCACCTGCGTCAGGGAATTGGTCTACGAGCTCATGCTCAGAAAAACCCTAAGCAAGAATATAAACGTGAATCTTTTGAGTTGTTTACCGAAATGTTAGATAACTTGAAATATGACGTAGTTGGTATTTTATCTAAAGTGCAGATTCGTGCCGAATCAGATGTTGAAGCAGTAGAAGAGCAGCACAGAAAATCTGAAGAAGTACCGATGGATTTCCAACATCAATCAGCGTCAGAGCCGAGCGAGCAGGCACAAATGCCACGTGTAGGTCGAAATGAGCCTTGCCCATGTGGCTCAGGTAAGAAATATAAACAGTGTCATGGTAAGTTAGCTTAATAACCTAATTTATTAGCCACATATCTAGGTAATCAATCTTCCTAGTAATGAATGCCAGTCAATTGACTGGCATTTTTATTTTTAAATAGTCGTAAGAATATAAGTTAAGAGAAGAGTGATGAAGAAATTGGTGCATGTTGCAGTAGGAGTTATAACTCAGGTTAATAAAGCTGGTGAAGTCGACTACTTCCTAACTAAGCGCTTAGAACAGGCTCATCAGGGTGGAAAGTGGGAGTTTCCTGGTGGTAAACTGGAAAGTAATGAAACTATTGCGCAAGCGCTTGCTAGAGAGCTTAAAGAGGAAGTAGCTATAGAGGTCCTATCTTGTCAGCCCCTTGTTATTATCGAACATGACTATGACGATAAAAGTGTTTGCTTAGAAGTGTTTTTAGTTGATAACTTTGTGGGTGTACCAAGTGCGCAAGAAGGACAGGGTCAGGGGTGGTTTTCGTTAGCAGAGTTACAGCTGCTGGAATTTCCAGCAGCTAATAAAGAGATTATTACTAAGCTTATTATGAAAAACAAATAGTAGGTTTGAGTATTACTCAGGCTCAACAAAAAATTTATTGTTAAGTAAAAATTCATCTTCTAAAGCGTCTAACATTTCTTCAGATATAGTCGAGTCAACTTGAATGGGCTGGCTTATCTTATGACCTTCTTCTGCCCATTCACCTAAATCAATAAGTTGGCAGCGTTTACTACAAAAAGGACGGAATTCGCTACTTTCTTGCCAGGTAACTGATTTCTGGCACTGAGGGCAGGGTACTTTTAAGGTCATGGTATTTTATCATTTTTAATTTACTGTTAACGATAATTATACACGAAAGCCACATGCTATGGCAGTGTCTCAGCCAGCAAAAAGAGTTGGAGCTCTTTTTATCTGCCGTGACAAAGGTTTCAAAAAACACTGAACGTCGTTGCATGACAATGGTACCTAAAAATTTATAATACTCTTACCGTGGTATCTTAGCAGCGAGCTAACTGAAATACCGTTGCTTGATTGGCGTAACGACGACCTGTGTGCTGACAAGGTAACATAAAGCGAATGGAATAGCGGAATTTGTTACCACTAATCGTTGGGTAATACTCAGCGTCTTTTTCGAGTTTTATTCTTAACAGTAATAGACCTTCACCATTATCTTGATAAAAGCCACTGTCTGCCTGAATGGCTTCGAACTCAGAGCGTTGACGAATAAACTTGAGCACAATAGCAAGGGCTGATGATATATCGCTAAGTAAATTTAGCCATTGTTGTATTTCTTTGTTTACCTGCAGTTCATCTTGATGCAGCCAAAACTGTAATTGCGGCAAGTCAAAACTAGAGCTTCCGCCTTGAATGGCAAAACGTTGCTTGAGGCTAGAGAGCAGTTTATCTTCTTTTAATTGGCACCAAGTAGGCTGAGGTGTTCTTAGATGGCTAATTAACCTGACTGTTTCAGTTAAGTTTTTTTGCAACGCACTACTATCAACATCAGGAACTTTTGACCAAACAACAAGATTTTGCTCGAGCTTTTCTAAGTCTTTAATTAAATCACCTCTGACATCATTACGCTCTAAGGTGTCTAATATTGAAAAAAGTGCATTGAAAAAAACTTGATGGCTAGTCGCTATATTGATTTCGCCACTGAGGCAAGTGTAGGTCTGAGCAAAAAACTGCTCAAGTTTTAAATAATTTCGGATACGCTCATTGAGCGGATGTTCATATAAGACAGTAGACATACAATATTTGTAATTTATTAGGGGCAGTTGACCTTTCGAGATTACTTTTACAGCAACTTGTTTGGTATTTATACAAGGCAGAGTATGTGACGTGTAGCTGGCTACTCGAACATACGATAACGTAGTATAAATTTCAAACAAGTGCTGCCCTTTAGGGGTCATTTAAAACAAATTTACTCATTGTTACTCGCTTTTTTAATAGAATGACTATGATACAAAGCTCGTGCCGCGATTAAATTCGTTTTAAATTGAATAAATTTTAATCCTGAAAGATCAACAGCCCCTAACCAATAGCTGTAAATAAATGACGAATTTATTTATTGTTGATTTTTAAACCATTTTTGTCAAGGCTAAATACTTTTTATGCAATGCTAAAACTGCAGCTTTAATTTCAGTTAAAGAACAATCATCGTTATTAATAACATCATTGGCTGCCTGAACCCTCGAAGCACGGCTTGTTTGACTCGCGATAATCGCTTTGATTTCTTTCTCTGAGTTGTTATCACGTAGCATAGCCCGCTTTAATTGGATTGCTTCATTCACATCTATTACTAAGACACGGTCAACAAGGGCATGTAAATTATTTTCAATAAGTAAAGGCGCTACTAAGATACAGTACGGGCTAGTTGCCGCTTTAGTTTGACTAACTATGTTAGCCCTAATTAAAGGATGTAAAAGGTTATTAAGCCAAAGCTTATCTGTTTCATTGCTAAAAATAAGGTTGCGCAATAATGGTCTATTGAGTTGACCATTGGGCAGTAAATAATTTGCCCCGAAATGTGTAGCGATTGAATTCAAGGCAGGACTGCCAACTTCAACAACCTCGCGGGCAATGATATCTGCATCAATGATTGCTATATCTAATTGACTAAAGTAATCAGTTAAAGTTGTTTTGCCACTGCCTATACCGCCAGTAAGCCCAATGATAAGTTCAGACATTCGTATACCTGTTTATGTGCCGACTTTAGAGCTAGAGTAACTTTTCTAAATACCATGACCAAATACCTTCACCCCATAATAGCGTGATCCAACCCGCTATTGCTAAATAAGGGCCAAAAGGGATACCTTGCTCTTTTTGATGATTTTTAAATACCATTAGGGCAATGCCAATAATGGCACCAACTACAGACGCCATTAAAATTAGCAGCGGTAATAACTGCCAACCGATCCAGGCACCAAAAACAGCAAATAACTTAAAATCACCATAACCCATTCCATCCTTGCCAGTTAACAGCTTAAAAAGCCAAAAGACAGAAAATAAGCTCATATAGCCTACAGCAGCACCGATAACCGCATCGCTCAGCGGGACAAAGGTGCCATTTATGTTAATTAGTAAACCTAGCCATAAAAGCGGTAGGGTGATTTGATCGGGAAGTAGCATATGATCAAAATCAATCATAGTTAGTGCAATCAAACCCCAAGTCAGTAGTATCACTAAAGGTGTAGCTACCGTAGCACCAAAATGGTGAGCAACAACCAGACATAATAACATTGTTGCAAGCTCAACTAAGGGGTAGCGTGCTGATATTCTATTAGAACAACTACTACACTTTCCCTTTAAAGCTAGCCAACTCAATACCGGGATGTTTTCATAAAAGCGAATCTTGTGGCCGCAATTAGGGCAGGTAGAGTCTGGCTTTGACAGCGTCATGGCAGTTAGCTTTTTAGCTTCTACATTGACTACTTCATCTGCTAAGAATTCTCGACACTCTTGATACCAATTATACTCCATCATTTTAGGCATACGGTATATAACCACATTTAAAAAGCTACCGACAGCTAAAGAAATAGAAGCTACGGTAAAGTAAAAGAAGAAAGAGGATTGTTGGAATAAAGAAATTAAATTATCGACAAAAGATAAAGCAGCATTGTCCATCGACGTGGCACCTGTATTTTTATTTTAAAATGGGGGAATATGAACTAAGCACAAACGAAGCAGCCATTGAGTAGCTGCATTGTTTATCTATTAGATGTTACACAACTTTACCAATTTCGAATATTGGTAAGTACATAGCAATGATTAAACCACCAATAACCACACCAAGTACAGCCATTATCATTGGCTCTAATAAGGCGGTTAAACCATCTACGGCATCATCAACTTGTTGTTCATATACATTGGCAACTTTAGAGAGCATATCATCGACAGCACCTGATTCTTCACCTATGGCTACCATTTGAATAACCATATCAGGGAAAATCTTACAGTTACGCATAGCTAAGTTCATTTGCATACCTGAAGATACTTCAGCACGTACCTCAAGAATAGCATCCCTAAATACAGCATTGCCTGATGCTCCAGCTGCTGACTCTAAGGCATCAATTAAAGGTACACCGGCAGCAAATGTTGTTGATAATGTACGAGCATAGCGGGCTACCGCTGCTTTTTCTAATAAATCACCAATAACAGGTAATTTAAGGATATTTTTATCAACATTATCGCGGAATTTTTGGCTGCTTCTATGTGTACGTCTAAATAATAAAAATGCAGCATAAAGCCCTGCAACACCAAAATACCAATAATTTTGCATAAAGTTTGATATAGCAAGTACTAAAAGTGTAAACGGTGGTAGTTCAGCACCGAAACTGTCAAATATCTCTTTGAAAACAGGGACTACAAAAATCAGTAGAATAGAAGTAACTACTGCAGCAACGACCAATACAGCAATAGGATAAGTCATTGCTTTCTTAATTTTACTTTTTAAGGCTTCAGCCTTTTCTTTATAAGTGGCTATACGAGCATAGATAGTCTCTAAGGCACCAGATTGCTCACCAGAAGCAACTAAGTCACAATATAAGTCATCAAAGTATAGCGGGTGATCTCGTAAGCAATCAGATAAAGGAATACCGGATGATAATTTAGTACCAATATCACCCAAAAGTTTACGCATCTTACCATTATCATGACCTGAGCCAATCATCTCAATGGTTTGTACCAAGGGCACACCCGCACCTAGCATGGTAGCTATTTGCCTAGTTATAACAGCTATATCACCGGGCTTTATTGGCTTTTCACCACCGCCGATGCCAAATAAGGGTTTAGGCTTTTTCTTAACTCGGCTGGGTGTTATACCTTGTTTACGTAATTGGGACTTAAGCTCAATAATATTATTTGCTGGTAGCTCACCACTTATCTTTTTACCCTTGCGATTGACGCCATGCCAAACAAATACTTCTTGTTCTTTAATCTTAGCTTTAACTGATTTCTTACTTGCTGTAGTAGCCATAGTTAACCTTGATCCATGAGTTACTTTACTTTTTGTTATTCTATTAGTGTCAGTAAAGTTTTTCCAATTAATACATTTATCATTACTAATAAATGATTGTGTTAAGTATATGCAAGTTAACTGAATTTTAGCTTAAGCGCTAGTGACACGATTAATTTCTTCTAAACTTGTCATACCGTTCATTGCTTTTATCAAGCCTGATTGACGTAAGTTGTTATAGCCTTCTTTTTGGCATTGTGTGGCAATATCTAAAGAGTTTCCACCTTCCATAATAATAGAGGCAATTGTAGGGCTAATCTTTATCACTTCATAAATACCAACACGGCCTTTGTAACCAGCAGTACAATGACTGCAGCCTACCGGCTTAAATAACTTGATTTCAGCTAATTTATCAGCAGGAAAGCCTTGCTCTGCTAATTGCATTTCAGATAATTTTTCCTCTTCTTTGCACTGAGGACATAAACGTCTTGCTAAACGCTGGGCGATAATTATTGAAACAGAACTGGCAACGTTATATGAAGGTACCCCCATATTTAATAAGCGAGTTAGTGTTTCAGCTGCAGAGTTAGTATGTAAGGTTGATAAAACTAAATGACCTGTTTGTGCAGCTTTAATAGCAATTTCAGCAGTTTCAAGATCACGGATCTCACCAACCATGACAATATCAGGATCTTGACGCAAGAATGAACGTAAAGCACTAGGGAATGTCAAGCCGGCGCGATTATTAATTTGCACTTGGTTAATACCTTCAAGATTAATTTCTACTGGATCTTCAGCAGTAGAAATATTACGTTCTTGAGTATTAAGAATATTTAAACCTGTATAGAGTGATACAGTTTTACCTGAACCTGTTGGCCCGGTAACTAAAATCATGCCTTGGGGCTGGTCTAAAGCCTCTGTGTAAATTGCTTTTTGCTCGGGTTCATAACCTAACATATCAATGCCAAGCATGGCACTAGAAGAATCTAGTATCCGCATTACTATCTTTTCGCCCCACATAGTGGGTAAGGTACTGACACGAAAATCAATCGACTTTTTCTTGGAAAGGGCTAATTTTATTCGGCCATCTTGAGGAACACGGCGTTCAGCAATATCAAGTTTAGACATAACCTTTAAGCGAGCAGCCATTCTTGAAGCTAAAGACACTGGCGGTCTTGCTATTTCAGCTAATATGCCATCGATACGGAATCGGATACGAAAGGACTTTTCGTAAGGTTCAAAATGTAGATCTGAGGCGCCTTTTTTAATGGCATCAAGTAATATTTTATTGATAAAAACAACAATGGGCGCATCATCTTCACTACTAACGTTATCGTCTTCTTTTTTAGCGTCTTCAACATCAATGCCAGCAAGTTCATCGGCATCAATGTCACTGATATCTAACGCATCATTCTCATCTTCTAATACTTTTTCAATGCAAGTTTGTAAGCTTTTTTCATCACATAGTACTAATTCAGTACTGTAACCAGTGTTAAATTGAATTTCTTCTAGAGCATCTAAATTAGTGGGATCTGACATGGCAACAAAAAGTACTTTGCCACGTAAGTACAATGGTAAGGCGTTGTGCTTGGTAATGAGTTTTTCATTTCGAATGCCATCAGGTACTAAGGTGGTATCGAATTGACTAAGTTGTATTTGAGGGTAACCAAAACTTTTTGACAATATTTTAGCTATGTTTTTACCATCAAGATTCTTGTCTTCAATTAAGAATCGAATGAAGGGAATGTTTTTACCTACAAAATCAGCGGTAATATCATCTATAGACTCTGATGAGATAAGGTTTTGTTTAGATAGTGCACTTAACACACTTGACTGTTGATGACTTCCTTTCATAGCTTTTAGGAGGAACCTTTTGAAAATGCGGTGTTAGTAGGTATTCTTAGTGTAACTTATAATGTTCTAAAAAACTAAATAGATTTTTATATCCCGAATACTGTAAATGCTAGTTAAGTAAGCTCTTTTATTGGCTTAATAGTTAATTGAGTTTAGTAAATTATAGCTATCGAGGTGTTTTGCTAATAGTATTAATTATATTATTTAAAAGGGGCCTTTTATTAAACTACTTATTAAAGTTTTTTTATTCATATTGCTTATTCTCGGTGTTATTTATGTTTTATTTGCTTTTACAAATATTAATTGGGAATCACTAAAAGATATTAAAGTTAATATATCTGCTTTATTAGTTGCAATTACTTTTCAATTATCATGCTCAATTATTGTAGTTTATACTTGGCAACAATGTGTTACAAGTTCTGGTTTTACAAAGTACCGATTACTAGATTCTTTACGTCAATATGGGTATGCATCAATAGGTAAATATGTTCCTGGTAAGCTTTTTGGAATTATAGGCCGAGGGGCTTTATTGCATAATCAATCAAAGAGTTTGAATGTTTCAGTGAGTTCCGCTCTTAAAGAACAATTGGCTCTACTTCATTCTGGCGTTTCGTTATGTGCATTGTTCTTTTTAGTTAATTATTCCTATTATTTTTGGGGAGGAATACTTCTTTGTGTAGTAATTTTATCTGTAATATATATGGATAAAATTACATCATTACCATACCTTTCACGTTTTGATGTAGGTAAAAAGATTCGTGCATTACAATGGGCTGGCTATACAAAAATCTATCTTTTGCTAACAGTAGTATGGTTATTATCTGCGGGTTCTGTTTATTTCTGTACCAATACAGTTCAACCCCAGCCTGAATTTACAGTTACCCAGGCCATTTATGTTACTTCCGCAGCATATCTTGTGGGATTTATTGCTATTTTCATACCTGGTGGCTTAGGTGTTAGGGAGGGGGTGTTTGTATTGTTACTCACCCCTCAGTTCGGTGTTTTTTCTTTAGCAATAAGTGTAATATATAGAGCTATTACTGTTTGTTTAGATTTGCTGTTCGGTCTTATTTCTATCTTATTTAGTTTGCGTAACATTAAATGAAATTAAAAAATTATTGTTTAAAGCCTTTTATTAGTGCTGCTGCCCCCCGCCTAATGCTGCGTTTGTTTTTATTATCTAAAATGGTAAATAAATACTTTAGAAGGGGATCCTATAAATGTGCTGAATTAGGTCCTGGATTAGGAGATGTAGCAGCTATCACAGAATCACTGGATACATTTATTCAATTAGACTTGATAGAAGAAGCGAATACCGCTTGTAATATTTTAAAGCAACGCTTTTCTAAAAGTGAAAAAATAAACATCCACCATAGTAACTTATTTGATTTCAACTGTAACAATCAATATTATGATGCTTTTTTTATGTTTGAAGTTTTAGAACATATTGAAGACGATTTTTTGTTTATGCAGAAAATTTCGTCATTACAGACTTTAGGTGGCATGTTGGTTATGTCGGTACCGTCATATATGAAAAAATGGCAAAAGCAAGATGTTTGGGCTGGCCACATTCGTAGGTACGAACGAAAAGAGTTAGTTGCTCTTTTGGAAAGTAGTGGTTATGAAGTTGTTGAATTTGTTGATTATGGTTTTCCATTAATTAACATTTTACAGCCATTAAAAGATCTCTTTTACCGATATAAAGTAAAATCTCAATTAAATGATAATACGATAAAAACAAGTAGAAGTGGTGTTGATGGAAGATCCGATAAACGTTTAAGCATTAGTATTGTGTTTATTTGTTGCTACATTTTTTCATATGTTCAATTAGCTTTTAAAAAACTTCCTTTTGGTGATGGGTTTATATGTGTAGCAAGAAAGATAAATTAAAATTATGTTTTTTGACATTATCCCCTTTAACGGACTCATACCCTAGTATTAAATATCGAGAAACAATATTTCGTAAACTTTTCTCTCCTCATTATAAGTTGATTTCAGTAGCACCTAAAAAAATAGTATCACACCAAACGAATGTATTAGGGTTAATTACTCGAGTATTTGGGCTGTTGTTTTCCTTATTTTCAGTGTCTAAGCTGTTTTTTGTAAAAGCGGAACGATTGTATATTTCATATCCAGGGGTAATATTTTTGGCCTTATTTAAAGGATATTTAAATAAGCGCTTTTCAGTAA
>PJEL010004389.1_pt1 | contig 11669 bp, 14 predicted proteins | sample 1853271 | NCBI WGS metagenome assembly PJEL01 (sample SAMN08108733, study PRJNA415343) | Invertebrate metagenome, whole genome shotgun sequencing project. | host: Globobulimina | place: Sweden: Gullmar Fjord | collected 2015-08 | reverse complement strand
ATCTCAATGCTGACTATTCATTTTAAACATTAAACACAGCACATTAAAGCCTTAAATAACTGGAGCTCCACCATTATATAACCAAGATCTAATAGCATAGCACACCCCTTTCCACGATCTCCAGGCAATTAACAATTGGCTAGAGAAGTCATCTGGTGGATTCATGAATGGAGAGAACATCGGTCTTGTGGTATGTCTGCCCGAATGCTCAGTGTGTATACACATGCTGCTTGATTATCAGCACTACATGTTGACTACGTCGGTTGGGTGGGTTATCAGCTTGCGACGACCGACCCTTTCTGTTGACTATTACTTGCATTGGACTGTGTGCTTCGTATAATAACCTGTTTAAACTTCTGCACTGCAGGACTGTTCCATCTCCCCCAAGCTGTACCACACCAAGACCACCCTTGCCCATTTTAAGGTAAGGTGGTAATATATGAGCCCATTAAAAGTGGTCATTTTTTTGCACTAATAGTAAACCATGTTCTACGTGCTCTTGCCTCCCCCCTCAAGAATGCTATCATTCCACCCGAGCTGGAATATTTGCAGAAATACATGAACACCATCTTCGCTCACCCTGCCTATGTTTCAACGAAATACCCTGTGGACGTAGTCGTTTGGGTGAGCTGAGCTGCAATGCTGCTGTGTCGTTATTATTTCTAGTTCTAATCTTATTATTTTATTATTTTCTTCCTTCTCTGTTATAACATCCTTCTGTTTTGCGTATTGATCTTCATGTATTTTCCTCCTCCTCTTGCGTGCTCTCCATCCCTCTAGGGGTGGAACCAGGCACGTGGCACTTCAGCATGAGTGCAGTAGAGGAGTTCAATCATCATGGCTAGAGCGAGCGAGCAACATGGTTGTTAAATTCTGCTACTCATCAATAGCCATTTGTTTGCAAAACTAGTGTATTGGGGCGCTTGAATGTATTAATCTTCATTCATTTTCTACGTTTTGCCGAAAGCCTATTCGGCCCACCCAACTCTCCGCTCCATGTACTTTTTCCATGGCCAGGTTGAAACAACATTTTTAAAATGTTTTAAATTTTAAAAATAAATATGTTTGTAGTGATGCATCGTTGGGGAGTGTGATTGCCGTCACGTGATGATTCAAAGTTGTGATTGGAGCGTGGACAATCAATCTTCATTGCATCCATGACAAATTCAGAAAAAATAGTTGAAGAAGAGAAGCTAAACAATTTGCACCATTCTTTTTTCAGACCATGTAACCACTATTATATATTTCGTGCATCAGATTTAGGAAAGCTAGCCAAACATGGAAACAACAAAATACATGGGCATGTATTATTCAAGAGCATACACCTCGTCATACACCTGCACTACTCTTATGTTTTACAAGATCATGTTGTGCCACTGCTACAAGTCGTCATAGTCGAGCTGCTCAATCGTAGACGCACCACCCACACATATATCCTGAGCTCTGTCGCTCTGATAAGGATGAGATGGTCCATTGATCTTGAGAAAATATCAAATTCATGGGGGTGCTGCAATTAGGGAGAGCTTGGCTTATCAGACAGGGCAATGATGATACCTCTTTTGATTTGCCAGCCCCCAAATCAGCTTCATCCTGTGTGTACCTAATTTGGAAAAGGGTTGGAAAGAGTTGGATACGAGAAAACTTAACAAGAAGGTACAACAGAGCAGAGGGGCTTAGTAGTATTAGCATAAAGGGTGGTGCACGGAGATTCAGAGCTAGGGTGGCTTATATCGGAGAGGAGTTTGAGCTTTCATATTTCATGTGACATCTTTTTAGGAATGCAGTGCACAAGACATAACCAAAAGCCGCTCCAAACACACATCACAAAATCAGCAGTATTGCTGTAACCACAACAATTTAGCATTCATTCACCCCCAAACCCTTTTCCAATTCTGTTCTTTAAAGCTTACTGCCTTTGAGCGACGTCTTTCAAACGTCGCTTGTGCACCTATTGCAATGAGAGAAAATACACGCCAAGGTCAGAGCGAGGAGAAGGAGGAGAACTGCTCCACATAACTGTATCAACGGACAGCGGAGGAGTCATGTTAATGACTCCTCATCCCCTGTATAGTTGGGGTGCACTGAGAACACAATCACGGTCAAATAGCAAAGAGCATACGTACTTTACTCTTGGTGTGCTTCGACAATGAATCGCTACTAATAAAGTGCCTAGCACAGGGGGGGCAGTAATACTGCCCCAAACCTGGGAGGTCGTCATCCAACTCAAACTGCACTTTCTTATCTACAACAGTTTAAGTTTAAAAATGGAGAGAGAGAGGGTCAGGGCTCGTTCAGTACCCTGGAGAGTCATGGAAAGTGGGAAGAGGCTCATGATGTCCTCTTACCTGCAGCAAGCATGTCCTGGACCTGTCACGGCAGGATTTTGCTTTTTGGTTAGCATTTACAAGCTCCTGCACAACTACAGGCTTCTTGGCTAGAGCAATAGCACCACTACCACCACCAAACAGGTGCAGCTAACCTGGTCAACGTCCATAGCTCTTCTTCTCGTAGCATGCTTCTTCTTATACTGTTTATTTTTCGTATTGTGCCCGCCCTTGTTCCCCTTCTTTTTACGTTGACCAACACCCATTCCTTTTTTTCTGGGCACGGTTTCAACGGGCAGATTCTAACCAACCATAGCGGGCCTGAACCAGACACTAATACGAGTGTAACAATGCGAAGAGGACTCTAAAAGCAGCAAATCCGACACACAAGGAACTGGTGTAACAGGCAGGGAAAACGATTATGGACACTGCAGTAGCACCAACCGCACCAGCAGTAAGGTTAGGGTTAGGGTTAGGGTCAGCAGGAGGGGAATAGTCCAACTAAATTTCGTCCATGTACTTGAATCACTGTTACAGAATAGCGTAGGAATATGGGAAAACGTCTGCTGTCAGTATTGTTCGGGATGTTCGGGAATGAAACGCAGTGAACCTAACCCTAGCCAGCCTGGCGTGTTTCTGAGGACCCCTATACGTGTCATATATATATTGGTGCAAGCGACGCTGATCGGTATTGTATATTTTCCCCGTCTTGGGAACGTGGAAATTACTTCACGTATGGAACTGGCAAACTCCCAATAACGTGAACGACTACGTTCGAAACCCTAACCCTAACCCTAAATACCTAAGCCCTAATACTCAGCACTAAACTTCTAGCCCCGTAACCCTAAAACCCGATACACCGTGGGCGATACTGATGGCTGTGAACCAGTGGTGGGAAAATGAATTTCTGCTATTGACTCGCCGTTTTTCTTTATATAGTCGTGGTTTGCAGCCACTGTGTGACCCTGTAGTCAATGCGCCTATGGACTGCAGTAGCTATGTCAGGAGCGTTCGGGTTTAGATCTCATTTTAGTGCGTGGGATTTGAAGCGAGGTCTCCTGTGCTGGAGAAGTTTGGAGATAAGGAGGAATTTTCAAGGGATGAAAATGGGTAGGTTGCTTGCCGTTTGCCCCGTGTTGTTGTCATCGTCGTAGTCGTTGTTGGTGTTTATGGTGAGATGATGATTCCGGGGTACGAGAACATGAACACTGACTTAAACCGGATAATAGCCCCTAACTCCGTCTTGAACTGTTTGTTGTTCGCTGTGTAATTTACAATTCCCACCATGATGGGTGAGGTGACGAATATATGACATTTGATTCGGCTATACTACTCTTTTTGGGTTTCTCGCAGTTACAAGAAACCCTCGAAAGAGAAGTCGCACGGAAATCTCCCGGCATTATTTGTCATCCCATATCCCTGCCGATGGCTGGACAGCATCCTCCTCATCTGCAGTTCGCGGCAATTTGAAGCCACTTCTCCACCCTTTGAAGTGGCATCTCCTGCAGTTTGATGGGGGCTCCAGAGGAAACCCAGGGGAGGCCGGAGCTGGAGCAGTACTATTTGTACTGTGCCAGGAATATATTACAGGGAAGGGAATCTCAGGCAGGGAATCTTTGCCTAAGCGGGAGGTATGGAATGGCACGTTCTTCCTAGGGAAAACGACAAATAACACAGCGGAGTACCAGGCATTGATTGAGGGTCTGAAAGCTGCAAATGAGTTGGGCATTCAAGTGAGAACCCAGTGCGTGCGATTTACTTGGAAGGAAAATTCACCTCGTACTGATGATGTTCTTCCAACTGTTATTTTCATTTGTTTCCTTGCAGAAGCTGCTCGTTGAAGGGGACTCATTGCTAGTTGTACGTCAGCTCCAAGAAAAGTACAGCGTCAAAGCACCAAGTTTAGTGCCTCTGCACCAGGAAGCCATGGACCTTGCTAAGCGTTTTAGGGTGGTGGAATTTGTTCACATTGTCAGATCGCTGAACTCTCGTGCGGACGAGCTTGCAAACCTTGCAATAGATAGGAGAGTCACCGCTGAGAAATCATCCCTTATTGGATAACAATGCTAGTGATTGATCTTCTCACTGACGTGTGTTTCTGGAGCATCTATCTTCGTGATGTAAATCTTTTAAAAATGTCTTAGGGGCAAAGGAGCGCTCCCTTCCAGTTGAATTAGCGCAAACTAGAAGATAGGTATACTGGTCAACCTGTCTCTTGGAATGTCAAGTAGTATCATTTCCCAGTTTCACTTTGATGGTCATTTTTATATGAAACGTATTGACCCAGAACCTATGCAGATGGTGGATCATCAGCTCTATTATCACACTGTCAGGTAGGTATCTACCCCAAGAGCTTCAGGAGAGTTGCGAAACACTGCGCAGTGTATCTCCTCAATATGTTGTTGCCTGGGACAAGAAATGAATCACATCATTTCATACTCCTAAGAACAAACAGCACCCCCTATTGCATTAACACCAAGCGATGAAAACTTTAGTGGTGGCAGAATGCTAGTAATATCCACAACACAATTTTTTGTACCCCACATATGTCACCTATAATGGTGTATTGACAGTCGCTTGAGGATAACATTTTTTTCTTCTCACTCACAGTACAACACCAACGCTTGTATTGTAACATTTAAACGTAAAACGCCCAACACCAACACCAATACCAACCACATATACATCCCAAAAGCACTAACCCTCCCCCCCACCGCAATAACACACCTAAATGCCACCAGTTACTTAATACAGTGGCTCGGGATGGCCCATTTCTTCACCATACGCTCCCTAACCCCAACACCACTCACGAAATCACACATGAATTAGGCAAGGGAAAGAGCATATAACTTGTCGAGGAACTTTGAGTGAAACAGAGCGATGTCTAACCCTACATCTACGTACACCTCTATTGGTGTAATTACACGCTAACCCTATTCCTAACCCCAACCCTAACTATAACCCAAACCCTAGCCCTGAGAAAGCGGCCTACATATGCACCTCTATTCTGTAAATTACGCTCTAACCATAACTCTATAACCCTAGCACAAAGTGCCACCAGTTACTTATAACAGTCGCTCGGGGGGCATTTCTCCACCACACACTCCACAACACTAACACCCACCAAATCACACCTGAATTAGACAAGGGAAAGAGGACAGCTTGTTGCGAATATTGGGGCAACAACGATGTCTGAGGACGTCCCCGATGCTGGTGATGGAGGAGGAGTCGTGGAGGTTACTGAGATGTCTGTCATGGATGCACTTAAGGAGGTACTGAAGAAGGCCCTCATCTATGACGGTGAGTAGTAATGATAGGGAAATAAAGAGGAGTTTGGTTGGTCTTTGGTGTTGTCATGTTAGTTTAGTGGTTTGGTAGACGGTTTAGTGAAAAAAGAAGAGAAAAATGGATGATGGGGAGGAGGAGGGCATTATGAAGTGTATTATTATCTGTGGGGATGCGATAAATAGTACATGCCGTATCCAGACGAGGAAGGAAGCGAAATGTTGTATTGGTCTTTGTATTTGTGACTATGCAATGCGATTATGTCCAGGCCTCTCTCGCGGACTACACGAGTGTGCTAGAGCCCTGGACCGGGGTGCTGCTCGCTTGTGCTGCCTTGCCAAAGACTGCGATAACCCCGAATACGTCAAACTGGTTACCGCTCTCTGTGAAGAGGTTCAGGTAAATCTTGTCAAAGTAGAGGACCGAACGATGCTCGGGCAGATGGCAGGCCTCTCCAAAATAGGGTCAGATGGAGAGGTGGTTAAGAGAGGGAAATGCTCTTGTGTTGTCGTGACAGACTTTGGGGAGCAGAGCAGCGCTCTCAATGTATTGTTAGAATATTTAAAAAAAGGCACGGAATAAGTTGAGTAGGACGAGGGGTGTCTTGGGGAAAAAGCCCAATGACGTGGATAGTATTGCTTCTGGGTGCACCCAATAGCATCAGATCATATAATCTACATTCTTATTATGATAACTTGAAGTCGAAGTGGAAGATGGCTACCGTAGACCACTTCTATGTTCTTTGCAGTTGAAGGATGATGTTCCATGAGTGAGCATCCCAGAGCCATTTCTTCTTCTCTATCTCTCTCTCTCTCTTTATTTCTTAGTTACTACTTCATCAGTCTTCACTGCGAGCTAGTTAATCTGTTCTGTATTATTCGTGCTGGACGTTCGCACACACGTGTATGCGTGCTGCCCTTCATGCTTACACTTAAAACTGAAATACCAACGGCGCTTCCAACAACTGCTGTTCAATACCACGCCTCAACGCCCACCACCAATGGTACCTGTACAGGGGAGCTAGTGTTGCTTGCGTACAAGCTGAAGCAGAAATGGGGTATCGTGAATAAAGATAACAATGCAAATTGACATGGGTGATCGATGTGTTGACATATGCCCGAACTCAGTGAAGGGGTTTTGCTCGAGAGAATATTTTTCTTACTATTACTATCAATCCTCAAATTTCAACATTAAGACCGGGGCTGACAATACTGTAAAAGAATACTTCTGCTCAATACAGTACGTATCGCACTTCCCACATACCACAGCTTTACACCTCGTCATGTGACGTATCTCAACAGACAGTTATACAGCCCACCACTACATCGATTATCACAAATCAACACATTACCCAATGTTGCTGACTCAAAAACTGTCACTTACATCTACAGGATAACCTACCATAATTACAATCAACTGCATTGGCACTATACAGCTGATAGAGTTACTGTATGGGCCTAACCCTAACCATAACTGTAACCGTAACCGTAACCGTAACCGTAACCATAACCCTAAACCCTAACCCTGAGAAAGTGATATGAATATACACCCCTATTGATGTAAATACACACCAGTCTAACTGTAACCTTAACCCTAGCCCCAACCCTATTGGACTTGAGGTGGGCTATATCTAGCGAATTGGTTGGTAACCCTAACTCTAATCCTAACCCTAACCCCATAACGTTATCCCTAACACTATAGCCCTAACTCTAACCCTAACCCCTAACTCTAACCCCATAACTTTAACCCTAACCCCATAACTTTAACCCTAACCCCATAACTTTAACCCTAACCCCGTGACCCTATTCCTATTCCTAATTCTAATTCTAATTCTAATTCTAATTCTAATCCTCATCCTAATCCTAATCCTAACCCTAATCCTAACGCTAAACCCTAATCCTTAAGGTTCAATCAGGCCCGATGCGATGAACCCAGCTTGGATGCGTGTGTGATAGGCTGAGGGTTAGGGTTAGGACCAGACTATGTTTACTGGTGGGGCGGTTGCCTTGGCTTCTTCCCTTGTAAACAATGCTGATGGTGGGAGTAATATGCTTTATGTGAAGGGGAGGAAAGCTTGCGTGTATCGGAACGATGCATTAGCACTGAGTTTGGAAGCCCCTGAGGTATAGCAGAGTTAAATTGTGTAATTTCAGTTAGGGTTGAGGGTGGTTTCTGGGGTTTTGTCGGTATTTTTGGGTGTTGAGGGGTGATCATCGATCCACGTGCCGCCTGGAATTTGTAGGATGGGTTGTTTTTATTCAATTCAAGCCTGTATGTGCAAATTCCCACAGTTTGGAGTACTCTCTATGTAGTTGATCACCCTTGATAAGGATCCATATGTGTGAGGGTGTGATGTGTTGTGGTGTGGATGCATCAAAGAATAATGAGAGTAATGGATTTCCTGCATAACTCGTCTAAAACTTTACCTTTCACATTTATCATTCTGGTAGGCATTGCATGTGCTAGCAGATACAGATGCATTTGCCCCACATAGAAGCTCAAAGACCACAGCTGATAGATTCGATGTAAGGACACTTCTTGACGAGGAGGAACTGGAGCGGTACGGCCTGCTTGAACATTCCTCTCACAGACCTGCGGTGCTGTCCTGCGCGCGTCTTTATGAGGTTTGGCTTATACACGTCTAATTCCAGTTATTGTGAATGACAGGTTTTCATGTCGAAGAGCATTCCATGATTGTATTCTAAACCGGCAGCAAAAATGCGAACATGAGGAAGAAGAGGAAGAGTATGATTTTGAAAGGTGATGTAGTAGGCAACCCCTTCATCCTTTGTATCACTTTAAGCCCCCTCAGATACAAGCTCGCTCAAACTTTCATGGCAACCTAACTTCACTACTCCCTTAAGGTACCATGATATGCCATCTGGGGACCATAAGGTCATTGAACCTTCATGGGTGCCCCTCCCTGGTAAGTCCAGCCCTGAGACAGATAAGTGTCTTATAACACCAAAGCCCTAACTGTTAAGTCAAAGGTGACTCTGATGAGGAAGAGGAGGGAAAGGGGGAGAATTCAAGATTTCAGCCACTACCGAGACGAAATCCCCGGTATGCAGCAGCAGTGCTGGGAGTGGTTTCCATTATCAATTGTGTATTGAGACCGTATAGCTCCCAAACTCTTGTTTGGCCGTTAACTTTATTATTTATTACACTGCAAGGCATACCCAATATGGTCATTATGGCCCTTGTGCATCTCCAGCAGCAGGGCAGGGGCAATGGTCAATGGTGGCACCCCCAGAGGAAGTTGAAAGAAAAGACTGTGGAAATGAGGTGGGTAACGTGGTTAGGGTTAGGGTTAGAGTTAGAGTTTGAGTTAGTTAGCTTTATATTCTCCCCTCGATAGATCAGCATGTTAGGTATTTTTATTTCTAGTTAATAAATCACATTCAAACGTTGACCTGAACATTGGCTCGCTCACTTTGGGAGTGCAGGAGGATGATGATGTCAGAGGCAAGGTCGGTGTCCAGTCACCTCTAGATGAGCTAGATAAATTTGAGCCGAGTGAAAATGAGCTTGAGGTAAGTCTGATCCTCATTTGTTTCTTCAATAATTTAGCTGATGTTTCATATAATATCCACTGTACGTAACTCTATACCCTCTTATCATAGCTAACTGTTAAGTGTAACCCTCAATCAAGGCTGGGTGTGTCCTTCCCGCTTCCCTGCGACATTGTCTTATCATTGCAACTACAGCACAGAGAGCTCAGGTTCAGAAGTTGCTTTTCACATATTATTTTTGCCCAACTTGGGATGGTACAATTTATCATTGCCTACCTCCTGAACGAGTCATTGCGTATGAATGAAGAAATCTCTTCTGCTGTACTATTTGCTTCCTCCTTGCTGCCCCAGCTTTTTGCCTATTTTCACGTTTCTCTTACGAGCTATTAATCAATCCACAGATATCCCCACAGCTGGAAGTGATACTCAGGCTCCGACAGGTACTACGTGGCTTTACCGGAACCCTATTTTATTTTCATTTAAACAACTGCCTTGTTCCTTGTTTATATTCTCTCTTAGGGATCCTCACATGCATTTGGGTTCCTTGATATTCAGAATTCCTTGAACCCTTTCTACACTTTCTTCAAGGTTGGTTATACTGTGTCTCACCACACCGCGGCATTTAAACTCCATTTTTCATGAAATGTTTGCGTTATGTAGTGTGCGGTTATCAATGGATGCTGCTCTTTCTTCTATTTTCTAACCTTCGATCACCCTGAATGTGTTTTTGTAATTTCTTTTTCTTTCAGTCATTGTCAAAAGAGATGCTAGATCACCGTGCGGAAGAGCTCAAAAGCTTGCAGTGTCAAAATGAGCATGAGCGGCAAGGTTTGTGTGTTTCTTGCTTTTCAGTAACGCTGTACCCTCCCAAGACACCATCCCCATCCATTGCATTCGCTGTGCTGCTGACTCATCACACCAAATATACGCCGCATTGGGTGTAAGGGAGTTTTTTTTAATGGTTGGGGGTTGGTAGACTGTCTTCAATATTCTGGTGGCTGTTGTTCTATATCTGCATGCAGTACTTCCTACGTATATATGTGTTTGTGGCTTGTCTTCTTGCCCATTCTCCCTCTTTCTGCTACGACAATCAATCTCCAGTGAGAAATGATAATATTTGCAGCTCAGCTAGGTTCACATCACACTTACAAACAAAACTCGGACAACAGCGCATTCAATGCTTGAGATACTCCGTGTGCTCTCTCTCTTGCATGCATTTTTTTATGCTGTCTTCTCACTATGGGACTCCCTGCTCTTCCTCCTCTCCCATTATGCATGTACACTATACCGTCTCTTCTTCCACTCAGCAGCCAATTCGACAGCTAGAGGCCTTCTCGGTGAGACGTATTTCTCTTCTTCAGACTCGGGCAGCGAAGATGAGGGCGATGATGAAAAAAAAAATCCATCTGGAGCTGCTAAGCCGGATGTGTCCACTGAGATTAGAGCAGTCAACACAAGTGAAGAAGTGGAAAAGTTGTTGCCCCCAAGGGAGATCAGTTTTGTGACATCAGAAGCTCAAGACGAAAATATAGTAGATAACTTGGAAGTGGTCAGTGTGGACAGTTGCTTGGATGCATTGTTGGAGAAAATATTGCAGAAGAATAGAGTTACAAAAGCCGCAATGGGTGAAAATATTTTAGGTAGTGAGCCAGCTAATAATTCCCAAGAAGAGGAGAAACTTCGTGCCAATAGGCGAAAGCGGGCTAAGCTGTTATCCAGTCACTTCAAGGAGCAATCGGCAGGACTAAATATGAAATCCTGAGCTGCTGCTGAAAATGGAGGGATCTATGCATTTTCATATTAAACTTGTAAACCTAGGCTTTACACTGAATGCATGGGTCTGCAGTGGGCTAGGGATAGTGGGTGACAATATGGTCTGCCCCCTCGCTCGCTCTCTCGCTCGCACCACACCCTGTCCAATAGAGTACAGCAAGGTGAATGCATCGTGCAGCAGGGGGTACCCCTCATAGGTCTCAATGCCCCCCACCATTGAATATTGCTACCTGGCCGCCAAGTTCACAGGGGCCACCAACCCTATGCAGATATTCATATGGTAATACTCACTGGGGAAGTAGTTTAGCAGCTACATTACCCCCTCTTGAGCCTGAGATGTTTCCAGAGGCTTGGGTATTGTCAAGTTAAGACTGATTAACTGTACATACATATAGTGAACTTTGGAGCAGGCCGGCCGCCAACACTGGCGGAACTAACTACACTTAGGAATTTTGTAAGTAAATCTTCAAATCACACAATGGTGGGGTAGGTGTGCGCCTTTCAAGTAGTGCTCCTACTGGAATAGCACTTCCGGGATGTTCAACCGAGCTGAAAAAAATTAAAGCATGAATTGCTGTTTATAATACGCAAGGAAGTGCTCCTTTCTCTATATCTATGAAACTACTCCTAGTCATCATCATTAGCTCCATAGTGCACAGCGTAATGTAACTATATACAATTTTAAAATTTTCTAAGCATCAGAAACACTATTTTGGGCTACTACGATGGTCAGTACCTTACGAGTCTTATCTAATTGAAATAATTACAACTAATA
>PJEL010004388.1_pt1 | contig 11669 bp, 7 predicted proteins | sample 1853271 | NCBI WGS metagenome assembly PJEL01 (sample SAMN08108733, study PRJNA415343) | Invertebrate metagenome, whole genome shotgun sequencing project. | host: Globobulimina | place: Sweden: Gullmar Fjord | collected 2015-08 | reverse complement strand
ATTGGATTAGATTATATTGCAGTAAGTAAAGGAAAAGACGATCTGGCTGGTACCGATGCATTTGTGTTCCCGAAAATTGGCCTAACAATTCCACTGTATCGTAGTAAATACAAAGCTATGATTAATGAAGTTATTTATCTGGAAACTGCCAAGGAAAATGAGAAGATTGAAAGGACAAATATTCTTGAAACGCTTTTCGAGAATTGGTGGAAAGATTATCGTGATGCAGACAGAAGAATCCAGTTGTATCATACTCAGTTAGAATTAGCTGATAAATCGTTGAATTTGCTTGAAACTCAGTATGCTACAGGAAATATCAATTTTGAGGAACTACTTCGGATGGAGCGTAGAGTACTTAAATACAATCTTGAATTGGAAAAAGCCCGTGCTGATAAGCAGGCAGCTATATCTTTCATCACTTATTTAATGGGGAATTGATGATGTGATAATGTGGGAATATGGTGATGTGTTGATTTGGGGATTTAATACGTAGTACATTTAGGGGACAATTAAACTGTAGAGAAATGAATACAAAAAGAAATGAAATTGTTGAGATAAGTTTTGAGTTTGCTTTGCTAATTATTGATTTTACTGAAGAACTTGAAAAAAGCAGGAAGTACGTTGTTGCAAAGCAATTATTGAAATCAGGCACTTCAGTTGGAGCAAATGTAAATGAGGCTCAAAGTGCTGAAAGTAAAGCTGATTTTATTCATAAATTAAAAATTGCTCATAAAGAATTACTTGAATCAGAATATTGGATTAAACTAATAAAATCAAGCAATTCATATCCTAAACCTGATATTGAAATAGATAATAAACTAATATCCCTTAAAAAATTATTTAACAGAATTATTTCAACAGCAAAAAGATAAAAGTCATGAAACAGTTAATTAACTATATAAAAAACAATTATAAGGTTTTGCTTGTAGTAATCGTTGGAGCATTAATTGCTGGTTATTTTATGGGTAAACCAACACATCAACACATCAAAGAATCAACACATCAACACATCAAAGAATCTACCAACCAAATCTGGACTTGTTCAATGCATCCACAAATTAAGCAGGACAAACCCGGTAAATGTCCTATTTGTGCTATGGACCTAATTCCGTTAACTGCAATGAATGCTGAAGGAGATGATGCGGATCCATACGAAATTGTTATGACCGAATCAGCAGCAGAATTGGCCAACATCCAGTCCATGGTTGTATCGAAAGGAGTGCCCCAAAAAACTATATACTTGCAAGGCAAAGTACAAGCAGATGAACGTAATGTTGCTGTTATAACAGCTAGGTTTGGAGGAAGAATCGAACAGCTATTTGTGAATTTTACTGGGCAAGATGTTCGTAAAGGAGAAAAACTGGCAACTATTTATTCCCCTGATCTAGTTACCGCACAACGTGAATTATTGGAAGCAGTAACTTTTAAGGATAGCAGACCATCACTATATAATGCTGTTAGAAATAAGTTAAAATTATGGGATTTAACCGATAAGCAAATATCAGATATTGAAGAAAGGGGGGAGCCACAAAATTATTTTGATGTCTTATCACCTATTTCAGGTAATGTAATAATGCGACATGTAGCAAAAGGAGATTATGTAAAAGAGGGAACAACACTTTTTAAAATGATAGATCTATCAAAAGTGTGGGTAATGTTTGATGCTTACGAATCTGACCTGCCATGGATAAAAGTGGGGGACAAGGTAAATTTTACCATACAGGCATTACCAGGGCAGAAATTCAGTGCAAAAGTAAGTTACATTGATCCCTTTATTAATGCAGCAACTCGTGTTGCCAAAGTCAGAGTTACAGTTTCAAATCCTAAGTTGTCCTTGAAACCTGAAATGTTTGCCAATGGTTTGCTTGAATCAAAAATTGCGGAAACTTCAAATGAAATTCTTGTTCCAAAATCATCCGTGTTATGGACTGGAAAAAGAGCGATTGTATATGTTAAAGTGCCAGGTCGTAAATCTCCTTCGTTCTTATACAGAGAAGTAGTATTAGGACCGGAGGTGGGTTCTTATTTTGTTGTTACAGAAGGGTTAGAGGAAGGTGAAGAAATTGCAATAAATGGAGTATTTAAGATCGATGCAGCAGCACAATTGGTTGGATTTCAAAGTATGATGAATCCTGCAGGTGGCAAAGTTTCTACTGGACATAACCACGGTGGTGGCAATATGTCTGATGATGAAATGATAGAAATGGATAAACCTACAGACATTTCTGTTTCTTATTCAAAACATGTTACTTCAAAATTTAAAGACCAGCTGGGAGCTGTCATAAGAGATTACCTAATAATGAAAGATGCTTTTGTTGCTACTAATGAAAATGATGTAGTTCAAGAAGCGAATAAAGTATTAGCTAGCTTAAACATTGTAGAAATGTCACTTCTGTCGGGTGATGCTCATCATTATTGGATGAAACTTTTGAAGCCTCTTAAGGATAACTTACAAGGAATCATTAATATGAAGGGTATTGAAATGAAACGAAGCCACTTTAGCATTGTTTCTGATAAACTAATTGAAGCTGTTGAAGCATTTGGTATTAGCGACGAAGGCTCTATATATGTTCAATTCTGTCCCATGGCTTTCAATGATAAGGGAGGGTATTGGATAAGTGATAATAAAGAAATACGGAATCCATATTTTGGCGATGTTATGCTATCTTGCGGAGAAGTTAAAAAAGAAATTGTTAACTAATAAATAAATTGTTTAATTTAAATTAAAACTATGAAAAAGAATGTGTTAAGTTTAGTAGTGTTGTTCTTATTTGGAACAATGTCTGTTTTTGCAGAAACAAAAACAGAAGAGTTAAAAGTGTATGGTAATTGCGGAATGTGTAAAACACGTATCGAAAAGGCTGCTACATCAGTTGAAGGTGTTACAAAGGCAGATTGGGACAAAGTAACCAAGATGATAACGGTTTCTTATGATGAATCAAAAACTGATGCAGATAAGGTATTGGCAGCTATTGCAAAAGTGGGTCATGATACAGATACTCACAAAGCAGATGATGCAGTTTACGATAAGCTTCATGGATGCTGCAAGTATGATCGCCCTGATGCTAAAGAAGGTGAGGAAAAACATGCTGGACATGATCATGATAAAGATCTTAAAAAATCATGCTGTGCAAGTTCTAAAACCAAATCGTGTGGTGATAAGAAGAAGTAGATAATTACATGTTATTACACACATAATGGTTATTAATCATTAACAGGAGTCTGTCGTATCTGGCAGACTCTTTTTTTTATTCTTCATTTTTAATCCACCATCTTTGATGGCGGATTCTTTAATTAGTGCAATTGAACATCCTATATATAAACATGTTGGTAATTTTTAAATTGCATTAACATCCCTTTTTATTTATAACACTGATCAAGCTAAATATCTGGGGAAATTATTATTTGATAATAATGTTTAGTAAAAATGAAATACTATTTCTGCATTTGGGTCGACCTATTTTTAGCAAGTCCTGAATAGAAACAAAAGGTTAGAAAGAAAGAGAAGTTCCGAAGGATTGAGGAAATCACTCTTTCGTCTTAACTTTTGTGAAAATGAAGGATGAAGATAAAAATAAGTCTTGACATTTTTGTTTACTTTTTGGGTCAAGACAAAAAGTAAAAGCCCCCCGGCTCGAGGGAAAAAGCTAATGGAAATACTTTTCCTCAAACATGCTAATGACTATTTAATATATCTCAATAGAAAAAAATGCATACTTGTCCCCATAAATAATGCTTGATCCGATAACATTGGTTTTTAGTCAGTGAATATCCTTTGCTATCCCTTTTTTGGGGAACCTTTTTCACATCAAAAATCTCATATTCAGACTAATATTGTTTGGTGTATTAATTATTATCTATATTTGGTACTTATTTGGTTAAATCTCATTTCTTCCTGTTAAAGCCTTCATTCTTTTTTAGTTACAAATTAGTACATAGGTTTATGAAAGTAAAAATCATTCTTGCTACCATTGCGTTAACTGTGATATTCGGAGCTTATGGACAGAACAATTCCGTCATAGACTCCCTGGAGAATGTACTAAAGACCGCTGAGGAAGATACCATAAAAGTGAAAAGCCTTAACTCAATAAGTAACCAATACTATAATATCAGTGAGTTAGAGAAGGCCTTGCAATATGCTGAATCCGCCCTTGCCCTGGCTGATAAAATAAATTATAAGAGAGGTAAAGCAAACGCTTATAATAAAATGGGAAATTTTTATGTAAGAACAGGTAATTATCCGAAAGCATTAGAAAATCACTTTAAGGCTCTGAAGATAAGGGAAGAGATTGGGGATAAATCAGGTAGCGGTGGCTCTTATTGCAATATAGGTGTAATATATAGGATACAAGGGAATTACTCCGAAGCTGTAAAAAATTTATTATTATCCATAAAAGTAAGTGAAGAATCAGGAAATAAAAAGTTCTTGTCCAATGGATATACAAATCTGGCAAATATTTATGGAAACCAAGGCAATTATCCTAAAGCATTGGAATATCATTTCTCTGCTTTAAAGATAAACAAAGAAATCGGGAATAAATGGGGCATTGCTGCCTCATACAACAATACAGGTATTATCTATACTGACCAGGGAAATTATCCGGAAGCCTTGAAAAATTATTTCGCCTCTCTTAAGATAAGTGAAGAGATTGGCGACAAGAAAGGTATTGCTACTTCTTACATCAATATAGGGAGTATCTATATTGATCAGGGCAATTATCCGGAAGCATTGGAAAACTTTTTCGCTTGTTTAAAGATAAGTGAAGAGATTGGGGACAAGAAAGGTATTTCTTCTTGTTACATCAATATCGCAAATATTTATGAAATCCAAGGCAATTATCCTAAAGCATTGGAATATCATTTCTCTGCTTTAAAGATAAATAAAGAGATTGGATGGAGAGTTGGTATTGCTATCTCTTACAACAATATAGGGAGTATCTATGTAAACCAGGAAAAATATCCGGAAGCATCGAAAAATTATAGTATAGCTTTAAAGATAAATGAAGAAATCGACAACAAGCAAGGTATTGCTGATAACTATCAAAGACTTGGTTTATTAAATATTCATCTTGGTAATTTTCAGGATGCAAGAAAATATTTGGATGATGGCCTTGCCTTATCTGTAAAGATTGGATATAAATCGGTTATTCAGGATAGTTACGAATCCTTGTCCAGATTAGACAGTGTTGAAGGCAATTTCGCACAGTCATTGGAACATTACAAAATGTACACCCTTTATAAAGACAGCTTGCTCAATGAAGAAAGCAACAATCAGATATCCCGGCTGAAGATCCAATACGAAACCGAAAAAAAAGACCGGGAGATAGAGCTCCTCAACAAAGACAATGAACTACAGAAGCAGCAATTGGAAAAACAACTACTCATCCGCAACGGTATGATTGCCGGCACGATGTTTCTTATTATCTTGGGGCTATTAGTGTTGCGTAGCATAGGGCTTCGCAGGAAACTGGAAAAGCAGGAAATCATTGTTCAGGAGCGCAATCGTATCAGTGCAGATCTGCATGATGATTTTGGTTCAAGCCTTTCGGAAATCTTTCTGCTCAGCGATATTGTGATGCAGGAAACTAAATCAGGACAAGCAAAAAATGCAGCAATAAAAATTGCTGACAATTCCAAGCACCTGCTTAAAGGCATGGGTGAAATTATCTGGGTGCTGAACTCAAATAATGATTATCTTGAAAGCATGGTAGCATATATACGCCGGTATGCTGCTGAATATTTCGAAAATTCAGCAGTAAAACTAAAGATCACTACTCCTGTTAACCTGGCCAAAATTCAAATCAGTGCCGAGCATCGAAGGAACATTTTTTACGCTGTGAAAGAGGCACTTCACAACATTATAAAGCATGCACAGGCCACGGATGCCGAAATGAAAATTAAGATGGACAAGAAAGTATTGTCAATTATTATCAAAGATAATGGCATTGGGATGCCCAAAGGAGAGCTGAACCGTTTCGGCAACGGGATGACCAATATGCAGAGCCGTATGACAAGTATCAAGGGGGAGTTCAGTATTCAGAATTACAAGGGAACAATGGTTACACTGAAAATGCCTGTTGGATAAACCCATCCCCTGAAAGGGGGATTGCAAATATGTAAAAACAAGTTTATTTTTGCCTTACCATGAATGAAAATAATATAACCGTATCTATCGTAGAGGACTCCGATACTATCCGTGAGGCGTTACACCTGGTGATAAACGGTTCTGCAGGGTTCGAATGTCTACATGTATATGCTGATGCTGAAACTGCGCTGGAAGATATGCCTTCAAGAGAAGTTGACGTAGTTTTGATGGATATCAACCTCCCTGGAATGGATGGAATTGGCTGTATGAAAGCATTAAAACCTTTGATGCCTGATACCCAGTTCATGATGTGTACAGTGTATGAAAATGATGATTCCATTTTTTCTGCACTCGAATCAGGTGCAACCGGTTACCTGCTGAAACGCACTTCCCCGGCGCAGATCCTAGAGGCCATCCGCGAGCTACACCAAGGTGGTTCACCCATGAGCAGCGATATAGCACGCAGGGTGGTAGAAGGTATGCAAAGTAGAAAGATGTCGTCGGGATCTCTTGAAAAGCTCACAGACCGGGAAAAAGAGGTGCTGGAGTTTCTCGCCAAGGGCTTTTTATATAAAGAAATCGCAACAGAGCTTTTCATTAGCAAAGAGACCGTCAAGTCACACATCCACAATATTTACGACAAACTACACGTACAGACCCGCACAGAAGCATTAAACAAGGCTTTCCAAAGGTAATAGACTCCCTACTTGTTTTACCAAAATTTAAATATCCCCCAAAAGGGCTATTGTCTATTGGTTGTGTTATAACCAATTTTGTGTCATCATTTATTCACTGGTTTTGTTTTATAAAAAATCAGGTAGGGAAAAAATATTATTCATTAAAAAAAACTATCATGAAAAATTTATTCGTAGTTGCATTATTTTTAATCAGTTTTATATCACAAGGACAGAGGACACAAGTAGGGCAAGATATTGATGGAGAAGCATTAGGTGACATGTCTGGCTACACTGCAGGTGTAAGCTTAAGTTCAGACGGCTCGGTAGTGGCTATCGGAGCCACTCTAAATAGCGGGAATGGAGCTGTTTCCGGTCATGTAAGAGTTTTTGAAAATATTAGTGGAACCTGGACACAGGTAGGACAAGATATAGATGGAGAAGCAGCAGGTGATCGATCCGGTAGGAGTGTAAGCTTAAGTTCAGACGGCTCGGTAGTGGCAATTGGAGCCTATAAGAATAGATATCATAGGGGTCATGTGCGCGTTTATCGAAACATTAGCGGAACCTGGACACAGGTAGGACAAGATATAGATGGAGAAGCAAATATTGACGAATCCGGCACGAGTGTGAGCTTAAGTTCAGACGGCTCGGTAGTGGCAATCGGATCCGAAATTAATAGCGGGAATGGATATGCGGCCGGTCATGTTCGGATTTATCGTAACATTAGCGGAACCTGGAGGCAGGTAGGACAAGATATAGATGGAGAAGCTTTTCAAAACCGATCTGGCTCGAGTGTAAGCTTAAGTTCAGATGGCTCGGTAGTGGCAATCGGAGCCAGAGACAATCATGGGAATGGAATAAGAGCCGGTCATGTGCGGGTTTATCAGAACATTAGCGGAACTTGGACACAGGTAGGACAAGATATTGATGGAGAAGGAATACAAGACATATCTGGCCATAGTGTGAGCTTAAGTTCAGACGGCACGATAGTGGCTATCGGAGCCCCTAATAATGAGGAGAATGAAATAAGAGCCGGTCATGTGCGGATTTATCAGAACATTAGCGGAACCTGGACACAGGTAGGACAAGATATAGATGGAGAAGCAGCAGGTGACAGTTTCGGTAGGAGTGTAAGCTTAAGTTCAGACGGCTCGGTGGTGGCAATCGGAGCCACTTATAATGATAACAAGAATGGGAATAATGCCGGTCATGTGCAGGCTTATCAAAACATAAGCGGAACATGGACACAGGTAGGAAAAGATATTTATGGAGAAGCAGCAGATGACTATTCTGGCTTTAGTGTGAGCTTAAGTTCAAATGGTTCGGTAGTGGCCATCGGGGCACCTTTTAATGACGGGAATGGATTTCGATCCGGACAAGTTAGAGTATTTAACACAACCTTGAATTCTAATGTTATGGTTGAGATTTGTCATATACGTCCCGGTAATCCAAATAATCCACAAACAATATATGTTCCACAAAATGCTGTACCAGCCCATTTAGCTCACGGCGATTATCTGGGACCTTGTGCTGGACGTGATAACATAACAGGTATAGAAGACCTTGCAGCAGATATTCAGGCTACTGTTTCACCAAATCCTTTCACTGATCATGCCACCTTTACTTTCACCTTGACAGAAACAAACAATACCACCTTAAAAGTGTATAATACTTTTGGCAAAGAAGTGGCAACCCTGTTTGATGGTATGGCTGAATCAGGACAACAATACAGCCTTAACTTTAGTTCAGGAAACCTTCCCAAAGGCATTTATCTTTACCACATTCAAAGTGGAAACAAAGTAAGCGTTATTAAAAAGATGATTTTGATTAGATAATGTCAATAGTAATTGATAAATAGGGGAGCCATGTAGGCTCCCTTTTTTTAATGTTTTATTATCCGTACAGTAGGAGGCTGGCCACTCGTGATCATCATATGGCCTACTTGCCTACGAGCAGCAAGGAAACCGTAATGAAACCCATCCAACATTTACGATAAACTACACGTACAGACCCGCACCGAAGCATTAAACAAGGCTTTCTAAAGGTAATAGTCTCCCTACTTGTTTTACCAAAATTTAAATATCCCCCAAAAGGGCTATTGTCTATTGGTTGTGTTATAACCAATTTTGTGTCATAAACTATTCACTGGTTTTGTTTTATAAAAAATCAGGCAGGAAAAAATATAAATCATTAAAAAAACTATCATGAAAAAAACAATTACAATTACTTTACTCGCAATTGCTTTGATGGCTTCTTTCTTTTCACAAGCACAGCCCACCGAACAGATACAAAAATTACGTGCTGCGGATAGCACAGACATCCTATCTTTCGGTACTTCCGTCAGCATTTCTGGCAACTACGCTATTGTGGGAATACAAGACCAATATGTAAATCCGGGCGCTGCCTATATTTTTTATAACAATGAAGGCATATGGGAACAACAAGCCAAACTCACTACTTACGACGGGGATGTTCCTGACCTGTTCGGTTTCTCAGTCTGCATCAGTGGCGACTATGCAATTGTGGGGGCCTTTATAGACGACCTAGACCAAGGCGCTGCTTATGTATTTGAAAAACCTGCCGGTGGCTGGAGTGACATGACCCAAACAGCCAAGCTCACTGCTTCAGATGCGGCTAGTGGTGATAATTTCGGCTATTCAGTCAGTATTTCTGGTGACTATGTCGTTGTAGGTGCGTATGGAGCTGGAGACGGTAGTTATGTAGGCGCTGCCTATATATTTGAAAAACCGGCGACCGGGTGGGCCGACATGACCCAAACAGCCAAGCTCACCGCTTCAGATGGGGATGATAATGACGATTTTGGCATTAAAGTCAGCATCTCAGGCGACTACGCCATTGTAGGGGCTAGTCAGAGGTGGTATGATCATGGCTCCGCCTATGTATTTGAAAAACCTGCGACTGGTTGGACCGACATGACCCAAACAGCCAAACTCACTGCTTCAGATGGGGATGAATCGGACTTCTTCGGTACTTCCGTCAGTATTTCTGGTGACTATGCTATTGTGGGGGCTTATGGGGACGATTACAATGGTAGTAGGACAGGTTCAGCCTATGTATTTGAGAAACCTGCCGGTGGCTGGAGTGATATGACCCAAACAGCCAAACTCACCGCTTCAGATGGGGAATTAGGTGACTACTTCGGTTTCCATGCAGTTAGCATATCCGACGACTATGCCATTGTGGGAGCGTGCGGAGTGGGTAGTTATTATGTAGGTGCTGCCTATATATTTGTAAAACCAGCTACTGGTTGGGCCGATATGACCGAAAAAGCAAAGCTCACCGCTTCAGACGGAGCTGAAGGGGACTGGTTCGGCATCTCAGTGTGCATCAGTGGTGACTATGCAATTGTGGGAGCTCATGGAGACGACGTCTCTGGAGACCCCTCTGGAGAAGCGGAGGGTTCCGCTTATATTTTTGGCTTGCCTATTTGTGCCGGGTTTCAAATTATCTGCCCACCAGATGTAAGGATTGAATGTGACGAATCCACTGACCCGGCTAACACGGGAATGGCACTTTCTATAAGTGGTTGCGGATATGTGACCTTTACTTTCTCTGATGTCACTACAACTCCAGCTTCTGATGACGATTATTATACCATTACCCGCACCTGGACAGCGACCGATGAAAACGGAAATACCTCCAGTTGTGATCAAACCATTACAGTAAACCCTTGCAGTTGTTTAATAGAGGATAATACTGAACCCGTACTAATCGTTGTATCTGATCCAATCACATTTTGGCCACCCAACCACAAATATGAAGCCATCAATATCGGTCAACTTTTTGTATCTGTTACCGATAACTGTGTTGACCTTTCTGTGAATGATGTTTACATCGATTCCGTAACAAGCGACGAAGAAGAAGATGCACCCGGTAATAATGATGGAAGCACTTTGGATGACATTGTAATTTCTTCGGCATGTGATACTGTTTATTTAAGAAGAGAACGTAATAAAAAGGGTAATGGCCGTGTTTATACCATCAACCTTGCTGTAGATGATGGGAATGGAAATACTGGAACAGCGGCTTGCCAGGTACATGTACCCATCGGCAAAGACGAAGCTGCTATTGAAGATGAAGTGGCCTACGAAGAGGAATGTGGTGGACTTAAATCATCGTTTGTTGCTTTTATAGATGATGATATTCAACTAACGAATTATCCAAATCCGTTCAATGGCAATACCACCATTACTTTCACCTTAACAGAAACAGACAATACCACCCTAAAAGTGTATGATACTTTTGGTAAAGAAGTGGCAACTCTGTTTGATGGTATGGCTGAATCAGGACAACAATACACCCTTAACTTTAGTTCAGGAAACCTTTCCAAAGGCATTTATCTCTACCACCTTCAAAGTGGAAACAAAGTAAGCGTTGTTAAGAAGATGATTTTGATTAAATAAGGTCAATATAGTAATTGATTAAAAAAGGGAGTCCAAATGGCTCCCTTTTTCTTTAAATGCTTTATTATCCGTACAGTAGGAGGCTGGTTAAATAGGCAGACTCCTATGTTTTATTGAGAAAGGAATTAACAATGTAATAATCAGTGAGAATGCATTTTAGGATCATATTACCTAAATATTCAGCATTTCTTTTATGTCTTTTAAATAAATTTCGAACTCACTTCTTCCCAGATCTGTTATTTGGCATTCAGTATGCGGATAGTTTCCTTTGAAAGATTTCTTAACCTTTATATAACCTGCTTTTTGTAAATTAGTTATCTGAACACTCAAATTTCCCTTGCTCGCAGAGGTGATCTCAATTAATTTATTGAAATCAGCCCATTCAACACTAACCAGAAAACTGATTATTGATAAACGCAATTCTTGGTGTAATAACGAATTAAGCTTTGTCATTTTCTTTTTTCCGTAAAATGAATCCGGGAA
>PJEL010004386.1_pt1 | contig 11671 bp, 14 predicted proteins | sample 1853271 | NCBI WGS metagenome assembly PJEL01 (sample SAMN08108733, study PRJNA415343) | Invertebrate metagenome, whole genome shotgun sequencing project. | host: Globobulimina | place: Sweden: Gullmar Fjord | collected 2015-08 | reverse complement strand
TATCCGTGTATTGAAATATGGATTCCAGGCCGTTTGCAGATCTTCCAGGGCCGAAATCACAACCCGCTTGATCAATCGCTGTTCAATGGGCGTAAAGTCCCGCCCTTCCGACTCCACTTCAAGTTCACCGGTGCCGCCATAAAAAATGTCCACGAGCTTAAAAACCAGCCGGGTTTCCAGCGACATGATGGCGGTTCCCTGCAGCGGATTGAGGCGGAAGAGGTTCAGGGAGGAGGGCACCTCCAGTCGGACAAGATATTCATCGAATCTGAGAAGTTCGGTCTTTCTCACCGAGACGTCAACCGGCTTTCTCAAGGCCCCGGACAGGGTAATGCGGAACATACGCACAAACCGGTCATGAATGATTTCAAGTGTCGGGATTCGTCCCGGAATGTGAACGACTTTGGAGCTTTGAGCTTCCATACCTCCTCCCTAAAAAAGTGTACTCAATATCTAAATTCTGCTTAACAGGATTTAGACATCGCAAACAGCAGGATAAAAAACATTAACATCGGCAAAACAGCAAATAGATATGCAATCCAAATTTTGTCATCTCGATTCAACATATCGTGGGGAATGGCAGCTTTTGTGCGGACCCGGCATTGGGCTGAATAGGCAATCAGTTTTAAAATCAGGGCATATAAGATCGAAATCAGGCCCATTGCCATATTAGGCCCAATTGAGTTGGGATTACTCAGATCTGCCAGCATCAATACCTGGGAAATCGCAAAGGCAATAATCCCCAGTAAGATGGATGCATTGCCCAGTGTCCCAAAAAATTCAAAAACTTTTATTACATCTCTCTGTTCCTGCCCTGACTGGCTTCCAAAAAGGATCGGGACAACCTGAATGCCTTTCAGGGAATGGACCATGATGGAAACGGTGAAAGCTGGAATACAGATCAGAATCAAAGAGGGAACATTCAAAAAATATACAACTCCATTTAGTCCTATGGCTGAAAAAGAAACGCCAAAAACAATAGTAAGAAACAAAACGATGATTGAAATGAGATAAGCCATTGTTTCCCCCCTATATGTTGGTTAATAAGCGTTGGTTCACTCTTCTTTCTGCCACATAGCAAAGGAATTTCAGGAAGGTTCCATAATAAATAGTCAACAAGGCCACCGACATATTCGGTCCAATGGCATTGGGATCCGACAGGTCTGCCAGCATCAGAACCAAACCTATCAGCGTTCCAATGATACCCATCAGGAGACTGACATTACCAAATGTATTTAAAACCGCCCGCACTTCCTGGATCTCTTCCTTGGCTGCTTCCGCGCCACTCACAAAAACCAGTTTCCAGCTTAATGAAAACGTTTTCCAGGATGAAGTCGCAATCGAAAAAACAATGGCGGGGACAAGAACGATAACCACAGAAGGAATATCAATTAAAAGTACTAGTAATTCCGATCCACCAGCTGATACAGAAACACCAAGAACCAACGATCCAATAAAAACCACCAGACTGATAAAATATGCCATAAAACCTCCATTTAAAATGGGTTTAAACACAACTCACACCAAAGGGTCGGCTCAAAAATTCGTCAAGTGTTTCCCTGTTAATGAAAAGGAAACATGTTGCTGACACATTCTGTTTGCAAAATGTCCAGCTTTTAGGACCATTGTAAATAGAAGGTGAAGTTATTTTTTAACGATCCCAAAGTAACAAAAATATGAGAACCTAAGAAAATCAAATGTTCAATCGAAGTGCTAGTTTGCCAGGTAATTCGCCCTCTGCTCCGCCGCATACGCCCCAACCTTGACAAGCATGCCATACACCAGGCAAAGAAACGGATTTTTGAAAATCGAAGAAAAATCCTAATAGTATGAAATTTTGAATTTTCATTATTGAACAAACTTTCCGATATTGACGCTGTTTTAACTCATGGCTTTTTATCAGTCCGGAAACGGTTTGGCAATGAAATGGTTTACCAGTTGACTCGAAAAGATCATTGTAAGCCAGTATCAATTTGTTGGATGGAGAAAACATTTTTTTCTATCTGTTTCTTAATCTCAGACAAAGTCTAAAAAATTTGCAAAAAGCACGATAATTCCGTCTAATAAATATTGATAATCTAATATAGCCGGGTTAATTTTGTTTTGGCATCAAAATATCCCACCATACATCATTGGTAATTGATATGTTGAATAATTTCTCACCACAGATGGAGTTGAGAATGGATAGAGGGCCGCTATTTGAAAACTGGGTTTTTACAGAAATCAATAAACTGCTGCCCTATCAAAGCAACCTGAAATTCTGGCGAAGTAAATCCAATGCGGAGGTTGATTTTATCATTGAACATACAGGTCAACTCTATGCCTTGGAAGTAAAATCCGAAAAACTCAAATCACCCAAGACCAGTCGGTCGATTCACAGTTTTTTACAGGCATATTCCGTCTCTCAAATGGCGGTAGTCAATCTATCACTAGAAACGACTGTTGAGCTGAACGATACGCCTGTAGACTTTATTACACCTCCTTTCCCTTCACCGATGGCTGGCACGGGTTTTCAATCCATAAATCATTTTCCATGGCTATCTTGTAAGAGCCCCTTGACACAGGTATGTTCCTGATCTCCTGCGTTGCCTACAGGAAAGAAATCTCAATAGCCACTCATTCCCCACACAAATGCGAAATGAAGAATGGGATTGACATTTGGTGTTTTAATGAGAAATAATTACATATGTAATCACATGGAGGTAAAAATGAACATTAATGTAATCCAAATTGGTAATTCTCGTGGCATTCGGATTCCCAAATCAATTCTGGATCGATGCCAAATTGATACGATTCTGGAGTTAAGCGTTGAAAACGAGAAAATCATCCTGTCTCCAGTAAAAGAGAAACCAAGAGAAGGCTGGGAAAAAGATGCCATGCGCATGCGTAAATCCGGTGACGATGCTTTACTGATACCCGATGCTTTTGATGACGATCCGGAACTGGCATGGTAATAAACCAGTATGATATTTTTCTTGTCAATCTGGATCCCACTATAGGCTCTGAAATCCGCAAGACACGTCCCTGTATTATTATTTCTCCTGCCGAAATGAACGAACATCTGAGAACTGTCCAAATTGCACCCATGACAAGTACCACAAGGACTTATCCCTGGAGAGTATCTATCACTTTCCAGGGGAAGAAAGGTATGGTGGCAATAGACCAGATTAGAACCATTGACAAACGACGACTCATAAAACAGCTAGGAAAAACCACTGTTAACGTCCCAAAAAAGATTAAACGCATTATCGATGAAATGCTCGTTCAATAGCCCCAATCTACTCTAAATTATACCCATTTATCACTCCTTACCCACCAACACAAACGGTGCTTAGTAAAAAGGGAGATTTCATCGTCAGCGAGATCTCCCCTTTTCTTTAAAACAGTAGATCTTCAAAATGTCTCTCTTCAAATTTCCCGATTTTCTCCAGTTGATCCTGGATTTTTTCTCTATCCCCCAGTACCACCAGATTAAGAGAATCCGGATCAAGATATTTCTGTATTAGATGATTAGCTTGTTTTAACGTGACGTTCTGATATTTTTGGTTTACATCTCGGATTTCCTGCAGTGGAATTCCCCGATCTATTCCTTTTAAAATTAATCCGGCAATATTGCTTGGATGTTCCAATATTAAAGGAATAGCACCTGTATAATATGCTTTGGCTTTGTTAAGATCTGCTTCAGAAATTCCCTCCCGCAGCAGTTTTTTCAGTTCAGCTTGAACAATCAAATGGGTTTTCAGGAACTCTGAGTTTCGGGTCGACAGATGAATGTCGAAAACACCATATCCCTGCCAGGCCTCATAACTGCTCCAAAGCGCATACGTTTTGCCTGCGTCTTGCCTGACGGCAGCATTCAGTCGGCTGGTAGGGCCAGAAGTGAGGATATATGTCAATAATCGGAACCCAAAATAGTCGTCCGGGTCTGTTTGAGTTGTCAGTCTGGAATAACTGAAGAAAGTCTGGGTCATGTTTGGTTTCGTGATAATTCGATTTCCATTCACAGGTTTGTCTGGTACTTGATAATCTGCTTTGATAGACGTCGTTTTCTTTTGCCAATCGGCAAAGGATTCTTTTAACCGACTTAACATGGATTCATTGGAGAAATCCCCGATAGCCATCAGAATGGCTCTGTTTGGCTGGAACTGTTTTTGATAAAGGCTTCGAGCATCCTCAACCTCAATATTTTTAATACTTTTTACTGTTTTACGCATCCCTAACGGATTACCAGGGCCGAACAGGACTTCGGATTGATGCCGATAAAGCTGTTTATAATTATTTGCCAGTTCACCACGAACACTGTTCAGGTAACGCTCTTTTAACCAGTCCAATTTTCCAGGGGGCATCGCAGGATTTTGAATCATATCTGCAAAGAGCTCAATGGCCTGGTTTTTATCTTTACTCAAAAAGCCAAAACTGACATTTGAATTTGAAGAACCAGAATCAATCGAAAGGTTTCCTCCAATCTGGTCGATTCGGGCTTCGATCTCTTCTTCAGTCTGGGTCATAGTTCCAAATTCCAGCAGATCTGAGGTTATTGCAATCAGTCCTTTTTTATCCGCCGGATCATCCCGGGTCCCCACTTTCAGCCATAACCGCAAGACAATGGCAGGTTGTTCATGGTGTTCGATCAGAATGATTCTTAAACCGTTATTCAGAGTTGTATCAAAGGGTTTTGAAAAACTGAGCTGTTTACGGGCTTTACAATAAAGAGGGCCACTGTTTACCAGAAGTAAGCATAAAACCAGAACAGCATATTTAAACGATTTCATAAAAGTCTCTCTTGAAGTTTTCGAAACGAGGATCAACGTGAATAATAGCTTAGGTTTTCTTTGTATGACTATATATAATTTCAGAACAGAAGGTGTGTGCTCGCCATTCCGTTAAGAAATAATGGATCTAAATAGTCCGTACCACCAGATATAAAATTTACTGTTATTGGCAGTAAAATATATCTCCTTCTGGTTTTCCAGCCCGAGATATTTCCTTGAGACCCTGACGATATCTTCGTTGGTCACACGGGTCAGTCGTTTGATCTCTTCATCGTATTGCCTGTAATCATCCCTGGTTGTTTCAAAATATCCCAGCCGGGACGCGATAGAGGTTGCTTGATAGCGACTGAACACAATTTCTGACAAAATCTGGTTTTTTGCAATCACCAGCTCATGCCGTTTAATGCCTTCTTCACTGATTATCTTCAATTCGTTTTCAATAACCGCTTTAGTTTTTTCAGAAAAATGAGGCAGATGAAAACTCACAAAAGCCATCATGCCAACACCTTCCTGTTGACCATAAAAGGGACTGAATCCGGTGACCAGGTCATTATCGCGGGTTAATTTTTTCCTGAGCCTTGAGTTTTTCCCATGGGTCAGAATCTGAAAGAGTATTTCAAGGGGAGCCGTATCTGGATGGTTTGACGGTGGCATGTAGTAGGATAGAAGCGTGACCGGTACAATGTAATTGGCATTTGATTCATAAAAAGAGGAAATTTCTTTGGGGTTGAGCTTGAGATCCGGGGATTCAGGTATCGTTTTGGACGGTATCACCCCAAAAAGGTTTTTAACCATGCTGAGTGTCGCTTCATGTTTCACATCCCCGGTAATCACTAGTACGGCATTATTAGGAGCATAATAGTGATCATAAAATTCCTGTATATCCTGAAGTGAAAAGGACTCAATATCCGCATAAAGCCCGATCGCTCCCCATTGATACGGATGATTTGGAAAGAAATGAGATTTTGCTTTCCGGTACAGGTTATTCCAGGCATTGTTTTCATATCGCCAATGAAATTCTTCTTTCACGACTTCTCGTTCAGTGTCCAGAATTGTCTGATTTAATTTCAGCTGATACATACGGTCAGCTTCCATCTCCAAGACCATTTCAAGATAAGTGGCAGGAACTACCTGATGATAGACTGTTCTCTCATCTGAAGTATACGCATTAGAATTCCCACCTACCTGTGTGATTTTGGCCTGGTGCTCTCCTTTGTCGAAATTTTTTGAACCTCGAAACATCATATGTTCAAAGAGATGGGCAATTCCCTTTATCCCCTTTCTTTCATGGATGCTACCGACTTTATACCAAACCTGCACGGAAGCGACTGAAACCCCTGGTTTTTCAGCAATCAAAACTGTCAATCCATTTTGCAACTGATGCTTATAAACCGAAGGTTGCGGTGATTTCACACTGTTTAAATCAAATTCCGGTATTGATTCTCTGATTTCCAGAACGTTGCTATTATCCTCCGTTTTTTTTGCACAACCCACAACCATCATCACAAGAAAAGTGATCGTTACTATACATGTCAATTTAGTTCTGAATAATCTCATCTCCTCTGATCTCCTTTATTGATATTCTTCTTATTCCTTCCCCATAATCACAAGTGGTGCGTGGTAGAATCTGAGACTCTGCCTTTTGAGCTTTTTCACCTGAATGAAATCGCTGAGTAATCCGGAGCTTCCAAAGCAACGAATATTCCTTCAGAATTTTTTCCAAGTTGAACTGTAAATAACCATCATGTAACAAGTCATTGCGCGTAATCTAGCTGATATCACAAATAAATACAAGGGGGTTTGAAGAACAGGCAGAGAGTATGAAGGATGCATTTTTACTTGCTTAAGAGAGAACATATGTTTACTCTTAAGCTATCGACAAATTCTCCCAGGAGCACACCGCAGGTTTAATATGAAATCCATCAATGACAAAACCCAATCCATTGTCAGCGAGTTATCGGCACGTTATGCTGAGTTGAATCTGGTCACGGGCGGAGCCTGTGCGCAGGCCGAGAAACTCGCCTCCTGTGTGGAGCGGGTTGACGATTTTCTAGAGGGAGGGTTGCCATTCGGCGGCATCAGCGAATTTGGGATGCCTCTGGGAAAAGAAGGACGGGCGTTGGCACTGAAATTCGTGGCAAATGCAACCCGGGGAATCCGGACGAAACCCATGTGGACCTTATGGATCTCATCCTACGAAACCTTTCGGATCTTTCCACCAGCCTGGTTTGCCAGGGGAGTCTCCCCCACCCGGATCCTGTTCGCCCAGTCCGGCAGGCCCCTGCGGGATCTGAAGCAGGCGATCAGCAATCCTATTTTCAAACTGATTATCCTGGACTCCCCCCGCAAATTCACCCGGGAGGACTGCTTTTTTGTAAACCGGCAGGCCCGACAGAACCGCCAGTTGGTGATGCTGCTGCGCGATTTTTTTCTCTCCAACCGGCAGGGGAACATCTGGGCGAACCTGCGCATGAACTGCTGGAAAAGGCACGCCTCGGGGGAATTCATGCTGCGGGTGATCCGGGGACTCTCCCAGCGCGAACTGTCGATCAGTGAGGCAGAAATGAATGAAGTGCTTTTGTGAGAGAGAATTTTATTCAGCTAAAACTAATTGTTTCAAGAAATTCATGTGCAGGCCACATTTTTATATCTTCGGCTGTTTTCTTTCTATCGATGTTTTGGACAATCTGGAACTTCCTGACCTCCTTATTCAGGAATTTCTTGAAATGAAAAAGGGATTTGGCAAAACTGTCATCACTCAGTTTTACTTCAATCATGCAACTCGGTTTTTCATCAACGACTGCTAAAAAGTCAACCTCTCTGCCCTCTTTATCTTTGATATAGCAAAGCGACACATTACTTCCGGTTGTATCTTCGTGGAAATGAAGCTGCTTAATCATACCGCAGGCGACCGCATTTTCCAAAGCCGCCGCTTGACCATTTTTTACCGCCCCTGTGTCGTAGAAGTAATATTTGGGCTCTTTTAGAATTGAGCGAGCGATATTTTTATGAAAAGGTCGTACTGCAAAAATAACAAACAGATTTTCCAGGATTTCCAACCAGTGTTTTACAGTTGGAACAGAAACCTGTAAATCTCTTGCAAGAGAGGAATAAGAACATGTGGAGCCCACACGATTTCTTAAAAGATCCGTCAGTATTTCAATTGATTTTATTTCTCGCACTTTTTCAAGATCCAGCAAATCCTCTCGAATGATTCCATCAAGATGATGACGTCTCCACCGTTTTGCAAAACCAGATGACGCCTTTAAGAACGGCTCGGGAAAACCTCCGAATTCCAGAATTCTTTCCAATGCGGCTCGGGAATCCATAAATCCAGAAGCTTCTTTAACATCAAACGGATGCAGTCTGTGATAGAAATGGCGACCTGCAAGTGATTCTCCCCCTTTCCTGAAAGTATGCAATCTGGCAGATCCCGTAACCAACAACCTTGGTCTGACGCCTTCGGTATCATAAATACCTTTGATCCAGGTCTTCCAGTTTTTCATCTTGTGGAGTTCATCAAAGATGACGAGCTCTGTATCTCTATCCCAGTGTTGAGGCATGATAACATCCCTGTCTCTGGAAGCGTCATAGTTTAAATAGACTTCTTTGTATACCAACTGCTTTGAAAGGGTTGTTTTACCAACCTGTCTGGGACCAGAAAGTAAAACGATTTTTTCTTCAAGATCATCTTCAATGTACTTTTCAATATCCCGATGCATATATCCATCCTGTTTTGTATGATATTGACTATTTTAAAGTAGAATTTAGAATAGTCAAGACTATTTTAATGTTTGCCTTAAAATAGTCTTGCAAGGCATAGGTATTAGTCCCTGTATTTATGTGTTTTTATAGATAATTATTAAATAATTCTGAAATATATTTCACAAGGATTGTTATGGAAAATACGAACAAAGGGGCTGAGATGAAAAGTGGGTTTGATAAATGGCAGTTCAGGGTGACCGGACAGGAGCATACTAATTTTTGATGACTAATCCTGGCTTGTGACCCCAATTGACGACTCATGCCAATGTCTGTAAATAAGATTGCTGGTAACGATTCAGCATCTGCTCCACTGAGGGGATTGTGGTGTATAATTAAATAAGAGATCAATCAGAAGTAATCAGGAGAACACAATGAAGGTTGTTGCATTTAATGGCAGTCCCAGAAAAAAAGGGCTGTAGTGCGTGCTACTGGAATGTTTCCTTCAGACTCGGCCTGGGAGAAGCCGAACAGGATGAAGAAGGGATGCGCACTATGAAAGTCCTGGGTGAAAATATAATTTGGCTGTTGAAGAAAGTCAACGCTTAGACATCAACCGCAGTTTTCATCCCACCATTCAAGACGACCGTCTCAGGTGCTTTTTCCAGACAGAGAAGCACCCGAGAATGTTTTTGTTTACTTACTTCCCGTTTTTGGAGCGGTTTTATTTGTTGAATCTGGTTTGGCTGCTTCTGGCTTAGCTGGTTTTGAGGACAAATCGGCACCGGCAGCAACCATCTGGCTGGTCAGTTCAATATTTTTGCTGATCAATGCTTTTAATCCTTCCATTCCACTACTGGCTGCTTTGTTCCATTGTTCTACCCACTGCTTGCCCGGCTCCGGAATTTGTTCCGTGAATTTGTCAAAATATATTTCACTTTGTACTTGAGCCTCGGAGACCTGCTCAAATACGCGTTCAACACTGTTGTCAAGTGAATCAAGCGCTGCCCGCATATAACCCTGGGGTGTTTCTTCAGTAACAGAAGTGTCGGTAAAACTGTTCAAAGTTTGTTTAATATTGGCTACACCCTGCTTGTTGAATTTCTTCCAATCGCTAACCCAGAGTTTGTTTTCTTCAGGAAGATTGGGTATTGCTTCTACAAATTTTTCAGTCATTTTTTCAGTTGCATCCGAAATTTGATCAACAGTCTGGCAATACTTCTCAATCACAAGACTGTTGTTTTTTCTAAATTGATTCATGAGAGTTTCTGTTGACATAATTTTCTCCAAGTTATAGTTTTTGTTTAGTTTTCACTATATAAACTGCTCCAACAATTTTAATATGGATGAATTCGGAACACTTTGTCAACACTTTTTTGTTGATTTTTTGTTTAATTTATTCCCAAGTACGATTTGACTTTATACAAAACAGAACAATCATCAGCCTGCAAAGGATGTTATGGAAAAGGAAAGGAAGGAAGAGTTCAGAAAAAAAGTGGGTAAAATCGTCGAACATCTTCGGCTGGAGAAAGGCATGTCCAGGAAAGAGTTAGGCGTACGGCTTGGGTACAAGGAGAATACAGCCAGTCAGGTGGTTTCAAGATTTGAACTGGGTCGTGCCGGCATTCCCAAAGGCAAGATTGAAGAGCTCATCAAACTGCTGGGCATGACAAATAAGGATTTCGGTTTGGAGTCGACCAAATCATTAAGAAATTTCATTGCTGCCAGCGGTTTTCTGGGTTTTCCTATCCACACATTCAGCAATGTTATGGTTGATTACCTGGATGCCAGAGATGCAGCGGAGGCAAAGGCGGCTTTGACAGACCCGGATGATGACGGCGAGGAGGTTGAAGAAAACGAAGAGGATCTTGATCAGGGTACCGTCAATTATTTTAGTGTCACACGACTGATGAAACTGTACAAAACCGGAATGAAGCCAGAAAACATGCCTTTGTTGGAGTGCCTGAATGTAATTGATTATTTGTGCAAGGGAGATGAAAATGCCTTTGCGGAAGTTCTGGCAACAGTGAAAATTCCAGCGGAAGAGGCCTACAATACCATAGAAAAAGAGATCATAAAAAAAATTAAGACATAGCTGAGTCTCATCAACCTGCATTTATAATCGGTAAAAGGTCTAACGGTATCCTTATATCTGAAGAGGGCTGTAATTCGATACAGGAATCCCTGTATCTGCTGTCATTCAAATCCCACAACGAAAAATCGAATCATCAAAGTCGACAAATTCATGTTTTCTTGGCCGGGAAATGCTCTCACCAAGACGAATACCATGCGGTAGACTGAATTGCGCGGTGTCCTTTGTGATGACCTATTACATTTTGGATGATTCGAGGAAAATATTAAGGTTGACAGATTAAATACGTCATACTACTATGTATCATAGTTAAAATTATCAAACCTTAATCCGCAAATATCCTTATGTCTGTTGTTGATTTATTTATTCTGGGGTTTTTAAAGAGAACCCCGGGAAGTGCATACGAAATGGCTCAAAAGGTAGAGGCCAGCAAAATTAAAAAGATTCTTAAGATCGGTTCCCCAACCATTTACCAGAATATCAAGAAACTGGCACGGAAGGATTATCTTTCCAGTAAAACCGTGAAAGAAGGGGAGATGCCGGAAAAAACGATATATACGCTGACCGAAACCGGCGAGGATTATTTCTTGGAGCTCATGGGGCATTTTTCCTCAACCCCCGGGAGGATGTTTTTTAATTTTAATGGCTTCATTAAAAACCTGACCTTGGTTGATAAAGACACCGGGTTGGAAATGCTCAAACATTTAAAGCTCTATTTTTACGATACCAAAGAAGATTTGGAAAATGATATCAATACGATAAAATCCCCAACTTTCGAAGTTAGAACTATCCTAAAGCAGTATCATATTATGCTCAAAGGGATGATTACTTGGATAGAAGAGGTGATTGAAGATTATAACAGGGAACCGGATCAGTAATTAGGCGCAACAAGATGAGATTGTTTAAAATTTTAAGTATGTTGCCTATTTACTATGTATCATAGTAATATGCTGTATTCTATTATTCACCATAGCAGAGAACAACAAGATAATCAAAAGGAGGTCTTATCACTATTTTTTTTGATTCCAACATCATCATGGACTCATCACATCATTGAGAAAACATCGGTGGTTGAGTCCTATCCAAAGTAACCACACTAAAAGGA
>PJEL010004385.1_pt1 | contig 11673 bp, 9 predicted proteins | sample 1853271 | NCBI WGS metagenome assembly PJEL01 (sample SAMN08108733, study PRJNA415343) | Invertebrate metagenome, whole genome shotgun sequencing project. | host: Globobulimina | place: Sweden: Gullmar Fjord | collected 2015-08 | reverse complement strand
ACTCGGAACATAGTGTTAGGTAAAGTATCAAGAACCGTACCTTGCATTTCAATATTTTCTTCTTTCGCCATGGGGCGCTAAACCTCTAATGTTGTGCAAATAAGCCATGAAATAACCCGTTTTCAGTGATATTTTCAGGCAGATAAAAAAGCTGCGCGAATAATGCCTAATTGCACGCCCAATGTAAAGGCTTCGGACTATTTATTTAGCAATTTTGCACTTCTTAACAAGCGGCTCAGTGTTTAATTGCCATTCACCGGCAATAAAACGTTCAAAAGGGAAATATCGATTTTTATAATTCATCTTCTGGCAATCATCTATTTGATATCCCAAATATAAATAAGGTAATGCCATTTGTTGGCAAATGCTTAATTGAGTGAGAATAGAAAATATACCTAAACCGTTGGCTTTATAATCAGGGTGATAAAAAGTATAAACCGCCGATAAACCATTACTTAATACATCAGTTACCGCAACACAGAGTAACTTTGCTTCATTACTAACTTTACCATTAGCTTCTTCAGCGCTTTCAGTTGCAGGTAACCAAGTTTCAATAAAGAGTTGTTTGGTTAAGTTACAGCTTAAAAAATTTTTGAATTGCTCAAATGATGCAGGATACATACTACCGTCTTGATGGAGAGTATTAATATAGTTTTCAAATAGCGGATAATAGCTGTCTTTTAAGCTTGTTGATTGCTTGATAATAAGGTGTGAGTTACGTCTCTTTGATCTTTTTTGGCTTTTTGATGGGCTAAAGTCATTGACTAGAACACGAATTGACTGACAAGCATTGCAATTGGGGCAGTGCGGTCGATAGCTCTGTTCACCGCTACGGCGAAAACCTTGTGTCATCAACCAAGCATAATTCTCACTGGTGTGAAGTCGTTCATCAACAGCAATAAGTAAGCGCTCCTCTTGATCAGGTAAATAATTACAAGGGAAAATTTTGCTTACACCTAATTGATAGGAAATACTGCTCATTGATTGTTCGCCAGTCTCGAGTTGATAAAACACATAACGATAAACACTAAATAGTGAGTGTTCGTGCTTGCCAGAAATTTAAAGGTACTATTTTAGTTATAGCACTTTGTTGTCGTTGAATAAAATCATGCCTAGAAACCTCTTTAGCGCCCATGTCTTCGAGAAACGGGTTGAGTAGCTGACAATCAATAAAGTCTGTATTAATACTCTTTAGTAACTCACCTAAGGCAATAAGCGCAAACTTAGAAGCATTACTTTGTTTATAGAACATCGACTCACCAGAAAAAAAACCATTGATTGCAATGCCGTATAATCCACCGACAAGCTCTTTCTCATTATTGTCGTGAGTTAGCCATACTTCAATAGAATGAGCGTGGCCTTGCTCATGTAAGTTTATATAAGCGTCTTGCATATCATCAAGTATCCATGTTTCATCCTCCCGAAAGGGGGCGTCAGCACAGAGCTGAATAACCTGAATGAAATCTTGATTGAGGGTTATGGTATAAGGAGCTTTACGTATTGCTTTCGCTAACGTTCGGTTAATACGTAATTCTTTAATATCAATAATGGCTCTTGGATCGGGCGACCACCACATCAATGGATCGTCTTCACTAAACCAAGGGAAAATACCTTGGGAATAAGCACTAAGTAATCGAGCAGTTGATAAATCACCACCAACGGCTAATAAACCATTGGGCTCGGTCAATGCACCATCTATAGGCGGAAAAGCGACACTGGACTCATCAAGTTGATACAGTATTTGACTCATATTATCTTCCGATCATATATGATTTTTAATTTTAGAAATTCAAATTCTATAATGAAATAAACCACTTAAACTATAAAGTGTAAGTGGTTTATTAAATTAAATGCTAAATAGCTATTTGGGACAGCTATAAACTCTTATATGCATTTACTGTGCATCAAGGTAACGCTCAGCATCAAGTGCAGCCATACAACCAGCACCCGCTGATGTAATTGCTTGACGATAAATATGATCTGCAACATCACCGGCAGCATAAATACCTTCAACACTAGTTTGTGTTGCATTACCTTGTGTACCACTTTGAATCGTTAAGTAACCATCTTTCATATCAAGTTGATCTTTAAAGATATCAGTATTTGGTTTATGGCCAATGGCAATAAACACACCGGCTACTTCAAACTCTTCAGTAACATCTGAATTTGTTTCTTTTAGACGTAAGCCAGTAACACCCATGTTATCGCCTAATACTTCATCTAAGGTTCGGTCAGTGTGTAGAACGATATTACCGTTTGCTACTTTTTCATATAAACGATCAGTTAGTATTTTCTCACTACGGAAGGTATCGCGACGGTGAACTAAATGCACTTCACTGGCAATATTAGATAAATAAAGCGCTTCTTCAACAGCAGTGTTACCACCGCCAACAACAGCAACTTTTTGGTTCTTATAGAAGAAACCGTCACACGTAGCACAGGCTGATACACCACGGCCCATAAACGCTTCTTCTGAAGGTAAACCTAAGTATTGCGCAGATGCACCAGTACAAATGATTAATGCATCACAAGTGTATTCACTGCTACCAGTTAATTTATAAGGCTTAGAAGAGAAGTCTACTGATTCAATATGATCAAAGATAATTTCAGTATCAAATTTTTCAGCATGCTTTTGCATACGTTCCATTAATGCTGGACCTGTTAAATCATCCGCATCGCCAGGCCAGTTTTCAACTTCAGTCGTTGTGGTTAATTGACCACCTTGTTGCATACCCGTGATCATTACTGGTTTTAAATTTGCGCGGGCAGCATATACAGCAGCCGTGTAACCAGCAGGGCCTGAGCCTAAAATTAGAAGGGGACTGTGTCTTACGTCGCTCATGATTTCTCCAAGAAAAATAGATTACTTTGAAATAGTTATTTTGTTTATTACTTACATACTTTGATTGGGATGATAAGGAAATAATACAAGGGGGTAAATAACTTCTTCGTTATATGATAAATAAAAAAAAACGCACTTTTGCATAACTGTAAGCAAAAGTGCGCTATTGGCTGTGAATGACTAGGCTAACGATAGGCTAGCAAAAGCTTACAGCGTATTTCTTTGTCGCTACTAAGCGTTTAATGCTACAGCAGGCTCAACATATTCATAACCTAAATCATCAGCAACTGGCTTGTACGTAATTTTACCAGCAGCAACGTTTAAGCCAGCCATTAAATGCTCATCATCTAATAGTGCTTGTTTAGCGCCTTTGTTAGCGATAGTTACAGCAAATGGCATAGTTGCGTTAGTTAACGCCATAGTTGAAGTACGTGCAACACCACCTGGCATGTTAGCAACACAGTAATGTACAACACCGTCAACTACATAAGTAGGCTCTTGATGAGTTGTTGCTTTAGATGTTTCAAAACAACCACCTTGGTCAATTGCAACATCAACGATAACAGCGCCTTGCTTCATCATTTTGATGTGTTCTTTAGTTACTAATTTAGGAGCAGCAGCACCTGGAATTAGTACAGCGCCAATAACTAAGTCAGCTTCAACAATTAATGTATCCATGGCATCAGCAGTTGAGTAAACAGTTTTTAAACGGCCGTCAAATTCAGTGTCTAATTGACGTAAACGCGGTAAAGAACGGTCTAAAATAGTAACGTCTGCGCCCATACCTACTGCCATACGAGCAGCTTGAGTACCCACAACACCACCACCAACTACTAATACTTTAGCTGGAGCAACACCTGGAACACCACCTAATAAAGCACCTAAACCACCTTGTGCTTTTTCTAATGCGTGAGCACCAGCTTGAATAGACATACGGCCAGCAACTTCAGACATAGGTGCTAATAATGGTAAGCCACCAGACGCTGCAGTAACTGTTTCATAAGCAATACACGTTGCGCCAGAAGCAACTAATAATTCAGTTTGCTGTGGATCTGGTGCTAAATGTAAGTAAGTGAATAAGATTTGACCAGGACGAAGCATTTTACATTCGATTGGTTGTGGCTCTTTAACCTTGATGATCATTTCAGCTGTTGCAAATATTTCTGCTGCGCTATCGATAATTTTTGCGCCTGCAGTGATATATTGTTCGTTATCAAAACCAATTGATGCACCACCGTTGTTTTCAACAATCACTTCGTGACCATTAACAACTAATTCTTTAACACCTGCAGGTGTTAAGCCAATACGGTACTCATGGTTTTTAATTTCTTTAGGTACGCCAATAATCATAATATTCTCTCTATAAGCAAAGCTTGTTGGAATGCACATTGAGTGTGCTTGTAATATTTGCGACTAGTATAGTGCTAACTTAGTAGAATAACCTGTCGTTATTTTTGTAATGGCGATATATAATGCTAATAACTTATATAAATACAGAGTTATGTAAATGAGCCTTAGCAAAACCATTGATCGAATTGATAAAAACATCCTTTTTGAATTACAAAAGAATGGCCGCTTATCTAATGTTGAGTTATCAAAGCGTGTTGGCCTAAGTCCTACACCTTGTTTAGAAAGGGTTAAACGGCTTGAGAAGGAGCATTATATTAGTGGCTATAAAGCAATATTAAATCCACTTAAATTAGATGCGGCTTTATTAGTTTTTGTTGAAATTACCTTAACAAAGACCAGCCCAGATGTATTTGATGACTTTGCTAAAGCGGTAGATGAGCTTGATGTGATTCAAGAGTGTCATTTAGTTTCAGGGGATTTTGATTTCTTATTAAAAACACGGGTAAAAGATATGTTAGCTTATCGTGAGTTGCTCGGTGATACCCTATTAAGGCTACCAGCGGTAAGTGAGAGTAGAACTTATGTAGTAATGGATGAAATTAAGTCAACTAACTTACTGGCCATTAAACGTTAACTAGTAAGCTGTTTATTTATCCAGTACACTGCGTTGTGTATGGTTAATATGAATCAAATCATGGTATGTAATGTAGTAATGTTAATTTATTGCTGCTAACCAAGCGTGAATTTGTTACTTTACCTTTTATACATGTAATTTTTTCTCTTTATTTTTGATGGTACTTTTAATTGTCTTCTGATCTTATAGAAAATTCTGGTGTATCCCTAGATACATTAGCCAATAAACAGCTCACTGGTGTGCAACGATTACTTGAAGCTGGTTTATTGTTTTTCACTGTTTTCGCCATGTTTATGATGTTGGCACTTTTTAGTTTTGACCCCGCTGATCCCGGTTGGGCACAAACCGGTTATCAAACCGAAGTTCGCAATTTAGGCGGCGCAGTTGGCGCATATCTTTCTGATCTATTTTTAAACCTCTTTGGACTTATTGCCTATAGCTTACCTTTTGTAATTGCCATTGTTGGTTGGTTATTATTCCAACGCTTTCATGAGTTAATGAAACTTGATTATTTAACCTTAGGACTAAAACTGATTGGATTTTTCATGTTTTATCTTGGGGTTACCTCATTGGCAAGCATGAATTTTGATGATGTTTTCTACTTTTCAGCTGGTGGCATCTTAGGCGATGTACTGAGCAAAACGCTATTACCTTACTTTTCTTTTGTTGGTTCAACTTTATTATTTTTACTCTTTACTTGTGCAGGTTTTGTCCTACTAACGGGTTTTTCTTGGCTTAAATTTATTGATAGCGTTGGTCAATATGCCATTGAAGCTGTTATGTGGCTAACAAGGTTACCAAAACTTATTAAAGAGAACTTTGGTACTAGCGACTCAAGCGGTAACAATGACGAACTTGGTAATGTTAAAAGTCGACTGGTCGAGAAGCAAGTCAGCAAGAGTTCATCTACAAATACCAGTGCTGATATCAGCATTGAGGAAGAGGGTCTACCTTCAGTCATCCTTGATAAAACGGTCACAATTGAATTGCCTGAAACATTTGCAGATGAAGAACAAATTAGCAATAACAATGCAACTGTTGTCTCAAATGAAGAGAGTAGGGTAGAGGGTAACGATGTGCAAAAAGAAGATAAAAGTGAACCTTTTATCGATATTTCTGAGCTAATGAGTGAGCCTTCTGTCGGCAATATCCAAGACCATGTCAGTGAGAAAGAAATCACCGCGGCTTTTGCCGATGTAGAAAAGCCAGACGTTGCTGATGATTATGAATTTATAGAAACCATAACAACCATCCATCAAAGCCTTGTCGTTGAAAACGGTCAGGTGAACTTAGTTGCGGTTGAAGACGAAATTGTTCAAGGCATGCCATCAATTGATTTGCTTGATCGTCCAGATAAAGCTAAAAACCCCATTAACCAAGACGAGTTAGACCAAGTTAGTCGCTTAGTTGAAGCTAAGTTACTTGATTTTGGTGTACAGGCGCAAGTCGTCTCTGTATATCCTGGCCCTGTTATAACACGCTTTGAATTAGATTTAGCGCCAGGCGTTAAAGTAAATAAAATCACCAGTTTAGCGAAAGATTTAGCCCGTGCTTTATCAGCAATAAGTGTACGTGTAGTTGAAGTTATTCCGGGTAAATCAGTTATTGGATTAGAGCTTCCGAATAAACATCGTGAAATTGTTTATTTAAGTGAAGTTATTGGTTGTCCAGCCTTTGAAGAGTCAACATCGCCACTTGCTATGGTGTTAGGTAAAGATATTGCTGGTGACCCTGTGGTTGTTGATTTAGGTAAAATGCCACATTTACTGGTTGCTGGTACTACCGGCTCAGGTAAGTCAGTGGGTGTAAATACCATGATTATCAGCTTACTTTATAAGTCAACGCCAGAAGATGTGCGTATGATTATGATCGATCCAAAAATGTTAGAGCTTTCTGTTTATGAAGGTATTCCACATTTACTGGCAGAAGTCGTAACCGATATGAAAGATGCTGCTAATGCGCTTAGATGGTGTGTTGGTGAAATGGAACGTCGCTACAAAGTTATGTCAGCAGTTGGTGTTCGTAACCTTAAAGGTTACAACAAGAAAGTGCTTGAGGCGATTGCTAATGGTGAGCCGTTAATTGACCCTACATGGCAGCCTAATGATGGTATGGATCAAACCCCGCCACTATTAGAAAAATTACCAAGCATTGTTGTTATCGTTGATGAATTTGCCGATATGATGATGATTGTAGGTAAAAAGGTAGAAGAGTTAATTGCCCGTATTGCACAAAAGGCACGTGCTGCAGGTATTCACTTAGTCTTAGCAACACAACGTCCATCGGTAGACGTTATTACTGGCTTAATTAAAGCAAATATACCAACACGTATGGCGTTCCAAGTATCGTCAGGTTTAAACTCTCGTACCATCTTAGATCAGCAAGGGGCAGAGCAGTTATTAGGTATGGGTGACATGCTTTATTTGCCACCTGGTACTGGTGTTCCTACCCGTGTTCATGGCGCTTTTATTGATGATCATGAAGTGCATGCCGTGGTTAAAGATTGGAAATCTCGTGGAGAGCCAAACTACGTAGAAGAAATTCTATCAGGCGAACACGAACAAGATATTTTATTACCGGGTGAGCAACTAGAAGCCAGCGAAGGTGAAGAGGTTGATGCACTTTACGATGAAGCAGTGAATTTTGTTACTGAGAAACGCCGTGTTTCTATATCAAGTGTACAAAGACAATTCAGAATTGGCTACAACCGCTCTGCACGTATTGTTGAACAAATGGAAATGCAAGGTGTCGTATCTACACCGGGTAATAATGGTGCTCGTGAAGTATTAGCGCCGCCACCAGTGCGTGACTTTTAAGTTTGTTCTAGGTAATCCATTGTTTGAAGTTAATAAGCCAAAAAAACAAACTAAGCATTGCCAAATAAGAATTTAATCATATTTATAGTGTTTGCACCCTAGGTGCAGGCACAATTAGTTAGAGTAGAACTATGCAAAACACTTTTGAAAATCCAAGCGTTATCAACAGCTCACCACTTCAGTTAGTTAAAAGGTCAGTAAAAAATATTGCACTAGCAAGTTTACTATTACCTGTACTTAGCTTTTCTTCGTTTACGGTACACGCACTAGATAGCGTTGCACCAGCTACTGTAGTTCAAACTGACGAAGCCAAGCAACGATTGATGAACAAACTTTCGAAACTCGCTTTTTTTAGTGCTGATTTCAGTCAAAAAATCTTGACTAACCAAGGTGAATTACTGCAACAAGGTGAAGGTACTCTTGCTATCAGTAAACCTAACTTAGTGAATTGGCAAACAACCTCACCTGATGAGACATTAATCGTTAGTGATGGTAATACCTTGTGGTTTTATGACCCTTTTATCGAGCAAGCAAGCGCATATAGCCTAGCAAAGTCTATTCATAATACACCGATATTGTTATTAACCAGTGATGAACCAGCCCTTTGGCAGCAATATCAGGTAACACAAGAGCAGCAGCGTTTTATCGTTACTCCGATTAATAAAAATAGCCAAATTAAGCGTTTAACACTGCAATTTAGTGGCACTGAACAAAATTTACAGCTTAGTAAGTTTTCATTTCAAGATGCAACAGGGCAGGTTAGCCAAATTAGTTTGAGTAACTTCAATAGTAAGGATAAACCAGCAGCATCACTATTTACTTTTACCTTGCCTGAAGATGTAAGACTTGAAGATAAGCGATAAAGGTATGAATAAAGGTTTAGATAAAGGCACGGCTAGTGGCTTAGATAGAGGTAAGCATGAAGGGCAACAAGAGTCGTTGTTTGATATGCCCCCTGCAGATAATAGCGTAACAAGTGAATTGCCTAAAATGGCAAGTAGCTTTATGCCACTTGCTGCAAAAATGCGCCCACAAACCTTAGCTGATTATGTTGGTCAGCAACACATACTTGGCGCGGATTCACCTTTAACGCAAGCTATCGAACAAGGTCATTGTCATTCCCTCATTTTTTGGGGGCCGCCTGGTAGTGGTAAAACAACCTTAGCTGAAATTATTGCCCAGCACGCCAACGCCGAAATAGAGCGAGTTTCTGCGGTTACTTCGGGTATTAAAGAGATTCGCAGTGCTATTGATAAAGCAAAAATGCGCGCGCAAGGTGATGGCGTTAATAAACGTAGAACAGTACTGTTTGTAGATGAAGTCCATCGCTTTAATAAATCGCAGCAAGACGCGTTTTTACCCCATATTGAAGACGGCACCATTATCTTTATAGGCGCAACAACAGAAAATCCAGCGTTTGAATTGAATCAAGCGTTATTATCTCGTGCCCGTTTGTACACCTTAAAAAAGTTAACTGCTGATGACTTACTGCAAGTATTAACCCGCGCCATCGCTTTAAGTGAAGACGAACAAGGTATTGTTGTTGAACTAAGTGGTGATGCACAACAAAGCTTACTCAATCGCAGTGATGGTGATGCTAGACGATTACTTAATTTATTAGAAAATTGTCTTGATAGTACACTTACTGAGCCCAAGGAAGTGCAGGGTAGTATTCAATTAATTAAAAGCATTTCAGTTGAATTAATCTCGAAAGTTGCTGGCAGCAAAATAGCGCTTTATGACAAAGGCGGCGATGCTTTTTATGATTTAATTAGCGCTTTCCATAAGTCGGTTCGTGGCTCAAGCCCTGATGCTGCGCTGTATTGGTATGCCAGAATTCTTACTGCCGGTGGTGATGCACTTTATGTCGCCAGACGACTACTTGCCATCGCCAGTGAAGATATTGGTAATGCCGACCCACGCGCAATGCAACTTGCCATCAATGCATGGGATACTTTTCACAGAGTAGGGCCAAGTGAAGGTGAGCGCGCTATTGCACAAGCAACGGTCTATATGGCCCTTGCGCCTAAAAGTAATGCTGTTTATATGGCTTTTAACAAAGCAAAAATACTAGCTCAACAAACTTGTGATTTAGATGTGCCTTTGCATTTGAAAAATGCTACAAGCTCTATCACTAAAGAGTTAGGGCATGGGCAGGAATATAGATATGCCCATGATGAGGTAAATGCCTTTGCCGCAGGAGAGAACTATTTTCCTGAGGCGCTCGCTCATGCTGATAGCTCTCACACCTGTTTATATCAACCAACAGAGCGTGGCCTCGAGAAACAGTTAAAAGAAAAGCTTAACTACCTAAATCAACTTAACAGGGATAGTCATGAGCAGCGCTATTAGTAATTTTACTTTATATGCCTTTGTTGCCCTTGGCGGGGCTTGTGGAGCAAGTTTACGCTTTTATATTTCACAATTAGTGTTAAATTGGCTCGGAAAAGGTTTCCCTTTTGCTACATTGATGGTTAATATCTGCGGCTCATTTGTTATGGGTTTGCTTTATCAGCTTATCGAGCATGAAATTCTCGATATTAATATACACAGAACCCTAATAGGTATAGGTTTTTTAGGTGCATTTACCACCTTCTCTACATTTTCTTTGGACTCCTTGTTATTATTGCAACAAGGTGAAGTGTTAAAGGCCGCGATAAATATTTTACTAAACGTTTCGCTATGTATTGGTGCAGCTGCCTTAGGAATGTTTATGGTAACGGCTTTAGCAAAATAATCGTTAGTTACTCACGAATTAACGTTTCCCAAAGCGCGCTGTTTAGCGTAATGACGGAAAGTAGAGTAAACGTAACTTAGTTAAAACGAACAAAATACACTTTTAAATAACTTTATAAATAAGAATGTGAACAATTATGCTTGATGCAAAACTGCTTAGAACTGATTTAGATAATATCGCTCAACAACTCGCTAAACGTGGCTTTGAATTAGATACTGATACATTACGTGCATTAGAAGAGCAACGTAAAGGTAGTCAAATCAAAACTCAAGAGCTACAAAATGAACGTAACTCTCGTTCAAAATCTATCGGTCAAGCGAAAGCACGTGGTGAAGATATTGCGCCATTACTTGCACAGGTTAGCCAATTAGGTGATGATCTTGATGCAGCAAAAGCTGAGCAAGATGAAGTGTTAGCTAAAATTGATGCTATCGCTAGCGCCATTCCTAACTTACTTGATGAGTCTGTACCTGAAGGTAAAGATGAAGATGACAACGTAGAAATAAAACGTTGGGGAACACCAAAGGAATATGACTTTGAAGTAAAAGATCATGTTGATTTAGGTTTTGGCGTAGACAAAGGTTTAGATTTTGAAAGCGGCGCCAAACTTGCCGGTACTCGATTTGCTGTAATGCGTGGTAAAATTGCAAAGCTTCATCGTGCAATCGCCCAATTTATGCTTGATACCCATACTGAAGAGCATGGTTACCAAGAAATGTATGTCCCTTATTTAGTTAATCCAGATTCATTATATGGAACTGGTCAATTACCAAAATTTGGTGAAGATTTATTCCATACCGACTTATCTAATAAAAAATTGTCACTTATTCCAACTTCAGAAGTACCACTTACCAACTTAGTGCGTGACGAAATTGTTGATGAAGCCGATTTACCAATTAAAATGACGGCACACACACCATGTTTCAGAAGTGAAGCCGGCTCAGGTGGTCGTGATATTCGCGGTCTAATTCGTCAACATCAATTTGATAAAGTTGAAATGGTTCAAATTGTTAAACCTGAAAACTCAATGACAGCTCTTGATGAATTAACACGTCATGCTGAAGTTATCCTTGAGAAACTTGAACTACCATACCGTACTGTACAGCTATGTAGTGGTGATGTTGGTTTTAGTGCTGCTAAAACGTTTGATTTAGAAGTATGGTTGCCAGCGCAAAATACTTACCGTGAAATTTCTTCATGCTCAAACATGGGCGCTTTCCAAGCTCGCCGTATGCAAGCGCGTTTTAGAAACAGTGAAACGAACAAGCCAGAATTATTACATACGCTAAATGGC
>PJEL010004384.1_pt1 | contig 11676 bp, 9 predicted proteins | sample 1853271 | NCBI WGS metagenome assembly PJEL01 (sample SAMN08108733, study PRJNA415343) | Invertebrate metagenome, whole genome shotgun sequencing project. | host: Globobulimina | place: Sweden: Gullmar Fjord | collected 2015-08 | reverse complement strand
CTTGTTCATAATCGTAACTCTCATCGAAAAACTCATTAAATGTCTTGTATCCTTTGCTTCGTATAATTTCCTGAGTTCCAGGCTGGCTAACCATAATCCAGGGATGCCGGTGGCATATGGGTTTCCAGGTCTTCTCACTAAGAAAAACTCCAGGCTCGGGTCTTACAAAACTTCTGGGGCAAGCATGACTGAAAAAAGTAGTCTCAGATACCACACTGCACATTGTTGTTCTATAGAGCTCACAATCAGCAATATCGCTATACGCATAATTTTGAACCAAATCGTCATGATCTAAGTACATTGGTAAATGCGACATAATTTCATCAATATTTTTGCGTATATTCGAACTCATTTCAGGACATATTTCCCACAGGTCGCTCGCTGCTAACATGATATCTCTTTGTCTGGGACCCTCATTAAAGTCACTGGGACCAAAGCTTATTTTTCCACTGTGGTGTAAACCAGAATTAATGAGTGCCGCAACTAGCATGGGACGATGAGATCTTTGTCTGCGATTAAGATTTAAATACCGATGTGTTATTTCTCTGGGATTATATGTATTGATGTCTATACCACTGAAATGTTCTATCATGTTAGACGCCTGTATTTCAAAAATATCGCACAACACAACTCTGGGAATAGATGTATTGAATTTTTTGGCGGCCTCTTTAGCCCATTGTGCAAGATTGTGATTAGCAGTCATTACAATTATATTTTCAGTTGGTATTTCATGTTTGATCGCAAACGCCAGAATACCTGTAGTAATATTATGGAAACCTTCATGTATGTTATGAAACGCAATTTTGAAGTCACCACGTCTGACCTTGTCTAAGTACTCTGAGCTTATAACTTTATTAATATCGGCTAATATCAATCCATCGTTATTAAAAAATTCTATGTAATAGATTGGTCCCGTAGATCTCATATATGTTTGTATGGTTTTTGCAATCACATGTGGTCTACGTATAGATACATTGCCTGAAGTATCTATGTATCTTATCTGATTGATGTTAACAAACACTGATATCCCTTTTAGGTATGATAATGTCAGTACCACATGTACAATGAGATTTGGCACATATGAGCTGTTTTGGTCCTACCAGACTCACATCAGAAAGTATGTTGCCCACCATGCCTGCCTGTCCACAACTGCCCATGCTGACGTTACCAATCTGATTGATAAACACCGCATCACCAATTGTACACTCCCAGCCTTCGAAGAAGTTAGCATCTTTGACAATAATATCGTTACTGTTACACACATCTTCTGTGCCGTCATCCCATACAGCATGACTAATACAGGGTGTGGGACGCCAGGGCTTGTCCACGGTCTGTAGATGCTCTGAACTGTGAAGCTTTAGAAACTCGGACTTCTCTGGATCGGTGTAGTTCCAGGGGCCTGCATTTGTGGAGATTTCATCGAACAAAGGTGTCCATTCAATGAAGTAATTGGGCAAGATTTGTTTTAATAACTCGCCATATTCTACTACTTCCCAAAATCTTTCGTCGTGCATCAACATCTTTGATGCTAGATAATTTACCTTGTCACACAAGTACAGACTTTTTTCCAGATACTTGTCCTTGTCAGCATGTTCTACATGAAAACTAGCAACAATGTCATCAAACAAATAGTGATATTTTTCCCACCAGGCCAGAGGTCTGCTTAGGTTAGTGTTTACAGCAATAGTGCTTTCAGGAATACGCTCACGCATCCATTCTGCAATGGGTATAAAGTTCTTCCAGGCTGTGGGTTCACCACCAGAAAAAAAGAATTTAAAATGACGGTAGTTTTGTTGCTCGTACTTAGTAATAATTATATCTAGATTTTGTATATATGTTTCTAAGTTACCTAAATTAGGACTATCCCCAATGTAATTGCCAGGATTACAATATGTACAACTGTAATTGCAAAAATTGTTTACTTGCCAATTAATACTTAGATACTTTTCTTTGGCTTTTATTTCTGTGAGTTTAGCCATTGTTGGACCTCTGCTAATTTAGGTATTGTACCTGTGATACTTTCTGATCGGATGTTGTCAACAACTTCCTGATCAGCAAAAAATTCTCTGAGTTTGTTAGAGTCTTCTGCGCCCCGCCATAGTGTTTGTACAATTACTCGAAAGCCATCAAGTATCTGACTACTTATTTCATCGTCCTCCATGGCATATTTTCCTACATAATCTTTATACATTCTTATGAGCTCTAACCTTATATAGTCTGGTAGTATAGCGATTTGCGCATGATCTGGATGAGTAAGTATATTTACCCTGGGAGCTAAATTGTTACTTACTAATTTATTTTCATATACCCAGTCAAATAGTCTGGGGTAATCAAACACATTCCAGATACTAATAGTTGGAGTAATCTGCAGATTAACATTGGGCATATCATCTCTGATACGTATAAGATTTGCTTCAACCTTTTCCCAACGGGTACCTGATCTCACCAATTCGGCTACTTCTCCCATGGCATCTAAACTTGCCCAGACTTCTATGTTAGGAAAATGTTTCCAGTAGTCAAACAATTTATGACCACCGTGGTCTAATTTACTCATATTAGTTGTGTACATGAGTTTAACTGATTTGCAATGACCAGTGTCTATCCAGTGTTGGAGTATTGCATAATGCTCAGGTGTTACTAGTATTTCCCCACCTGCCATGTATACTTCTTCTACATCATTCAGATAAGGTTTCAGCTCTGTTAAAAACTTATCGCCCGAGTTATTACTTACTAGTGTATCTGTGCCACCAAATGCAGCACTAAACTGGTCAGGTCCCATGCGCTCAAGTTCCTCATCACCCCAAAGATTAGAACATCCTGGCCCGCAACTTCTGCATTTAAAATTACATAGATTACTAAATCTAATATCCATGTAAAGCATCTTAAAATCAGGTATACTTCCATCAGGGCCAGTACTAGCTATAATATCCCTGGCGCGTTCACCTCTGACACTGTTTTGGGAATTTCTAAGTGTCCAGGTACCGTTTGCCTCTAAGTCGTAGCACCGTTTGCATTCTGCTGGGCCCTCGTCATCCAACATTTCCAATCTTACTCTGCGATATTCAGGTGAATTCATGATATCCATGATACTACCCTTCACTTCGCTAACTGGCTGGTCACTATCAGCAACACAGCATGGCATTACCTTACCATCAGGCCATGCGTGAAAATGTATCCAGGGTAATACACAAAAATGTTTGCCCGAATCGATTAGCTTGTCTATATCCATTACAAATCTGCCAATGGTTGTAGTTCTGGAAATGACTTGAATAAATCTTCTGATCTAATATCGTTTATTCTAGTAGTATGGTGCCAGAAATTTTCTCTTTGCTGATCCCAAGTATGATCTGAATTAGTAAATGTCTGCGCTTCTGACAGTAGTCTGGCTACCACTGATGTCTTAGGTGTGCGATAATGTCGATGTATTTTATCTGCCACTGGTGTTTTTAAACTCTGTGGTAGTGCTTTGGCACAATAGTAATCCGGATTAACTGCTAGATATAATGTGTGGTGCCATTCTTTCTGTAAATTAATTAATCCGTTGAGCTTCATGTAATTATAGAACTCTACCAATGTTTGATAATTAAAAATACTAAGAACCGTGTTGTATTGAAAATCTACATTGGGTTGCCTGCGTATGATCTTTAAGTTGTTTTCTATCTTACCCCAGTCAGTACCGTTGCGGAGTATCTCAGCTCTGTCACCCCATGTGTCCACACTACAACTCACCTCTACTCTATCAAAATTGCTCCACAGATCTAGGATGTCTTTGTCCTTGTAATTTAGGTTACTTGCGTTTGTGTTATACCTCAGAGTAGTGTCTGTCTTACCAGCACGAATTAGTTCTTCCAGAATAACATAGTGTTCGGGAGTTATGAGTGGTTCACCACCAGCAAAATATGCAAGATCGATATTATCTATTTGTTCAAGTACTTCAGTAAGAACATCGCCCCGATTATCATCCACATGTATTATGACAGGACCGTCGGGATTTAATCCAGTTTTTCGATCTTCCAAGGCCCATTGGCTGGAAAACTCAGTGCCACAGGTACGACATTTAAAATTGCATATGTTTGAAAATCTGATGTCATAGTAACGCATTTTAAACTCGTCAACAGCGCCTGAGGTATGTGTCTGTGCTAGCGACTCTGGTAGATATTTACCAAAATGTTCCAGGCTATATCGCCTAAAACTGTGAGAAGTATTTTTTTCATGATCATAACAGAAATTACATATCTTACTAGGCTTATCACTTAGCATATTATTTCTGAGTTTGCGCATTTTCTCAGTGTTAAATGCTTCAGTGAGGGTAAGTGAAGATGTATTCCCCACAGGGTCAGTGTAGTCGTTACTACAGCAAGGATAAATATCTCCCTTGGGCGTAGTATTCAGATGGGTCCAGGGGAACATGCAGAAAACATTGCTAGTATTAAGCAAATGGTCTGTGTCAATGTTATGAACGTCAATATAGTCAGCCATGATGATTAACTGTGGGGATAATTTTATTTGCCTCACGTTCACATATCATCCAAAAGTTTTCCATTTCAGGAAAAGTATCTAAAAAGTTAACATTTCGCCTGTTATCATAATTTAGGAACCAATGATAAAAATTTCTTCTGCCATCTGATATTTTAGCGTCATCATATTGAGTACTAGCAAAGTAATCTCTGACTCTGCGGAACCGCTCATATTCAAGCTGTGAAAATTTCTTGGTGTTATGTTCCTCTAAGTTATCTGATATGAATTGCAGGCATTCATCGAAATAAGGCAAAAATTCGTCTTTGGGCAAGATATGCATATCATACATCAGTGGTTCTTTGAGATAAGGGGTGTCGAATTTTACCTTTCTGACGTAAGGAGAGCTCCCCAGGTTATCCTCAATAATATCTTCATACATCTCACGCCATTCAAGAATCTTTGCTAAGTAATCTTTAAATGTAGTTACACTGAGTATATTGAACGTACACATGTGAGTGATATGACTTTTTACACCTCTGATATATCTGTCCTGATTCTCTTCCCAAAGTTTAATATCAAGACCTGTGCGTAAATATTCTGCTCTGGCTCCCCAGGTATCTATGCTTGTGAACATCTTAAATCTTCTGATCTTATTATTTTCTTGTAAATCTTTGATGTTCTCGACAAGTTTATCGACATGCCTGCTACTCATACCCAGGTTGGAATTGATATTGATTTCCAATTTCGGTAAAGGATTTTGTCTGATATGATCAAATAATTTCCATGTAGTCTTGTGTAGCAATGGTTCACCACCAGTGATTCTAAGAATATTTAAAGTTTTTGATACTTCTGGCCACCACTCCCACCAAGCATCAATATATGGATTATTCTCTTCTTCGAAGTTTTCAATCCAGTCAATAGAACAGTCATGATGATTTACATCGGGCATCTTGCCATGCTTTTTAATTTCCTGATAATAACTGCTTGAGTGCATGGGGTGACAATATCCACATTTAAAATTACATTCGTTTGAGAATGCAATTTCTATGTATTCGGGATTAATGCGATGTTCTGGTGGGTTGTTTAAAATTTCTGCAACTCTGGGTTCAGTAATTATGCTAGCGTTTCGAATTTTTCTGTCGCTAACATAATCACTGCCCATGTCTTCCACGTTCCAACAGTATTCGCAACCCACTGCCTTTTCACCGTTAAGCATCTGTACTCGCTCATCGATCTTTTGTGGGGTATTGTGCAACACACTAGGGTGATGTTTAATACCTTCCAAAGGAATATCATGAGGTTTAGGATGATAGCAACTATGCGTTTGACCACGATGCATATAGATCGTGGTGTGATGCCATTTTGCCAAGCAAAAGGTAGGGCTAACTTCACTAGTAATACGTTCGTTTACTAGCTCAATTCTGTCGACATGTTCACTCATTGATTTCTGGTATTACCGTAGTGAACTACTTCAGCGTTAGGTAAGTTAGGAATCTTTCTCCAGGGATCAACAACCACACTGCCTGGCGCAAATTTTAGTTCTGTGCCATTGGCTGTGGCTACCGTCAGAGCTTCATCTGATTCTGTAATTTTGTGATCATCATACCATCCTTTGACAAAATCTAACTGCTCACCATATGTAATTGCTGGATTGTGGGCTAGTAGATAAACTGCTGGTCCCAGATTATCTGGAATAGTATCACCGGTTACTTCATCCAGATAGTATAACTTGGCACCAAGGTCCTCCACATAGTGGCCCACTAGCATACTGCTAGAGCCGGCTGTGTAAGGCACTAGTGGCTTATATGCCTTGCCCACAATAACTACTGGCAAAGGAGGCGCTACACCTGCTCCCGCATGTGCGAGTTCTACTAGTCTGTCAGCCATATTTCGAGCCTGCACTTCGCGACTTAGCATTACTGCATCAAACAAGTCATATCCCAGACCCAAATTTTCTGCCATCCAACGCAGAGCAATGTTATCGCGAGGGTGGCAAGCACCTCCGTCGCCCATGCCAGGCTTCATGTAGCCTGGTCCCATAATACGTCTGTCACTGTTAGCAAGAGCATCACACACTACTTCTGCGTTGATGTTGCCTGACTTCTCTGCTACATCTTGTATCATGTTTACCAAACTTACCTTGGCTGAAATGAATGTGTTGTAAAACACTTTGATACATTCACATTCGTCCCAGGTACCCACTACATACTTGGGGTCGTTCTGCATGAAGGTTTTGTAGAAGTCCATGAGTTCTCGAGCATCTCCAGTCTCTGAACCGTCACGAGTACCAATCATTACCATCTCTGGATTGACCATGTCCCACTTTACTGTGCCCATGGCAATTAAATAGGGATTGTATATAAAACGAGTATTGGTTAACAGAGGTATAAAGTCTCTGCGCACAGTGCCTGGTAACACTGTGGATATCAGAACAATTAACTGTTCTGGTGTTGCTACTTCATTTACCTCTGCTAAGACTTCTTTGACTGTTGTATAGTCGAAGTCCTTGTTGGGTAAATGACTGGTAGGTGCTGATCCATCATACTGAGGGTCATGTGGTGTTTGTACTGCCACAAAAACAATGTCTCTGCCTGTTACTGCGTCTGTGAGGTTCTCTACCATGGTAAAGTTCTCAGTTTGGCGTGGCATAACATCATACCCTACAACATCATGTACCTCAGCAACCATCTCTGCGCAGGCTTGTCCTAACTTGCCAACGCCAATGAATCCGATTGAGGCCATTTTAAATCTCCGTTTATTTAAATATATTTTCCCTTGCGGGTCAACTATTTACTGCGTACTATCTTTTTTCCATGAGATTCTGGATTTGTTTTTCAGTAACCATAGCGCCGTAACGCTTGGGAGGCACATATGTAAACTTAAAGAACTTTGAATATTCTGCGTTGGGTTCAAACAACATCATGTCTGGGATGTGATGTTTAAGGGTTTCGGCGCACTCTGTTAGCGCGGCGTCTAAGTCTCCTCTGACTACATTTTCTGATATGTCAGTAAAGAAGTTAGTAAACCATTGATAATCAGATATCTGGTTTGTGTCGAAGTCTGGATCCAACACAGCATGATGGCACCCTACTCTGGCACCATATATAGCCCATAGACCGTTTTCCACGTCTGATCCTATGTTACACCATACTTGCAGACGCTGAAAGTTTTGCCACCATATTTCCTTTCTGAAATTTTCTGGACTAACACGCTTGCCTTCTGCCAGGCTCATCTTTACACCTTCACGAAATCCTGCACGAAATGCCTGATATGGTGTAGCAGTCTGATATACTTCTGAAAACACATCGTTCATCTGTACATAGTTGAGCTTCCAGCAGAACTCCATGCCCTCGTCATCGTCAGCGGCTTCGTGTGTTTTCATATCCAACACATATTGCTTGGGCCAGCACTTCACACCGCCGTTGCCATAGCACAAGCCGTTGAGCATATTTTTGGCATTCCAGCTATAGATGCTATTAGAGTCAGGCATTATGAGTTCCTGATCGAAAAATGTTTCGTTAACAATATTATCAGCATCAATTGTAATAAAGCGATCTGTATCAGACTGATTTGCGCAGGCCTTGTGAGCTGCGTCAAATCCTTTGACACCGTGTACACGCTTTGCCCAGGGTACTTTATTGAGTATGTCGGCCCAGTGTTCTTCACAGTTGGGTTCATCATAGCTCAGATAAAATAAGTCTAGTTCAGCAACCTGTGTTTTCATTGTGATTACTTATCCTTGATCATTTTCTTGACATGATTTAATAATTAATTTTATAATTAAATTTAGATCTGCCTTCTAGTACGAGTTTATTATGCTTACATATTGGTTTAGCTTTAGCACAAAATTCGGCTTTTTCTAACGGGGTCAAATTAATTAGTCTCTTTATTTCATTCACAATCATTACCATACGCTTAAAATCGTCTGGTTCCTGATCATATGATTCATCTATTAATCCGTCAAATGTTTTGTAGTCAACTGACCTCAAACTTTCCAGAAAGTTTGGTGTACTCACAACAATAAACGGATGCTCAAATGCGATTGGTTTAAATATTTTTTCACTAAAAAATATGCTTCGTTCTGTGGTGTTGTCCTTGTGAAAACTTGTAAAATAATTTGTTTCAGTTACAACACTCACTAGGCTTTGCGCGTACAAATATCCTGGGCCCCATTCAAATTCAGCCCTATTAGTTCGCAAATCTTCAGTATCCAAATACATGGGCTGCAAACTTTGTATCATAGCTTTGTTTGGGGTAATCCATTCATCAAGAACCGCATTGCGCTCACAGCAATGTTCTAGCCATTGAAACACCCCGCCTTCGTTCTCACCAGGTACATGATTTTGTATGTTTTTGTTATCGTCGCTAGGCGCAAGACTCACAAATCCATCTTTTAACATATCATTGGCTGCCAAACAAGAAACTAACAATGGTCGATGTAAACGCCATCGTCTGTTAAAGCACAAAAATGTTTTATGAATATCACTGGGTACTAATGTTTCAGGTACATCGTTGCTTTGAGATGTTAGAGAGTTTTTAATATTATTATGTGCAAATTCAAAATCCATTACACGTTCAATTTTAAACACAGGTACGTCGTGTAATTGAGTTACCCTCTCAGCTTCATCCAATAGATCAAACGCACCGTTTGCTAATACTACCTTGCTTGTTGGAATATCATATTTTTTGCATACGTGCTGGTAAACCTCTCTGGGCATATCCAGAAATGCTTCGTGTGTGTTATTGATATATAGTAGCCAATCTGAATCTTTGTCTTTGATATGCTTAATATAGTCAGGATTTATATAGTCATTTATATCACAATGCGCAAAAGCATCACTGGACTTTACTTCTATGTATACATAATTCCAACCATCATCCCAATCCCTGAAGTTAAACAACATTGGTGATGGACGCTTGCTAATTTTGAATTCGTTTGTGTGATCGATTTCAAAAAACCACACATATTCTTCATGCTTATTAATTAGTGCCATAGCTATACTTGTCCCTGCTATTCTTTCGTTTGTAGTGCTTTTTAATAATGTCTTGCTGGCGCCAACGTCTGTGATTGTTCTCGCCATCTTCGCCACCCCATGATGTGTTTAGTTTACGGTCATAGGGTGTGCGTTTAATAAGTTTACGTTCCCATTCCAAGGCCGTGTCCTTGTCTGGGAAGGTGTTTACTATTCTACAGGAACAATCGTAATCTGTCAAGCGCATCTTTTTATACAGTTTGGATTTGCCCTTCTGGCTGGAGGTGATGTGTTCTTCCAGGCGCATCGTAAAGGGTTTGGCCGTGTACCCATAGTATACACAGCCATCTGGAAACTTTATCTCATATACTTTATACGCGGCCATAGCTATCAAACACAGGCTTAGTGTACACACTATACTCAGTAAAGTCATCGTCACAAGGTATCTTTATACAGGCAAATTTACTTTCGTCTTTTAAGCCATTGTGATCATACCTTTTTTTAGTTATATCACCCATGGGTACGTAAAAATTATACACCATAAACTGAGGATTATTCAAGGCAGTGACATAAAAAGATAGTACTTTTGTTCCTTTTATTATACCGTCCTCAATTTGATCGCAAATTGTTGGTGAGATTTTTACATAAATTGATGTTTCGGTTACCTCTACTAATACATCAGCAGACTCATCTGGTTCAACAAGTAGCATGTCAGCACCCTGAGTAATACCCATGGGAGTTTTCTTACCCTTGATTATAATCTTATATGTACCATCTATTTCGAGTACCTCAAATCTACTTGCACTGACGTTTTGAGACACCATGCGAATTTCTTCTTCGGAAAACTCGTATGTTATCCAATCATCCTCAGGAATCAGATCATTATCACTAGTGATGCAGCATATTTCACCAGTTATATTAAAATAGACTCTGGTTACAGGGTATAACGCATTCCATGATATTTGGTCTAAACCCAGGTTATCCTTGTGTTGTTTGAACCTTTGTTTGCGCTGCAATGCTTGATCCGTAATTTTAACTTGGCTGTCGAAAACTTCATCAGTCATAATTTTAATCCTTTTTCTAAAAATGCAATATTTTGATCGTTAAGCCAGTCTTTTAAAACATAATGAAACGGCGTATTCTGTCTGAAATTGCCCACAATCAAATTGTCTGGCGCTACCCAGTGTGTGGAAAGATTATTCGACCATTGCGAACCTATGGTATTTACACCCTGAAGCTCTCCTTTCATGTGAACAAATGTTGGCAGTGAGCCAATGTTTTCTCTGGTAGTGAGGTACTCGTATCCTAAAAGCTTTATAGCTAACGCAAATACAACATCGCCACTCACATGCTTAGGTCTGTCATTGGGTAAATATAGATGATAAAATCTTTGCCAATTTTGAAAGATTATTTTTGCTAATTTGAAAATTTCTGTACAAGATTCAGACTTCTTAAAATACATGAATGCAGTATAAACATTGGGCAACTCATTGTGGGTAAATGTTTTGCGGTGCTGGTCGTTCGATAATATCTCGTTACGATAAGTTTTTACAGATGTTGCAGCCCAAAAATCTTTTTGGCTTAGTATGGGCCACCAATAACTCACATCTGTGGGGAACACCATATCAGCATCAAGTAATACTGTTTCCTCATATGGGGTAGCGAAATACACCTTCCATTTATTTTGTATCTTCCACTCAGAATCAGAAGCATCATCAGTCCATGGTATATCAATGATGTGATCGAATACTTTTTTATGTTTTTCAGTAATCAGTGTTTTAGTATACTCATCAACCATGATACTAAGTTTGTTAGTAGCAGACTGTGTATTTTTTAAACTCAAAGCAAGTCCATATGCTTGCTTAAGATAATCTACATTGCTATTATTTTGTACGATACAAATATAACCCTTCATACCAGGTGCTCCAACATATCCTCGCTTATACGATTTAATGCCCACTTGTTCATGACATGAAGATCGTTATGGGACCATTTTGTTAAAATAAAATCCCCGGGAGTAGAAGTTTTTTCCACATACATTATAATCTCATGTGCACTGGGAGTACTATGAACATCGTCGAAATCGAATGTTTTATAAAGTTTAGTTGGCAATTGCGGTGATACTTTGTCGTTCAACCCATTTATCATGTGGGCTGCTATACTAAAAACATAATCGTTCCTGTATGTGCTTTCTGGCCACCTGTATAAACTTCTGTAATAATCTAAATTTTCTCTGATATGCTTA
>PJEL010004383.1_pt1 | contig 11676 bp, 8 predicted proteins | sample 1853271 | NCBI WGS metagenome assembly PJEL01 (sample SAMN08108733, study PRJNA415343) | Invertebrate metagenome, whole genome shotgun sequencing project. | host: Globobulimina | place: Sweden: Gullmar Fjord | collected 2015-08 | reverse complement strand
GCTCTTCAGTGATACCGAGTTGTTCGCTGAGCAGCGTTACGAGTCCACCAGCATGAGCCGGCAAACAGAGAACCAGAAAGGAAATACACAATAAAAATTTCACAAACACAATGACCTCCACGTAGATCGGTTGAGCGGGAATATATCGAACTGCCATCTTAGCAAAATCGATGGGCTACCATGGTAGGAACAATGGAATTTCTTCGTCCCTCTGCGCGCTTCATTAATAAGCGATCTTTGAAAACATTCTGGATCCGAACGACAAGAAACGCTCCAAAAAAATGAGACAGCGGATACAATGAATCAATCGGAGGGAACATGCCGCCACGCGAACAGATACTTGAGCTTAAAGAGCGCATGCAACGTTTAATCATCGGTCGAGAACATGTGGTCGAACGCTTGCGAGTCTTGGCGTGCGTGCTGTGTTGCCTTGGCGCGAATTCCATTGGGGCCGAAGTAGCCGAACAACCGCTATCAGCGCATACGCCTCGCTTGATCGTGCAAATCACAGTCGACCAACTGCGCGGCGATATGCCAACCCGCTATCTGGACCGATTGGGCGATGGTGGCTTGAAGTGGCTGCTGGACAACGGTGTGCACTATGCCAACGCTCATTATGAACACGCGAATACCGAAACCATCGTCGGCCACGCCTGCCTCGCTACCGGCGCCCAACCAAGGGTGCACGGCATGGTCGCCAACGTATGGCTCGACCGCGGCCTCGGGCGCCTGGTCTACAACATCGAAGACCCGAACGTCCACCTGCTGACCGCCGGCGCCGACGTCGATGGCTCCACCGAGATCGACCCGACCCAAAGAGCCGCCAAAGTCGAAGGACGTTCTCCTGCGGCACTACTCGCTTCAACCTTCGGCGACGAACTCTCGATCATGACCGCCGGCAAATCCAAGGTCTTCGGCGTTTCAGTCAAAGACCGCGGCGCTGTCTCCATGGCCGGCCACACCGGTACCGCGTACTGGTTTTCCAAAGCGACAGCTGAGTTCGTCACCTCGAGCTACTACATGGATAAATACCCAAAGTGGGTAACGGCATTCAATGCCGCCGGCCACCCCCAACGCTACGCCAAAAGTGAATGGACATTGCTTCACGACCAGGCTACCTACCAGTACGGCGACGCTGACGACAACGTATGGGAGACGGCGCTACCGGGCTGGGGACGCGTTTTCCCCCACTCCTACGGCCCCGCCGACGGCAAGATGTTCCCGACATTTCTCACCCTGAGTCCAGCCGGTGACGAACTGACCCTCGACTTCGCCCTCGAACTCATGGACAAGGAAGAACTCGGTACAGACGAGGTTACCGACTACCTTGCTATCAGTTTCTCATCGACCGACTACGTCGGCCATATCTTCGGCCCCTCAAGCCTCGAAGCCGAAGACAACCTGCTGCGCCTCGACCGCACCCTCGCTCGCTTGTTCAAGGTCCTCGATGCGAAGATTGGTCTTGAGAATACGGTGATCGTACTCTCGGCTGACCACGGCGGCCCAGAGGCGCCGGGCGCGCTGACCGAACTTGGGCTCAAAGCCTCCTATGTCGAACCAGATACTTGGGATCGCGCCCCAGCCATCGAAACCCTCAAGAAACGCTTCGGTTTTGGCGAAGAGCTGATCGACCAATACTTCCACCCCTACATCTACCTCAACCGTGAACTCATCGCGAACAAAGGCCTCGACCAGGCCGAAATCGAGAAATCGGTAGCTGAAGCCCTGACCAACTTCGACGGAGTTGCCCTCGCAATATCAAGCAGCGCCCTGCGCACCGGCAATCTACCCGACACGCCAATCCTGCATTCGGTGCTCAATAACTTCAATCCCAAACGCTCGGGTGATATCTACGTGGTCTTCGAGGCCCACCGGTTCATCAACGACTTCGACGGACTGGTGGTAGCCTGCACCCACGGTTCACCTTGGAACTACGACACCTACGTACCAGTAATCATTGTTGCCTCGGGGATCGCGCCGAAAACCGTGTACCGCCGCACAAGTCCTCTCGACATTGCACCAACGCTCGCGGCACTGGTTGGCGCCAAACCGCCTTCCGGTGCGGAAGGCGACCCGCTGTTTGAGGTTGTAGATCGCTGACGATGATCAAGCGTAACGGTTCACCTCGATGAAACACCCGACTGTCTCGACGGCAAGAGCGAGGTGATTTTGACGAAAATCGAAGCTCGAAACCTGGAGGATTCTTGATAGCCCCAAGGAATCCAATTTGGGTTGACCCCTGAGTCGAAACATTTCACTGGGCACCCCGGACTTCACCCGACACCAGCAGGAAAACCAGAATCAACGCAAAAGGCGTGACGCATAGAAGGTCAGGCAAAACCTGAATAAATGTTTGGAATACGAACCCAAAACCGAAATTTTCGAGTCTCATTTTTTGAGATACGCTCACGTTCCTAACAAGACCCGCAACAGATACAGCGCGACAAAAAGAATTCTTCGCATGAGTTCCCCCTTCGTGCTTTCATAGTCGGCTCTGCAACGATGACCTTCCTGATGAAAACCTCCGGATCACATCTTGAACAGGTGAAGATCGGTCTGGGCGATACCGGCATCGCAGGAGGAGGTTGGTGATGGTCGGCACCTCAAAGATGAACAATCTCAGGGCTCGGGTTATCATACCGCGACAGTAGTCACCACTTTGACTTGGAGAGAACAATCTGATGAAATTTCCCAACCAAAACCCACACGAGAAACTGAAACCACTAGTAAGGGCGATCACAACAATTCTCGCCGGCACCTGCCAATAGCCTCTCGGTCGAAGATGCAAAACTTGAACGTTACCCTCACCAAGATCACGACGCTGCTGATCTTAATGCTCTCCCTGCTCATCGTCTCACCCGCCGTCGCCCGCGAGAAAATCGACGTCATCACTCTCACCAACGGTGATCGTATCACTGGAGAAGTACGGCAACTGGATCTCGGCAAAGTGACACTCAAGACCGATGCTATGGGTACCGTTACGATCGAGTGGGATCAGGTTAAAAAACTTCAGAGCACGCAAATCTTTGAGGTCGAGAACGAAGACGGTGAGAAATACTACGGTTTTATCACCGAAGCCGACGAAGAGGGGCGTTTTCTAATCCTGTCGCAAGCCGGTCCGGTGATCGCCCTCAAACACGATCGTATCGTACGCATCGAGTCGATTGAGGATTCTTGGCGCGACCGGTGGCGCGGTTTCATCGATTTCGGCTTGTCTTATCTCAGCGCCAACAGCGCGGCTTCAATTTCCCTCGGATCCGAAGCGACCTACCGGTCCAAAAAATTCGAATGGCAAACCTCACTGATTTCGATTTTCAGCGACCGTGATGATGCAGCCAGAACCTCATGGACAACACTCAACAACAGTTACACCCGCTTTCACGGCAATCGCTGGTTTGGAACCGGTTACCAACGGTACGAATCCAACGAAGATACACAGTTGGATTTCAGGTTCACCGTGGGCGGTGGACTCGGGCGGTACGTCATTCAGACGAACCGCACGCAGCTCGGTCTATTAGCTGGCTTTGCCGGTAACAGGGAGCAGTACTTCGGCGCCGAGACCGAATCCGAATCCGAATCCGAAGCGTGGACCGCGGACGCGGTCTTCAGTGCTACCTACGAGTTCTTCGTCTTCGGGGACCGCGAGACCAGAGTGACGGCCTCGTTCGAAGCATTGCCCAGTATCACCAATTGGGGCCGTTACCGCCTCGAATTCAGTTCGTCGTTGCGTCGCGAACTCTTCAACGACTTCACCCTAAATCTTACTATTTTTGACACATACGACAGCGATCCACCCGTCGAAGACGTTGACGGAAACGTTACCCGGAACGATATCCGCGTTCAAACCACTTTAGGGTGGACCTTTTAAAAGGATTTCTTGAGAACGCCTCACCCGAGCCGAACCACAGGGATACATCAGCAAGAAACTCACAGCCCCAACTGCCACAATCCAGAAGACAACGCAAGGGCGCAGAGGCGCAAGGTTTAGGATTTTCTTTGCGTCTTAGCGCCCTTGCGTTTTTTTCCTTCTCGGGTCCGTCCCGAACGGATTCCGTCCCCGAGGCCTGACTTCCTCGAGCCCAGAAAGTTTCCACAAAGAAATCCGGATTACGATCTGCTAATCTCTGATCATGAAAAACTCTTCCAAAATCTGTTTACTGATTGCCGGTCTTATTGTTCTGCCCCTACTTGCCGGATGTTCGTCAGCCGTATCCGTTGATTCTGAATGGATGCAGGATGTGGATTTTGACGTCTACAAGAGTTACACATGGATCCCAAAAGAAGATGGTCCCGCAACCGAGCAGCAATTGCCGCAGCACCTCGATTTACGCCTTCGCCGAGTTGTTGATGAGATTCTGATCGACGAAAAAGGCTTTGACAAAGCGCGCTCGCCTGCGGAAGCAGATTTCTTGCTCGTGTACTACATGAATACAAAGAAAGCGACCAAAGTTGATTATACGATCTATGCAGGCTAATCCACCGGTTATGGATATGGCTACGGGCCAGGTTATTACGGTGGTTATGGTGGAATGGGCTATTCCGGCGGAAGCGTAACGCAAAAGGTTCGTGAATATACTACCGGCACCATGGTCCTTGATGTCTTCGACCCCAAAACGCGTACGCTGCTGTGGACCGGAGTGATTGCCGGAGACGCCAAATACGAGAATCCCTCGGGTGAGAGAATCAACGAACTCATGGAACAAATGCTCGTCAACTTTCCACCGGATATGGCGAAATAAGCAGTTAAGGGTTTGCGCAAGAATAACTTCGAGTATTTCGCGATTGAGTTCGAGCCGAAGATGTGGTGCAGATGGGATGCGAAAATCGGAAGTTATTTCAGCTTAGGACCCTAAGCCCAAAACAAGCGCTAATTGGCAGCGAACTGCACCAACCTCCCGCGCGGTTGCACTTCCGAAAATGCTCGACGGACGGTCGAGTACGCCTGTGCGCTCCTCAGGTCGAAGATGTCACCGGGCACGGCACCTCCCCGCCCTCGCGACGAAACCTGGTGAGATATGCGGGCTAGATCATTCCGGATTGTAAATACCAATATTGTTTCAGAACAAACTCCCGGTGATAGACTCGTAGATTGATGCGACGGGAGAACCTATGAAAAGCGTTTCGTACTACAAGAGCCTCAACAAGGTCGCTGAAATCAGCGAAGCCGAGACCGCTAAGTTGACCGAAGTTACCGACACCTACGTGTTTCGTTCGAACTCCTATTACAACTCGCTGATCAACTGGCAAGATCCCGACGACCCTATCCGTCGTCTGATCATTCCTTCAAGAGAAGAACTCAACTCGTGGGGCCGCCTCGACGCCGCCAACGAAGCGCTCTATACCAAGGCTCCCGGGCTCGAACACAAGTATGCAAATACCGCCCTTCTGCTGGTCAACGACGTGTGCGCAGCATATTGTCGATTCTGCTTTCGTAAACGGCTCTTCATGGACGGTAACGACGAAGTTGTGCGCGACATCACTGCTGGACTCGCGTATATCAGGGAACACAAGGAGATCTGCAACGTCTTGCTGACGGGCGGTGATCCTCTCATTTTATCGAGCGGCCGTCTTTCGGAAATCTTCCGCCGGATTCGTGAGATCGATCATGTGCACATTATCCGGGTCGGCAGCAAGATCCCGGCTCACAACCCGTACCGGATCATCGACGATCCTCAGCTTCCAGCTGTCATTGCCGATCATACGAGCAGCGACAAGAAGATCTACTTCATGTTGCACTTTTCTCATCCCCGAGAACTCACCGATGTCGCTCTTCAGGCGATTCAAATCCTTCAGCAAAGCGGTGCGATCGTCGTCAACCAGACACCAATGATCCGCGGTATCAACGACAACGAAGAGGTGCTTGCCAAATTGCTCACCCGTCTCTCCCATATCGGAGTCCCTCCGTATTATGTCTTCCAATGCCGGCCGACGAGCGGCAACAAGATGTTCTCGGTGCCCTTGGAGGAGGCATGGCAGATTTTCGAGCGCAGCCGACGCAACATCAGCGGGCTCGCGAAAAGGGCTCGGTTCGTTATTTCCCATGAGACTGGCAAGCTCGAAGTGGTCGGCTTGACACAGAGACGCATCTTTTTCCGCTATCACCAGGCCGCCAAACCGCAGGATCTGGCACGTTTCATGGTCTTCCCTCGCAATCCAGACGCATATTGGTTTGATGACTATACCGACATCGCAGAGGACCTCTCGGTTTACAATCCCGAAGACATTGCGAAAAAGACGGCCGATTATCGCGGCTACGGACCGGAGTAAACCCGACAGCTCCTCACCCGGACTGCGCGACCGAGACACGCCGGCGAGAAACTGGTCCGAGCGCGTTATTCCCTCCATGTCATCCCGACCGAGTCCGCCCCCAACTATGTCATCCCGACCGAGTCCGCGAGTGGAAAGATCTGTCGTCGAATTTGACCGTCGTGCCAAATCATCGACGAGCCTGCGCCCTGCCCAATCCCAAGTACAGATCTCTCCACTCGAAGACTCGGTCGGGATGACGGGGGGGTAGCGTTTCGCGCATTTAGAAAATGGACCCTCAAGAATCTCGTTTCCAGTTGTTTATCTGTCAAATCGGCACCGCCCCGGGGCCCTCTGTGCTCGAGATGACAGTACGTGGGTTGCATCGCGCTCTACGTCGCCAGCGGCGCTGTCTCGATGACGAAAGCGAGGTGATTTTGACGAAAATCGAAGCTCGAAAGCAGGACAGGTTTTTTGAGAGAGCCCTACCCCCCCGCGATCCGGGCGAGATAGTCCTCGATTTCCCTCAAATTCTGATGAACTCTAGGATGATCAGGCATAGCTTCAGCCGCTCTCCGCAAGTAGATCGCGGCCTCTTCGTACCGTCCCATCTCAGCGACGAGCAAACCGAGGGAATAGATTGCATCAAACTGCTCGGGATAATCACGAACGACATCCCGAAGAAGTACTTCAGCCTCTTCGTTGCGGCCTTGGGAGCTGAGAATAACCGCGAGGTTGAGCTTCGCAGGGAAGAAAAGATCATCAACTTCAATTGCTCGTTGATAATACTCAATCGCCCTAGTTGCTTCGTTGAGTCGAGTATAAAGGTTGCCAAGATTATGATTTGAAACAGCGAAATCGAGAGACTGTTCCATCGCTGCGATGTATTCATCGAGGGCCTTTTCGCGCTGCTTGAGCTGGTAAGGTTCAAATAACTCGGATGGCAGGTCCGCCAAACGCGTCGCTGCTTGTATACGAACGCTTCGAACAGGGTCAAAGAGCAGCGGTGCGAGGGGCTCTTTCAGTTGTTCGGGTGTCTCTGCATTAAAACTCAATACGGCGGTATGGCGAAGCAGCGGGTCTTCATCAGACAAGGCCAACTCGATCACGGCCGTAGCTTCATCACCGGGGAACCGCCCAAGCAACGACAAAGCGGAAGCGCGAACAATCGCGGGATAAAGCGCATCTCCAGCAAGTCTGAGCAGAGCAGGCCCGGCGCTCATCTCACCGCGGCGGGCAGCAGCTAAGATCGTTCCGTAGTGCGGCTTTTTGGCAACGCCATACCAGGTTTTGAAGTGCTCATCAGACCACGAGGCGCTTTTGTCTACGTGGCAACCGGTCTGATTACACGCATTGGGCGCGCCGAGCGAGAGCGTGAGGTCAGGCCGAGGAATACGGATGCTGTGATCGGCCCTCTCGTCGATGCCCATGTAGGTTTGCTCGGGCATATGGCATTTGATGCACAAGGCGCCATCGGAGGCTTTCCCTTCATAGATCTTCTTGTGGAAATGGTGATCATAACTGTCGTAAACATCCATGCGGTGGCACTGTCCACACAGAGCGTTACCTTCTAAATGTAGTTTGAGACTATGTACATTATGGCAATCGCTACATCGCACATCGTTTGCATACATTTTGCTCTGAGTGAATGAACCCCAGACATAAACCTCATCGAGAATCTGGCCGTCAGCGTGGTAGAGGCCCTCCTCAAGAACAGAAGGGCGAAGCTTATCTAGCAGAGCGCCTCCCCGGTGGTCATAGTCACCCATCTCTCCGCGACGGGAATGGCAGGGAGCGCAGAGTTCGACCTGTTCCGGCGAACTGAGGTTTGCGGTGGGAACAACAAGTCCGAAATTCTCGAGCGGGCGGCGAGCCATCGCTTCAACCGAAGCCCATTGAACATGTACAGAACCCGGACCGTGGCACGCCTCACAACTGACGTCGATCTCAGACCAGCTTGTATCGTAGGTCTGGGTATCTGAATCGTACGCCTTTATCAAATTCGTCGAATGGCACTCTGCGCACATTCCGTTCCAATTCATAGCGGCGCGCGTCCAGTGCATCCAATCATCGGGCGGAATCACTTCATCTGGATAAAGATCAAACCACTGATCAAGATCTTTATCCCAAGCGATCGTCAGGCATTGCAAACGTCCACCGGGAAAAGGCACAAGATACTGTTGAAGCGGTTCGACACCGAAGGTATGGGTGATCTCGAAGTCTTGAAACTCCCCGTTCGGTCCTTCGGTATTGACGAAAAACTTCTCCCCACGACGGAAAAAACGCGAAGTCATACCCTTCGAAGTAAAAACCACATCGTTGAAGTCACCAAGAACAGTGACCTCGTTGGCAACGTCCATCGCCTTGTCGTGATCCGATCCAAGCCAACTCTCAAATGCCGCTTCGTGGCAGGATTTACACTTTTCGCGACCGACAAAGTTTGCTTCGTGCTTCGGTGAAGGAGCTGCATCATGGCTTCTCCTGGCGACGGAAAGTGGAATCGTCAATACAATCACTGCGGTCGATACGACTCCGAGCATCTGCCACTTCATGAGCGGACCACCTGGGAAGCATCAAAACTCGACCTCTTCATCACATGGCTGATGTCGATCTTGACGATTTTGTTCTCGATGCGAACCGAAAATAAATCGAGAGCCCTGGTCGCCGGCGGACTGATAACCTGGCCCGCGATATCAAAGGCCGAGGCGTGGCACGGGCAAATAAAGCGCTGTTGCTCATCGTTCCAAGGAACCGTGCAACCGAGGTGGGTACACTTCCGGCTGAGAGCAAGAAAACCTCCGTCATCAAGACGTACGAGGTAGAACTTGCCCAGCTGGAATGCCGTCACCGAACCCTTTTCAAAGCGATCAACCGGCCCCGCAACAATCACCGATGCAGTGTTGTCTGCTTCACGCTTTTCTCGAGGCTTCAAAAAATCGCTCGCGAGCCAAAACCACTCGACAAGCGCCAATCCGCCCAGTCCGAGCCAAATACGTGTCAGCAGACTTCGCCGTGTTGTTGTGTTTTCGCTCATAATCTACATAGTCTTCCAGGGCCAGGTGAGCGCCATGCCAGGGCCGCGGAACCATACGCCAATGATGGTCAGAGTTACGAGCGAACTGAGAAGTAGAACAAAGAGAGCCTGGTGGATCTCTTCTGCCGCGATCACGAATCGCCGTTTCAGAAAGACCATGACTGCGACGACCAATACGACGATCATGATGAAGGGCATCAGTCCTTGACGTATCACCGGATCCAATGAGCCGAACCAGTCACCGCCATCGAGCCAGAACTCACGAACAATAACAAGCAATGCTGTCGTGATACATCCAACGAAAGCAGCAACTTGAGAGCTGCGGCGGCCGGCGGCTGAAATAAACCAAATACCACGCCCGGTGCCACGAGTATGAAGATATGGCGCGAGTACAAGAAATACGATACAGAGCATAGGAATCAGCACGACCGAAAACAACGGGTGGATATGCAGTTGCATCTCCTGAAATCCCATGAAAAACCACGGCGCCTTGGCGGGATTTGAACTCATTCCCGGGTTGGCCGGCTCGCCCATGCCAGCGTCAAACAAAGCAGCGATCAGCATCACCGCCGCGATGAGCGTCGATGCAACAGCAAGTTCACGCACCAGAAGATGAGGATATGTCGGCACAAGAGAAGGTGCATCATCATCTGAAGTACCGAGAGATGTCGCTAATACAACACCCTTGGCTTTTCGAACCCGCCAAAAGTGCAACGTCGCGATGATGACAAAGAGCACCGGCACGATCGTCGTATGCATCGTATAAAAGATAATAAGGGTCGAAGCGCCAATTTCTTCACCGCCCCGCACAACTGTCTGCAGCCAATCACCGATCAGCGGAACAAATCCCAGCATCGACGTACAGATTGTCACGGCCCAGTACGAGAGCTGATCCCAAGGCAAAAGATAACCGGTAAAATTAGCGCCGAAGATCAAACCGAAAAGAGCAAGACCGATGACCCAGTTGAATTGACGTCCATCGTAGATACCGCCGGTCAGAAATACCCGTAAGAGATGACATAAAGCGACCGCGACGATCAGATTGGCGCTCCAATAATGAATCGAACGTACAAAGGCGCCAAATTGAGTACCCTGCTCAAGGCTGACAATCGAAGCGTATGCGCGTTCGGGAGTTGCTTCGTACGCCAGCATCAATAAAACACCAGTCATCACGAGCAAAAACAGAAGCACGAGCGTCATACCACCAAGGCCAAAGGTATGAGAAAAACGCAGATTGCGTTCGGGGAGTCTGAGCGGCCTCATGTGCAGCACAAAAAAAGCGAGCATTGTGCGCCGCTGTTCTTTTTCTTCGCCCACGACAAGAGGGCGGGCAAAAATCGAACGCCATATCTTGTGAAAAATACTGTCTTGCATCACGCGAACAAAAATAGCCTGCCCAGCCCCACAACGCAAAGGTATCAGGACTCCTTTGCGCGACGCGGAAGGTGCTTCATGAGGTTGTTGCGCTGTACATTGATCTGTTTACCGACTAACCCGCATATCTCACCAGGTTTCTTCGTAAGATATCGGGGCTAATACCGGCAAGACGTGCGGGTTGAGGTTTATTGCCTCTATTTCCCGTTTTTCGCGAGCCTTATCTGGCGGTAGACGACGTAGTACTTGGCAATGTTGGAGACATATTGCACTGTCTCGCGTCCGATTCTTTTTGCGGCTATAACTTCGACATTACCAAACCACTGGTTCGGGTCGAGCCCCAGCTTTTCAGCCTCGGCGCGCAACTGGTTGATCTTGGCCGGACCTGCATTATATGCAGCCAGAGAAAAGAACATCTGGTTCATTTCATTAATCTTGTCGTCTGAATAGTAGCGTTGCCGCACGAAGTTGAGGTATTTGGTTCCAGCGTGGATATTCGCTTCAAGTTCTTCGATATTCGTGATCCCAACGTTTTGGTCGGCCGCGGTAGAGGGCAATATCTGCATGATACCAACAGCGCCAGCCTTACTGCGTGTCTTCTGATCGAGTCGTGACTCCTGAAACGCGAGGGCCGTTAACAATGAAGAATTGAAATCGTAGCGCTCGCCGTAGGTATCGAAGAGGTCAACAACCGCTTCGAGTCTTTGACGATCACGCTGCAAGGCAGGGTTAGAGATCCATTGTGTCGATTTGAAGTAACGATTGAGAAGGATATTGCCGAAGAGCGTTCCTTTTCGGTGTGTTTTGACGAATTCGTTGACCATCAAACCAAACTTTGGACATTCTTTGCGTATGGCCCAAGCAATCTCGCCACCTTCGCGAACTTTCAGGTTGGAATTGACCGTAATGCCCTCAAAGACCTGCTGCCAGAGTTCCGCTTTGTGACTATCAACAATAATTGCAGGGATGACCCCTGCGTTGACCATTTCGAGCAGGTCTTCATCTTCGAGGAAAGCGTCGGC
>PJEL010004382.1_pt1 | contig 11678 bp, 7 predicted proteins | sample 1853271 | NCBI WGS metagenome assembly PJEL01 (sample SAMN08108733, study PRJNA415343) | Invertebrate metagenome, whole genome shotgun sequencing project. | host: Globobulimina | place: Sweden: Gullmar Fjord | collected 2015-08 | reverse complement strand
CCGTCATCCGCGCCCTCTTACCTCGGCGCACCGCCTTCACCCGCCAAGTGGCCGGCAACCGCTCCGATGAACAAGTCGTCGCCGCCAACGTCGACACCGTCTTTCTCGTCTGCGGCCTCGACTTCGACCTCAACCTCCGCAGGCTCGAACGCGCCCTCATGCTAGCCTGGGAAGGTGGAATTACACCCGTTATCATTCTCAACAAAGCAGACCTCCGACCGGGCGAAATTGAGGAGTGCGAAAACGAAGTGCAAAAGGTAGCCTTCGGCGTACCCACGCTCGCAGTCAGCGCCCTCGAAAACACTGGCATGGCAGCGCTGCACACCTATCTCGGCCCCGGCCAAACCGTCGCCTTCATCGGCTCATCAGGCGTCGGCAAATCCACCCTCATCAACACCCTCATCGGCGAACAAAAGCAAAAGACCCTACCAGTCCGCGCCGACGACAGCAAAGGCCGTCACACCACCACCCACCGCGAACTCATCGTCCTCCCCGAAAACCAAGGCATCCTCATCGACACCCCTGGCATGCGCGAACTGCAATTGTCCGGCGGTGCCGAATCCATCGACCGCGTCTTTGATGACATTGATGACCTCGCGCAAAACTGTCGCTTCAATGACTGTCGGCACGAAGACGAACCCGGCTGCGCCGTTACTCGCGCACTCGACGCCGGCCAGCTCGATGCGGCGCGTTTTGATAGCTACCACAAACTACAGGGCGAATTGAGTCGCCTCACCAAACGCGAGCGAAAACAATGGACCCGCCAATGCAAAACGGCGAACAAGATTAAGCAACGCTCGAGAATCGGGCTTGATGACTGGTAACAACACCAAGCACTACAAGGGCCGGAGCCAGATGTTGCGGTAGGATACGGCATTGCCATGGTCTTGGAGGTAGATGGGTCCGATACCGGTTTCGTCACCGTGCGGCGCCGCCATGGTTGGGCCTTGAAGCTGTACGTGATCTTGGATCAGGATGCCGTTGTGAAAAACGGTGATGGTGCCGGCTGCGGTTTTACTTTTTTGCTCATCGAATGTTGGTGGGTGGAAGATGATGTCGTAGGTTTGCCAAGTGCCGGGGGCGCGGCTGGCGTTGACGAGTGGTGGGTATTGGCCGTAGACGGAGCCGCACTGGCCGTCGGGGTAGGTTTCGTTTTCGAATGAGTCGAGGATTTGGATCTCGTAGCGACTTTGGATGTAGATGCCGCTGTTGCCGCGCCCCTGGCCTTCACGTGCTGCGTCGGCGGGGGTGGCGAATTCGAGGTGGATTTGGGCGGCGGCGAATGATTCTCGGGTGACGATGGAACCGCTGCCAGGCTTGATGGTGAGGGTGGCTTTTTCGTGATCGACATCCCATGCGATGGGGTTGCCGGCGCGGGTGGATTGCCATTGGTCGGCATTTTTGCCATCGAAGAGGATGATGGCGTCGGCGGGTGGGACGGTGTTTTGGAGGGGGTGTGGTTTTACGATGGGTGGGAGGACGGGTTGGGGTTGGGCATCTTGGGCTTGAGTGAAGGGTAGGGCTGCGATGGTGAGTGCGGATGCGGTGATGAGGGTGGTGGTGCCTGCGTTCATGGGATGATTCCTTGGCGGCGGGAAGTTAATTAAATATTGTGAGGATGTTTATGATCCGTTGATGGTATCAGGTTTGTTGGGGTTGGGCTGGGCTGATACTATGGTCAGTGAGGTCTTTTGCCGTTGGTGGTTTTATTTTTCTAAGGAATGGAAATATGGCGCTCCCTGATTTACGTCCGCAAGCTGTTCGTCGAACGCCCGATGAGATGCTGGCGCATTTGCAGTCGTTTTCGTTGGAGTTGAAATTTTCTGCGGGGATTTGGTTTTTCTCGCCAGCGTTTAGTCGGTTTCATGATAAGTATCAGCCGGACTTGTCGATTGAGCGACGGTTGGAGGTGGCAGCGGGTTTGCAGAAGTTTGGGTTGAGTGCTTTGGAGGCGCATTATCCGAATGAGATTAATGAGGATAATCTGGAGATGTGGAAGGCGTTTAGTGAGCAGACGGGGATGCGGATTTTGACGGTGATCCCTTTGCTGTTTTGGGATAGGGAATTTCAGTGGGGTTCTTTGTCGAACCCCGATGATGGGATTCGGCAGATGGCGATTGACCGGGCGGCGCGGGCTTTTCAGATGAACGCGGAATTGAATACGGATTTTGCGGTCGTGTGGCCGGGGATTGATGGTTATGAGAATCCGTTTGGGGTTGACTTTACGGGGATGCGGAGTCGGTTTGCGGAAGGGTTGGCCGAAGCAATGGATGCAGCGCCGGGGGTGCGGGTGGCGTTTGAGCCGAAGCCTTATGAACCGCGGGGACGGATTTTGTTTGGAACTACGCCGGAGGGGGTGTTATTGGGGCGGGCGGTGGAGGCGATGTTAATTGCGCCGGAGAACCGTGAGTTGTTGAGTGAGGGGCATGCGCTATGTTGTATGAATCCGGAGGTGGGTCATATTTTGATGGGGTTTGAGGATTTGCCTTATGCAATGAGTTGGCCGATGTCGGAAGCGCGTTTGGCGCATACGCATTGGAATAGTCAGCCGTTGGGGAATTATGATCAGGACTTGAATGTGGGGGTGATTGCACCGGAGCAGGCGGAAGCGCTGTTGTATGCTTTGAAGATGTATCAGTATGAGGGTTATTTTGGGTTGGATGTGAATCCGGAGCGAATGCCGGTGGAGACGGCGTTGCGTAATTCGATGGATGCGTTGAAGGTTGCCAATGATCGGATTAATGAGATTGATCATGAGGCGGTGTTGTATGCTCATCAGCATCCGGAATTGACCCCCGGTTGGGTGGAGGCGCATTTGATTCGGGCGCGGGCTCCGCATCCGGAGCTGTTGTCGCCGTTGAAGCGTCCGGTGTGAGGGATTGTCGTTTGAGGCTTGTTTTAAAGGGTGATGGTGGTGCTGATGGGTGATTTGTTTTTGGGTATTGATGTGGGGACGAGTGGTGCCAAGGCGTTGGTGATTGACGCTAGTGGTGCGGTGATTGCGGCGCATACTGAGGCTTATGAATTGTTGAGCCCGCAGGCGCAGTGGTCGGAGCAGCGGCCGAGCGATTGGTGGGCGGGGACGATTGCGAGTATCAAGCGGGTGTTGGAGGCGGAGGGGGTGACGGCGGAGGCGATTGGTGCGATTGGTTTGACGGGTCAGATGCATGGGTTGGTGGTTTTGGATGCGGATGATGAACCGATGCGGCCGGCGATTTTGTGGAATGATCAGCGGACGGCAGCGGAGTGTCGGTTGATTGAGGAGCGGGTGGGTGCGGCGCGGATGTTAGCGATTACGGGGAAGCCGGTTTTGACGGGATTTACCGCGCCGAAGATTATGTGGTTGCGTGAACATGAGCCGGAGGTTTTGGCGGGTGCGTCGGCGATGTTATTGCCGAAGGATTATGTGCGTTTTTGTTTGAGTGGGATTTTGGCGAGTGATGTGGCGGACGCTTCGGGTACTTCGTTGTTTGATATTGGGGCGCGAGATTGGTCGGCGGAGAGTATCCGGGGTGTGGATCTGAAGCGCGAATGGTTGCCGCGGGTTTTTGAGTCGAGTGAAATTTGTGCACAGGTGAGGGCTGCGGGCGCGGCGGCGACGGGGTTGTTAGAGGGGACTCCCATTGTGGCCGGGGCTGGTGATCAGGCTGCGGAGGCGGTGGGTTGCGGGATTATTGAGGAAGGGGCGGTTTCAGTGACGATTGGGACTTCGGGGGTAGTGTTTGCAGCTACGCCGAGTCCGCAGATTGATCCGGCGGGTAAGATGCATGCTTACTGTCATGCGGTGCCGGGGATGTGGCACACGATGGGGGTGATGTTGTCGGCGGGTGGTTGTCTGCAGTGGTATCGTGATACTCTGTGCGCAGGTGAGGTTGCGGCGGCGCGGGATGGTGGTGTTGATGTTTATGACTTGCTTACGGGGGCGGCGCGGGAGATTGAGGCGGGTGCGGAGGGTTTATTTTTCCTGCCTTATTTGACGGGTGAGCGTACGCCGCATGCGGACCCGGATGCGCGGGGTGCGTTTATTGGTTTAACGCGACGACATACGAAGGCGCATTTGACTCGTGCGGTGCTGGAGGGGGTGAGTTTTGGTTTGCGTGATTTGTTTAATTTGGCTGAGGGGATGGCGATTTCGATGGAGACGGTGCGAATTTCGGGTGGTGGTGCGCGGAGTGCATTGTGGCGGCAGATTTTGGCGGATGTTTTGGAGCGGACGAATTCGACGGTGAATGCGACGCAAGGTGCGGCTTATGGTGCGGCTCTACTTGCGGGTGTGGGTGCGGAGTGTTTTGCGAGTGTGCCTGCTGCTTGCGGAAGTACTATTCGCGAGATGTCGACGACGTTGCCGGGTGTTGATGCAAGGACGTATCGGGATCGGTATGGGTTGTATGCTTCTTTGTATCCGAGGTTGGCGCCGTTTTTTGAGCAGATTGCAGGGCACTGATTCAGGTTAGATTTCGAGGGGTTATTCAGCCGGGGGATTCCGATTCGGGTAACTCCATGATTTCGATGCTGCGGAATTCGGTGGGGTGACTCTCTGCTTGGAGTGAGATGGTACCTTGAGTGAGGAGCCAATCGCCGCCGCGGCGTTCTAGCCAGGCGCGGGCGTCTGGGTCGTTGGGGTCGAGTTGTGGTTGTTGGTATTCGAGGACGGTTTGGCCGTTGATTTTGTGAGTGATGCTAACGCCAGCGCGGACTTCGATATCGAGGGTGACCCATTGGTCGTCTTGAATGGTGACCGAGTTGCTGTTGATGCAGTGGCGTTTGACGAGTTCTTCGTTCATGACGACGTGGGTGCCGGGTGTGCAGAGGTTGCCGGTGGGTCTTTCGCCTTCGCCTGATCCGCCGAGCATTTGGACTTCGATGGAGACGGGGAAGTCTTGATCGAGGCGCATGGTTTCAGGTGTTTGGCCGTGGAGCATGATGCCGTTGTTGCGGAATGCCCAGCCGGGCCCGCCGGGTACTTGTTCGCCGGTGAAGCGATACTCGACGCGGAGATCATAATTGGAGAATTCTTTTTCGTAGAAGAGGTGGCCGAATTTGCCGTTGAAGTTTTCGTATTGGGAGTAGTCGACGGTGAGGATGCCGTCTCTTACTTGAAAGGTGTTTTTGTAATTGTCGCCGAGTTCGTGGCCGGAAAATTTTGGTGTCCAGCCGTCGAGGTTTTCGCCGTTGAAGAGGGGGATCCATTGAGGTGCGTTGTTTTGGGCTGATGAATTGGGTGGTAATTGGCAGCCTGGGAGGGTCAGAAGAGTGGTCACTAGGATGAAGGCGATTTTTTGTTGGCGGCTGATCTGGGGGAGTTTGAAGGTCATCAGATTTCCAATCTGGGAAAGGCGTTTAGTTTTTTCTTGGTTGAGGTGAGGGTAGGCTATTCATCGGATGAGGGTGTTAGTTTTTGTTGTTTGGGTTTGCGCCAGCCGGCTCCGCATTCGGGGCAGCGTTCGGCGCCGGTGTTGCCGCGCATGTTGTAGCCGCAGACGTCGCAGAGTCTGCCGTACCAGCGTTTGCGATGAGGGAGGGTGAGGGGGAGGAATATTGCGGGGCCGAAGACGGCAAAGCCGACGGTTCCGCAGGCTACGAGTGCATAGAAGGTGCCGGTGCCACAGATGCAATCTTCGCGTCGTCGGACGAGAATATCGAGCGGGATGATGGCGCCGGCTTCAAGGATGGTGCCGAGGAAGAGCCCTGACGCGACGCGCTGGATGATACCGGGATCACGATTTTTGCGACAAAAGACGATGAGCAGCGGTGTGGAAACCAGCCATGCGGTTCCGATGATGGAGAGGAGGATGAGCAGGATGGGCATTTCTTCGATGTCGATGCCGAAGAGGCTGTACTCACTAAGTGTAAAAGTGAGGGCGAGGACGAAGGCGGCGATCAGGATGCCGACATAGAGACCGCCCACTGCCATGCTTAAGAAGAGGGGGACGGGTTTGAGATCTGGTGTTGGCTTGCGAATGGGAAGGAGGAAGATCCATTGCAATGAGATGATGCCGAGCGTGAGGAGGAGTGGTGCCAACCAACCGAAATGGGTGTAGTCATCAATTGCCAGTGCCACGAAGATGAGTGATGCCACGTAGGCGATGAGCGCTTGGATGAGCCAGTAGATGGCCATGAAATGGGATTTGCGGCGTAAGAAAGTTGGAGGTTGTGAGATGACTACGCTCCTTCGTCTGGCCCCTCCGATTCTCCTACGGGCGTGAAGTGGATGGTATGCATTTGATTTGGTGCTAAGTCAGCTAGGGTTTGGATGTTGCCGTTGGGCCAGGTGACTTCGATCTCGATTTCGAGTGGGGTCGACTGGTTGTTGCCTAGGCCGAAGTGGAGGATGGGGCTGTTGGCGTTGCCTTCGCCGGTGCCGACTTCGACTTGGCGGGTGATGGTGGCGAGGTTTGGTGTTTTGATGCGTATTTGGGTGCCGACGGCGGTGGTGTTGATGGTTTTGCCGTCGCCGAGGAGGCGGATCTCGAGCCAGTGATGGTTGTCGGTGGTATTTTGGTTTTGGTAGAGTTTGGACGCGGTGATGAGGTCGAGATCGCCGTCACGGTCGTAATCTGCCCAAGCTGCTTGGTAGGTTGCGGGGAGTTCTGAGAGGCCGGTGGATTGGGTGGCGTCGGTGAATTGCCAGGTGTTGGCATTGTTGTTAAAGAGGACAGGGTAGTTTTTCTTGCCGAAGGATGCGTTGGCGTAGACGGTGGTGAAGTAGAGGTCGAGGTCGCCGTCGTTGTCGTAGTCCGCTGCTGCGGGGCTGGCGTAGGACTCTTGGTAGAAGATTCCGCAGGTGCCCTTATCTTCGAAGGTGAAGTTGTTTTTGGGGCCGGTGTTTTTGAGGAAGCGTGATTTTGGTTGATCTCCACGGCTGTCGACGTGGGCAAAGTTTCCGGCGAGAAGATCGAAATAGCCGTCGTTATCGAAGTCACCCCAAGCGGCGCCGATGGAGTGTCCGCCGCTGAAACCTTCGGAGGTGGCGAGAGCGTTGTGGGTGGTGGCGGCGTTGGTGAGATTTGCGTTGCCGTCGTTTTGCCAGAGGACGTTGGGGAGGAGGCGGTAGTTGGAGACGTAGATGTCGAGGTCGTCATCTTGGTCGAAATCGCAGGCGGTGACACCGCGGGCGCGGTAGCTGGGGAAGTTGAGTGTGAGTTTGAAGCTCTTGCCTGATTCGTTGATGAGGAGGAGGTCGGGGTAGGTAATCTGTTGATCCCAGACTTCGAAACCGGTGTAGTAGAGGTCAAGATAGCCGTCGTTGTTGTAGTCTCCGCAGGCTACGCCGCGTGAGTTTGTTTTGGGTAGTTCGGGGAATTGGAGTTGGGTGAATTTTTGGCTGTTGCCGTTGTTGAGCCAGACGCCGAGGGGTGCGTAGCTGACGATGTCGCCGAGGTGATCGTTGTTGATGTCAACGATAACGCCTGAGCCTGCACCGGGGATGGCGTGGGGGGTGAATGATTTGCCGGTGCCGTCGTTGAGCCAGACTTTGCCGGATTGATAGAGGTCGGGCCAGCCGTCGTTATTGATGTCGCCCCAAGCGACGGCGGAGTTGTTGAGGGTGAGGTTGAGTTGGGTGGTGGCGTCGGTGAATTGGGTTTGGGCGGTTACGGTTTTGTTGATGGTGCCGAGGCAGGCCAGTCCCATGAGGATTGTTAGCTTGTGGTGAGTCATGTTGTTTGATTCTTTTACTTGCGTTTGGTTTGAGATCACGGACGCCAAGGGATGAGTTTGGGTTCATGGGCATCACCGCCTTTGCCGTCCGTACGTGGTTCGAGGAATCTTGCGTCGACTTCAATGTACCAAGCGTGGAGTTGGGCGCGCATGGTTTCGACGCGCTCGGGGTTTTGTGCTGCGAGGTCGTGGAGTTCGCCGAGATCGGTTCCGAGGTTGTAGAGATTTACTTGACCATCTTCGTAGCGCTCGATGAGTTTCCAGTCGCCGATGCGGATGGCGCCGCCGGGGAAGCCGCCTTGGTTTGAGTAGTGTGGGTAGTGCCAATAGAGGGCGTCGTGGACGGGTGTGTTTTCATCAGGTGCGCGGAGGAGTGGTACGAGTGAGATGCCGTCGAGGTGTTGGGTTGGTTGTGCGGGTAGGCCTGCCATTTCTAGGATGGTGGGGTAGAAGTCGGTGCTGATGACGGGGGTGTTTTCGGTGCGGCCGTGGTCGGCGACGCCGGGCCAGCGGATGATGAAGGGTTCACGGATGCCCCCTTCGTAGACCCAGCCTTTGCCGCCGCGGAGTGGGAGGTTGCTGGTGGGTGAGCCTTCGCTGGAGGCGAGTCCGCCGTTGTCGGACATGACGATGATGGCGGTGTTTTCTGTAAGCCCCAGTTCGTCGAGCTTGCTGATGACTTTGCCGATGGCGAGGTCCATGGATTCGACCATGGCTGCGTAGGTGGTGTGGGTTTGGACGCTGCGCACGCGGCGGGCGCGGTCGGTGAGTGCGGCTTGTTCTTCTTCGGTGAATTGCTCTGGCCGGGGGATTTGGTCGAGGCCTAGCGTTTTGGCTTTGGCTTCGTATTTGGCGATGAGGTCGGGACGACTGACGAGCGGAGTGTGGACGGAGTAGAAGGCGATGTAGGTGAGGAAGGGTTGGTTTTTATTTTGTTCGATGAAGGCGCAGGCTTCGGTTGCGAGGCGGTCGGGGAGGTGTTCGCCTTCCGGGCCGTCGGTGAGGCGGGGGTTCCCGTAGGGTACGAAGTAGCGTCCGGGTCCGTAGGGTCCACCTTCGCGCCAGCCGGCGCGGTTGACGTCGAAGCCGCGATTTTCGGGCCAATATTCTTCAGTGGGTCCGAGGTGCCATTTGCCAGCGAAGAAGGTTGCGTAGTTGCCTGATTCTTTGAGTGCTTGGGCGAGGGTGGTTTCGGTTAACGGCATGCGGTCGGTTGCTTTGGCGGGGGCGAAGAGTTCAGGGCGACGACCGCCGAAGAAGTTGGTGGCGTCGGCGCGACTGGGGTATTTGCCGGTCATGATTGAGAAGCGGGTGGGCGAGCAGACGGGGTTTGCTGCGTAGCCGTTGGTGAAGCGGACGCCTTGTTTGGCGAGGCTGTCGATGTTTGGTGTTTCGTAGAAGGTTTTGGGGTTATTGCAGCCGACGTCCATGTAGCCGAGGTCGTCGACGAGGAAGAACACGAAGTTGAGTGGTTGTTTTTTGTTGGTTTCGTTGGTTGATTTGGCTTCCTGTGCGAGTGCCGTGGGCAGGATCAGGAAGGTGAGGATGAGGCAGATGGTGGATTGGTGGGATCGGCTGAGCATGATGGCGAAGCTCCGGACGATGATGGAAGCGAATGGTTGAGTTGCGCTGAGGAGTCGGCCAACGCAGAATGCTGTAAGGGTAGGAGAGGAATTGGGTTTGCTCCAAGAAATAAAGAAAGGGCCGTCTGTGGAGACGGCCCTTTCTTCGTAGGTTGTAATCAGTCTAAATAAGTGAAATCTCAACCACCATCACCGTCGTCGTCTTTGTCATCCTCTTTTTCCTCGCGTTCGCGCTTGCGGCGGAGGCGTTGTTCACGGCGATTTTTGCGTTGGGATTCTTTTTCTACTTCCTCGTCGTTGTCGTCATCGTTTCCGACTTGGTCGCGGTCCTTTTTCTTGCCGTCGTTATCTTTGTCATTGTCATCATCATCGGCATCGTCGTCGTCATCATCATCTTCGCAGTCGGTGCATTCGCCTTCGGCGCAGGCGGCGCAGCCTGCGGGTTTGCCTTCACCGAGGTATTGGATGAGGAAGTCCTCGTATTTGCGCATCTTGTTGAGGCGTTTGATGTCGCCGCCGAGGCCATGTCCACCGGTGGGATCGAGGAAGATCTCGACGAGTGTTTCCTTGCCTGCTTTGAGTAGTTCTCGGTAGACCCGGACGGTGTCCTGGTAGAGGACGTTGCTGTCTTCCATGCCGTGGACTAGGAGGAGTTTGGCTTTGAGGTTCTTGGCGAGGGGTAACAACGAGAATTTGGCGAGGTCGGTCTTGCCGGGGTCATTGTGACCGATGGTGCCGGTGGAATACCAGGAGTTGTAATTTTCCCATTCGGTGGGGCCGGCACCTGCCATGCCGACGGCGAATACGTCGGGCTCGGTGTAGAGGCACATTTGGGTTTGGAAGCCACCGAAGCTCCAGCCGTGGAGGCCGATTTTCTTTTCATCGACGCCTTGGTTTTCGACGAACCACTTGGCACCGTCGACGAGGTCTTCGACTTGTGGTTTGCCGACTTGTTCGAAGTTCGATTTCTCGAAGAGTCCGCCATAGCCACTGGCGCCGCGGGGGTCGATGGTGCAGGTAACGTAGCCGTGTTTTTGCGCCATGTAGTAGGCAAAGAAGTAGGCGTCAGAGGAGTAGCTTCCGCGGTTGACCATTTTGCCGGTGCCGAGGGGTCCGCCGTAGACGTAGATGAGGAGGGGTCGTTTATCTTCCGGTGACCAATCGTCGGGTTTGAACATTTGACCGTAGATATCTTGGCCGTGGCGGTTTTGATAGGTGAACATTTCGGGGATCGGTTTGGTGACGAGGCTTGCTTCTTCGGGGTGTGAATCCGTGAGTGTCGTTTGCCCATCTTCGTCACCGACGTTGATGGCAACGAGTTCCCGGAGGAGACCGTAGTCAATGAAGTTTGCCAAGACGTGTTGACCATCGTTGCTGACTGCGACGCTGCTGTAGGCACCGTCGATTTGGTCGAGGCGGGTCATATCACCGGTTTCGAGTTCGATGCGGTAAATGTTGAGTTGGGCGGGGTGTTCCTTGTTGGCGGTGGCGAAAAGGTAGCGGTGATCTTTGGACATCCGCAGGGGGTAGACTTCGTAGCGACCGCTGGTTATTTGATCAAGTTGTTCGTAGAGTGGATCGAGGACGTGGAGGTGGCGGAAGCCGCTGAGCTCGGTGATCATGACGATGCGTCGGCTGTCAGCGAAGTAGTAAGGATGCATCATGCCGGGGGTGTTGGGTCCGCCGTTGTGTGAGAATGCGTAGACGACTTTGGCTTCTTCGGCCTTGATTGTTTCGTCATCGTCATCATCTTCGTCGTCGTCGTCGTCGTCGTCATCATCATCATCGTCGTGATCGCCTTCTTCATCTTCGTCGGCGTCATCATCATCATCGTCTTCGTCGTGTGCATCGGGTTCGGGATATTTTGCTTCGAGGACGCGCATCATGTTGTCTGATTGGCTGTAGCGTGTGAAGGTGATGCGACTGGAATCGGGTGCCCATTCGGGACCGCTGAAGGTGTCACGGGGGCCGTTGGAGGAGTAGCTGTAGACTTTATCAAGCTGACCTTTTTCGGTCATGGAGTCGTTGATCTGGTAGAGGTATATCGCGTACTCAACGGATGGTCGGGGGTCGTCTGACATGTGGCGTGAGACTTCGCGTACTTGGGCAAAGCGTGAGCGGTAGTTGACGATGTTGATGGTTCTGCCGGATCCCCAGAAGCTTTGGCCTTTGGTGGTGGTAAATGCTACTCGATTGCCATCGGGGCTTAGTTCGTAGCCTGACATTTCCTCACCGGCGGGGAATTTGGGGTCGATTTGTTCGACGAGGTGGCTGCCGTAGGTTACTTTGAGGACGCCGTTCCCGCGTCGGATGGTGTAGCCTGAGCCGTCGGGGAGGTATTGGACTCCTGATTCTCGATCTTTGGAGGCGGTGAGTCTGGTGAGTTGACCGGCGTTGTCGCCTTGGACGACGTAGGTGTAGAGGTCGCCGCCGGAG
>PJEL010004381.1_pt1 | contig 11680 bp, 9 predicted proteins | sample 1853271 | NCBI WGS metagenome assembly PJEL01 (sample SAMN08108733, study PRJNA415343) | Invertebrate metagenome, whole genome shotgun sequencing project. | host: Globobulimina | place: Sweden: Gullmar Fjord | collected 2015-08 | reverse complement strand
TCTTGCTGAAGAAGTTATATGAATCAGCAGAACTAATTCGTCATCATATAATTTAAACAGCTGTTGAAATTGGAAGGGAATATAGGTTGGTAAAAAAAATACCATGGAATGTATATATTACTCTGCATTGGGTAGGGGCGATATTAAGCGGACTTATATGTGCTTCATTTGCAATGTTAGCATTATATCTTGTCTATCATGAGGTTTCTGTTGCTGGAAGTATACAGCTGAAATTTTTTATGATGCCCATGATGAATGCTCTTATTGCATCAGTTCTTTTTTATTATACAAAAAAACTTTCAGCAACGGCTCGTTCAGCTCAATTAGCAAAATCCAAGAGAAACTATATACCTCCGGAGTTTAGAGTAACTCTGTATGACATGCTAGGATTTGCTTTTATTGCAATATTGGTTGCTATAATAATTGTTTGGATGTTTTAGTAGTTTACGACATAGTTTGGAGTGATGGTAACTTGCAGTTATCAATAATAGCAGAAACAAAAAGGGCGATTGAGTAAATAACTCAATCGCCCTTTTCTTGTTGTATATGAGCTATATTTAATAGCTAATGGATCAAGACTATAATGGCCTCATCTGCCAAATGCCGCAAGGACAGGTGTCACTGCAGAAGCCACAGGCAATGCATTTTTCATCATCAGAAATATATTCAAAATCATTAACTTCTTTGAGTTCTTTTCTTGAGATGGCATGTGTAGGACAGATTGATTCACATAAGTGACAGTCTCGACAAGTACCGCAACTTAAACAGCGGTTAGCCTCTTCTTCTTGGCCAGGTCCCGTAGAAGGTTCGGGGCAGTAATGCTCAACGGTCAGGTTTGTTAGTGAAATTACCTTTTTGTCAAAAGGCAGCCACTCTTTGCCTGTAATTTCAGCTATGATGGCTTCAGCTGTAGTTTTTCCTGCCCCAAGGGCGTTGGTAGCTAATCCAGGTCTTTCCACATCGCCAACTGCAAAAACATTTTTATCAGAAGTACGGCCTGCTTTGTCTGTTTTAAGCCAGCTGGCGCCAGCTACCTTTAAGCACTCAATTGAATCCGGTAGAAAGCCTAAACGTGGTACATCACCGATTGAGATAATTACAGTTTGGGCAGGAATCAGATTACCCTCATTATCGAGTAAGCCCTGGTCGTTTACTTCTTTAGTCATTACTGGCCAAATAAATTTAGCACCAAGTTCTTCAGCAGCCTCTTTTTCTTTACCGAAAGCAAGGGGCTTTTGGATATCAACCAGGGTGACTTGCTCTGCTCCTAAACGATACGCTTCACAAGCAACATCACAACCAACATTTCCTGCACCAATAATGACGACCTGTTTACCAGGTTTGGTTGGGTTATCGCTTTTGCCAGATTTTAAGAAGTCGAGTGCGGGAATTACTTTTTCGTGTCCAGGGAAAGGAATACGACGTGGCTCATGGGTGCCCACAGCAATGACGATATAATCAAATTCACTTTGTAGTTCCGCAAATTTTTCAGGAGTCATGTCAATACCAAAATGGACATTGACATTGTCCATGCTGGTGAATCGATCAATTTCTGCTTGCCAGGAGGCCAAAGGTAAACGTTCCCAAGGAATTACTTGAGCGAGTTTACCACCTAACTGTTGATCCTTTTCAAAGATATGGGCTTCAACACCTTCCTTAGCGAGTTGATAGGCGCTGTTCATACCAGCTGGCCCACCACCTATAATTGCCACTTTTTTGCCAACTGAAGGTTTGCAGGTTGGAGCAGGTACATCAAGAATGGAGCGTCCAAGCATTGCTACATCGATTGGTTCGTCAACCATCTGACGCGAGCAATTTTCCATACAAAGATTAGGGCAAATTGCACCACAAACAGAAGCAGGAAGCGGTGTGTAATCGAGAATTAACTCGTAGGCTTCTTTTCCCTTACCTTCTCGAAGAAGTTTTAAGCGGTCAATGGTCGGAATATGGACCGGGCAGTAGAAAGAGCAAGGAGCTGCTAATTCACGATTTGCCCAGTATGGGACCTTGCGCCGCAATTCATTAGATTCAATTAATCCTATGGGAGAGCGGTCTAATCCTGGTGAAAGATCGCGTAATGGATCGCCTCCACCAAAACCTTGATTCCAAACCTTGTTACGGAATTCAATCATCGACATTGGACCAGAAAACATGAGAGCCCTTTCTTGGGGAGTAATGGAGATCAATATTTTCCATTCATCACGCACAGAAAGAGTTTCAAGCAGGTCTTCACGGTCAATGGTTTTTAAGTAATTTGGCATGTGGTCCATTAACCATTGCCATTGATTGTCATCAGGGACAATTTCTTTAACATTAGTATTTGAAAAACTTCCGTCAGTTTCACCTCGGTAGAATATCCAACCACCAACCATCCCGACACAGGGTCGATAGCCAAGAATATTTTTTGACTTAGGCTCAACCCCACACACAACACCGACACCGCCACAATTAAACTCCGCAAAGGTGTCACCAACTGAACCAAGGACCCATAATTCAGGTCTGGTATACTCTGGATTCCACTTGGTCATAGTCAAGGCTCTAGAGCCAAGTGACCCTTTAATCATTACTTTGCCTTGCGCCATGGCATTACAAACACCATTAGTTGCGTGACCTAATACATGAATATTTGCACCAATGTTGAGGTAACCAACATCGTCTGAGGCAGGTCCATGGCAGGTAATAGTGGTTCCAGGTCTACCCATACAGCCAAGGCGTTGTCCAACTGGACCGGAAATGTTAATGGTTATCGGACCTTCTGCTCCAATTAAACGTCCGCCTACATTATGTTGGCCATAGGACTCAAGACGCAGGTTAGTGGACTTCTTGAAGGCTTCCTGCACCATTTCTTCATAGGCCTGAGAACTGACGCGTTGGCCGTTCTCATCTATTCCTTTAACCGTGATGGCTTCACAATTCTCGCCTTTCACTTGTTTGCTCCTTACTTAAAAGTATTATGGAAACGTCTTAACAGACATATTTAATTTGTAGCCTGTCTGCTGCATCTTTGTCTGCAATTCCCAAAGCATCAGACATGCCGATTGGCAAAGTCTGTGATCTACCCAGAGGTGCCATGATCTTTTTCATCTCTGTTCTGATGCCCATAAAAACATCAACTACTCTTTGGGCGACTTGATCAGGATCAAGCCGGCGGTAGAGTTTTGGGTTTTGGCTGGTAATGCCTTTGGGACAGATACCGATGTTACAAACATTACAACGATTCTTTTCGCTGCCTAGACAACCTGCAACGGATTGCATGATGTATTTACCAATATGCACACCAGATGCGCCCAGCATGATCAAACCCATACCATTTTGGGCGACATTGCCATTTTTGCCAACCCCACCTGCTGCAAAGAGAGGGATCTCGTTTTGTTTACCCTGGGCTACCAAGTCGAGATAGCATTCTCGCAGGTTAGAAGCAATGGGGTGTCCGGTGGCATCCATGCTGACATTGTATGCTGCACCAGTACCGCCATCAACACCATCTATCATTAAAGCGGATGCATATGGATTACGAACCAGGTTATTAAGTACCGATTTCGCAGAGGTAGAACCGGATATTTTTGGATAGACCGGCACTTTAAAGCCCCATGCCATGGATAGACTCTGGATCATCTTCATGACACTTTCTTCAATTGAATAAAGTGTCTGATGCACAGGAGGAGAAGGCAGGTCAACCCCTTCTGGAACACCACGAAGTCGAGCGATGAGCTTACTGACCTTAAACCACATCAATAATCCACCGTCACCCGGTTTAGCGCCCTGACCGTATTTAATCTCAATTGCGGCAGGTTCACACTGCATCTCGGGAATGGCTCGGATAATTTCATCCCAGCCAAAATAACCGGAAGCAATTTGAAGAATTATGTATTTTAAGAAAGGACTCTTTAATACCCATGGGGGACATCCGCCTTCTCCAGTACACATGACAACGGGTATGCCAAGTACTTCATTACAATAGGCTACACCCTGGAGTAAACCTAACCACATATTTGGTGATAGAGCGCCAAAAGACATGGATCCGATTACAAAAGGAAATATTTCACGTACCGGTGGAATCCATTCGCCAGTTGATTGACGACGGATATACTCCTCCGGTGAAAGTACTCTGCCAAGCAATGTATTCAGGTAGAATTCATGACGCCCTGCATCGAGGGCAGGATCTGTGAGCATGGAAATTCGGTTAAACACCAGTTGATCGAGTAAATTGGTGCGGACATTTCTTCTGCCGCCACGTTTTGCAGCATCACCTTTTTGGTGGCTGTGGAAACGGGCCCGTTCGTCATTTGAATTTGGAGCTGGCCCTATTGCCTCGTTAGGGCAGACCATGGAGCACATGCCGCAACCGATACAACGATGGGCAAGATCAGTTTTTTGCCTGATGCCCATAAAGGTTTTGTATTGACTACCACGCTTGTTATCTAGGATGTTAAGCTGAGGCATGCGTTGACGCCGATAAGTGAGATGGATGGCCTCAGTGGGGCATACAGACGTACACTTACCGCACAGTGTGCAGCGATCTTCACGATGCTCAACGATCCATGGTAGATCGTGATACGTTAAGCTGCTTGGTGTAGAGGGTATGGATCGAATTGAGACCATATTTTATACTCCTTTCGGTCGGGTGGAATGACCACTGAATTTTCACGCATTGGTTGGAAATCTAAGGATTTGTCACGCTCTGGAATCATAGCGTCTACACCGCACATTTCAGACGCCAAGGCCCATTCGCCAGGATTGCCGCCAATTGTTGCGGGGCGTAACTTTTTAGAGTCCATAACCATAATAGTTGTTTCGTCTGGCAAGGTGCCCATGACACAGTTAGGGCCGTCAATAATCAACCGGCGGCAGGCATCACGCAGGCCTCGAAGAAAAGCTCCTTGTGGATGATCGACCAACTCATCAGTTTTCAGCGGTGTGATGACATGCTTATAGGCCTCTAAGGGGAGTTTGAGTTGTTTAGTGACATAATGTAGAATATGAGCAAAAACTTCAGAGTCACTTTGGTACCCCATATAACCGGGATAATGCATACCGGAAAGATATTCTTTGATAGGAATAAAGGCGGTATTTTCACCATTGGTCATGGTGGCGACACCCTGAACAAAGAAGGGGTGACAGGCATAGAGATTAATCCCGTAGTTGGTGTTCTGTCGGCCTTGAGCCATGCAGATTCGGGAGGTGATTCTATTGTCATTCAGATGCAGGGCATTGCCAACATCTAGTGGCCAGCCAACTTCTTTTATCATGGCAACATCTGGCCAAAAAGAAAAGACAGTCAAATCTGCGTTATGCTGTTCACCGTTTTTACGAATGGCGATTCTGGTTTCCATCAGTTCCATGTCAATGGAGTCCTGGTTGAAATCCTTCCATGATTTAGGTAATTTATAGACTCGCAGAAAGTATTTATGACGGTCTTTTGCTTCAACCAAGGATAGATCAACATCAAACTCATGATCATATTTAAGGGAAAAACCTTTTTCCCTCATGAAATCATCCAGACGATCCAGGGATTCTTCTGTATGGGCTATGCCTGAAAGAATAGGATCACTGGATTGGTAGTTGAAATCAGTAAATGTAACTCCTCGTAATAAGAGGCCCAATCCACTGCCGTCGTATCCTTCCTGCATCGCTTCCATTGCCGTAAGAACACTATAGGGAGAGAATGGCTCTGAGGCGGTCTTCATGGCTAGACGACACATATGTTCTCCTTTTTTAGAAAAATTTGCTAAAACGTAAAAAAAAGCAGAGGAAGATAAAGAGTTATTAAACTTTTCACCTTGCTCTGCGATATTGATTCTGAATGATTTATATTATAATGATGACTGAAGAAAGTTTCTAGTTATCCTTTTAATTGAGCAACTAATTTCTGAACAGAAGATTTCGCATCTCCAAACAGCATCATGGTGTTGTCTTGTAAGAATAACTCATTTTCAATACCCGCAAAACCTGGGTTCATACTTCTTTTTAAAACAATAACAGTTTGTGCGTCTTCAACATTTAATACAGGCATGCCGTAGATCGGGCTGGCTGGGTTGGTTTTTGCAGCAGGATTAACAACGTCGTTAGCGCCAATAACAAGTACAGCGTCTGTCTCAGCAAAGTCATCGTTAATATCTTCCATGGAAAATAGCTGGTCATAAGACACATCTGCCTCTGCCAGTAAAACGTTCATATGGCCAGGCATACGCCCAGCAACCGGATGGATGGCGTAACGGACTTCAACCCCTTCTTCTTCCAGGTAATCACCTAAGTCACGGACAGTATGTTGGGCTTGGGCCGCTGCCATGCCATAACCTGGAACAATGATTAGAGAAGAGGCGTTTTCTAAAACCGTTACTACGTCTTCAGTTTCGTACCCTTTAACAGAGCCGCCAGGGCCAGCGTCAGCCGCTGCTGCAGCACCTTCAGATACAGCACCAAAAGCTCCAAAGAGAACATTGGAGAGAGAACGATTCATAGCATCGCACATGATTTTTGTTAGGAAGAGGCCGGAAGCACCAACCAAAGAGCCGACAATGATCAAGGCATTATTGCCCAAAGCAAAACCGGTCATGGATACTGCAACGCCGGAGTATGAGTTTAACAGGGAAATTACAACCGGCATATCTGCGCCACCGATGGGGATGACTGTGAGTATGCCTAGAACTAGAGAAAGTCCTACAATCACATAGAAAAAGGAAGTGTTGGTTGGGGTCTGATAAACGGAGAATGCAAGGGCTGCTGCACCAATCAGGATAACGGCGTTTACAACTTGCTGGCCAGGATAGGTTATAGGTTGACCAGAGATAATGCCCTGTAATTTAGCGTAAGCAACAATGGAACCGGTGAAGGTCAAACCACCAACAATAACTGATAAGAGGAGAGTAACCATGGTGAACCCGCCGATCTGGGTGACCATGTCTATGCCGTATTGTCCTTGTTTGAGTTGGAATTCGGAGAGGGCAACTAATGCAGAAGCTGCACCACCGCAACCATTAAATAAGGCCACCATTTCAGGCATTTTAGTCATTTCGACCTTTACTGCTGAAACACCACCTATGATGGCACCGATGATAATGCCGACTATTATCAGTTTAAAGGATAGGCCGGATACCATCAGAGTAGCGGCAATGGCAAGTCCCATTCCACTCATTGACAGTTTGTTGCCGAGTTTGGCAGTGGCAGGGGAACTCAAGTTTTTTAGGCCGAGCATAAAGAGTACGGCAGATATCAGATAAATAAAATTAATAAAATTATGACTTACCATTTTTGGATCTCTTTGATTGAGTTTTGGATTTTGTATAAGGACTCTGTCATTCTTTTAAATGACATGTGAGACCAATTATTACGCTAATACAATAACTTTTTATTTTTTCTTTTTAAACATCTGCAGCATTCGGTCAGTGACCATGTAACCGCCAACCACGTTGATTGTCGCAAAAATTACCGCAACCATACCAACAATTGAAGTGGTATTGATGTCACTGGAGTTTCCAGCGGCAAGTAATGCACCGAGAATTGCAATGCCGGAAATGGCATTTGAAGCGGACATCAGGGGGGTGTGCAAGGTTTGTGGAACTTTTGAAATGAGTTCAGCTCCTGAGAACAGTGCTAAAACAAAGATATAGAGACCTACAAGGATTGATCCTTCCATGTTAATTTCCTCCTGCGTCAGACATGAGTTTTTTGGTCAACGCATGCTTTATTTCACCTTCATAGGCTACAAGTGAGCCTGAAGTGATTTCATCTTCCATGTTCATTGTAAAACCGTTTTCATCAGTTATATGGAACAGGAACTTTTCAATATTTTTTGAAAACATCTGGCTGGCATGATAGGACATGGTACTTGGCAGGTTTGTATTGCCAATTATTAGAACTCCATGCTTGACAACATCTGAACCTTTTTCGGTCAGTTCGCAGTTGCCGCCCATTTCAGCGGCTATATCGACAATGACGGAGCCAGGTTTCATGGATTTAACATGTTCTTCTGTGATTAGAATGGGCGCTTTTCTGCCCGGAATCAAGGCGGTTGGTATTACTACATCTGATTTTGCGATATTTTTGGCAATCATTTTTGCCTGTCTTGCTTTGTACTCATCAGACATTTCTTTGGCATAGCCGCCTTCGCCAGCACCGCTTTCATCGCTTTTTACTTCTAAAAATTTTGCCCCAACACTTTTGACCTGTTCTTTAACCTCTGGTCGAACATCGGTTGCTGAAACGACTGCTCCCAGCCTTTTGGCTGTAGCGCATGCCATGAGTCCTGCAACACCAGCGCCTAATACCATTACCTTACAAGGAGCTACTGTACCGGCTGCAGTCATTAACATGGGGAAGAATTTATTGATACTGTCTGCAGCTAATAGCACTGATTTATAGCCGGCAATGGTACTCATGGAACTTAAGACATCCATGCTCTGGGCAAGAGTTGTTCTTGGGATTATGTCCAACCCGAAAGCACTGATTTTTTTATCAACCAATTTGTTGACTAAATTGTGCCTAATTGTTGGTTGGAGCAGTGAGATTAAGGTCTTGCCATCGCCAATCTTGTCGGCTTCTTCTAATGTAGGTGGCTGTACTTTGATAATCGTGTCTGCATTTGCGAAAAGAGTGTCTTTGGATTGTTCAATGGTTGCACCCCATTTTTCATAGTCAGCATCTGCAAAGCCAGCGGCTTGACCTGCGCCGCTTTCAATGACAACCTCAATACCATTCTTCTTGAGACGCTTTAATGAGTCGGGAATTATGGCGACTCTCATCTCTCCTGGAACGGTTTCTTTCAGGACGGAAATTTTCATCATTGGACCTTTAATTTAATAGTTATAAATACCCATAAAAAACTTATTCGAGTTTACTTAGCTCAATAGCCCTCAGGTGTCAAGCAAAACAAAAAAATTAGCGAAGGTGTAAGGGGTTAAAGAAGAGAAGGGATATAATGTTGATAACAATAAGTATTTGGCTACAATGGTGAAATCACAGGAACCATTTTCCTTGTCTGTCTTGTCGTAGGATTGAACGCTGTAGGCGTTTAAAGAAATAACTTCCTGGAATCTCTTTTGCCCCTAGCGATACAAGGTGGTTTGTGTGCATCTGGCAGTCAATAAAATCAAATTGCCAACTGGTCAATTTTTCTGAGAGAACAAAGAGAGCAGCCTTGGAACTATTGGCCATTTTTGAAAACATTGATTCGCCAAAAAAAACTCCACCCACTGAGATACCATATAAACCACCAACAAGAATTCCATCTTTCCAACATTCAACCGAATGGGCGTAACCGAGCTCATGGAGGGTACAATAGGCATCAATCATGTCGGAATTTATCCAGGTGGATTCATTCTGTTTAGCACGATCTTCAGCACACTCCCGGATAACATCTTTAAAATTGCAATCCATTGTAAAAGCAAACAAACCTTTCCTCAGCTCACGCCTGAGCCTTTTTGAGAGATGAAAGTGGGCAGGTTCTAAAATCAGACGAGGAGTTGGAGACCACCAGAGGATGGGATCTCCTTCAGAGTACCATGGGAATATGCCTAACTGATAGGCAAGAATCAGTCTTTCTGGACGCAGGTCTCCTCCTACAGCTAACAAGCCGTCTTCTCTGGCAAGATCAGGAGGTGGGAAATAGATAGAATCAGATAGTTGAAAAATTGGCATTGGTATCAGTGTTGCGACTTATGTAGATTAATGTCATTTGATCTTTGCATAATAGCACTGGCAAAATAGCCCAGAATTTTTGTAAACAAGTTTGGATGGCAATTCTTTTGACTTGAATGACATTGCTCTGCAACCATAGGGGAATTCAGTTTCATACGTAATATAGAAGTTTTTGCATTTAAAACAATTTGGCGTTTTTGGATTTTTTTTCGAGTCTTCTGCCATTGGATTAATAATTTTTGAGTTTATGCTGTTAATTGGTCAGGGCGGTATGTAAGTTAGTGCCTGTCCATAAATGGCCTTTTTCTCCGATCTCGGCGTCATAGTGAAAATTAAAAATGCTCACATATGCCTAATATTGCTGTGCTTTATAATTATCACTGTTCCTTGACCTCGAAGAAAAATTATCATCCTGGACAGACACAAGTAAATTATTTCTTAAAAAGGTGCTTCCAGAATACCCGATATACTTTGATTGAATCAAGAACTGGATGGAAATGGGAGGATGGATTTCCTTCAAAATAAATAGTTTTGATCGAATGTTGCTTAATTTGGATGCCATTTCTACATGCCGTCATAAGCATTTCTAGTTCAAAATCATAGCCTGTCTCACGGCAGCCATTGAGCAAGTGAATAAGTTTTTCGTTGATACCTCGCAGGCCAGTTTGAGTGTCGTCTAACTTTGATTTGGCAAACCATTTGAATAGTCTGGCGGTCATTTTGTTGCCCATTTGACTGCGCCAGGGAATGTGCTGGTCGGCAAATTGCCGGACTCCTAAGTGAAGATAATTTGGTGATGCAATCAGTTCATCAGCCAGCATTAATATGTCATCCACATGGTGCTGACCATCTGCATCGGCTGTTACCAGACCGGCTTGTATGTTCGCAAAATTTTGCAGCCAGAAGTTAAAGGCGGTTTGTAGGGCAGCGCCTTTTCCTTTATTGATGGGATGGTCTAGGACGGAGCAGTTTTGGCTCTTTATATGATCGAAAATAGGTTGATGTTGGGGAGAGGAGCCATCATTAACTACAATTATCGATAGCAGTGGCTTTTTATTAAGCAGTTCTGTAACTAAGTCGTTAAGTTCGGGGCCTGGTTGGTAGGCGGGTATGACAATCGATGCGTTACTCATATGCAGCCAATAAAAAAAGTTTTTCTAGAGTAATTGGTTTACTTGAATTTTTAAGAGCCATGGTATCTGTTACTATTTTATAAAACCCACTTGAAACGTTATCAGAATCCGTCACATCTTGCAGCCAGCGGGTAACTTTTGGGTTGGGCTCTTGCACCAGACAATAATCGTATTTTTTTAGAGCATTATACAATGTTGTCTGGTTCTTTGCAGAAATTCCCGAGTAATTCACCCGGCCAGGTTGCAGATAGTATAACAGGCGGAGCTCGTGAAGTCTGTCTGCAGAAGTAGGCACAACACAGATTTTTGTCTGAGGAGTAATAGAGATGGCCTGTTGTATTTGTTGGCCAACTTTTTGCGAATAGATGTCAGGTTGGTCAAGGTCAATTCGCTGATTTCTGGATAAAATAGCCAAGATACCAAACAGAATCAATGTTGTTATAAGCCACTTTGAAGAGATGTAGTTTTGGCTAAAAAGGTGCCTGGAAAAATAGGTAGCAGTAGATAAAAGAACGATTCCACCGAAATAAATATTGATATAACGAGTAAGGCCAGGTGCTTGATCAAAGGTTGTTCCCAAGCCAAAAAGAATCATTTGCATCAAATAAAGCATCAGCAGGTATATCAGAAAAAAGAAGAGGTTGATTGACAGAGTGGTCTTGTATTTCTTTTTCACGTGGTGCGGCAATTTCTTAAAGATATTCCTCCAAAGGATTATGACCAGGCCATACCAAAAAACATACGGTAAATTCAGCCGGTCTGCTGAACCAAAGAAAATACTTTTTAGAAAAATTTTGCAGCCTTGCCATGTCTTTTCATCGCTGAAAACAAGCAGATTCTTAATGATACTCTCTTTGTCCATTGGGCTGATAACTTTTGAAAAATTCATGGCCTGACAATAATCATTCAAA
>PJEL010004380.1_pt1 | contig 11680 bp, 4 predicted proteins | sample 1853271 | NCBI WGS metagenome assembly PJEL01 (sample SAMN08108733, study PRJNA415343) | Invertebrate metagenome, whole genome shotgun sequencing project. | host: Globobulimina | place: Sweden: Gullmar Fjord | collected 2015-08 | reverse complement strand
GGGCCTGAATTTCACCACTCTTGGCGGTGAGGTGGTCAACTACATCGCAAAATGGGACGGCACTGCCTGGTCTGCACTCAGCGGTCCCTCAGAAACCGGATTGAACCACTATGTCGATGCCCTTGCGGTGTACAACGATGGGGGAGGGACTGCTCTCTACGCCGTAGGCAATTTCACGACCGCTGGAGGCTCCCTGGTCAACCACATTGCCCGATGGGATGGCGCCACCTGGTCCGCACTCACTTTTCCGGGCGGCATCGGTATCCCTGACTCCTATAGTTACCAGTACAGATCCCTTGTGGTGTATGACAACGGTACCGGGCCAGCGCTGTACCTTGGCGGCAAGTTTTCTACAGTCGGTGGCGAGACTATGAACAATATCTGTCGATGGGATGGAAGTTCATGGTCTGCATTAAGCAACGGATCGATCAGCGGAATCGGGGGATCCTACGAGACAGTCACGACGCTTTCGGTGTATGACGACGGTTCTGGTGGCGCCCTTTTCGCCGGTGGTTGGTTTGCTTCTGGCGGTGGGATAACTGTGAATAATATTGCCAAATGGAACGGCCAGTGGTCCGCCCTCAATGGGCCTCCCGGCATGGGAATCGACGGCGCCGTTCAGGCTCAGGTGGTGTTTGACGACGGGTCTGGCCCGGCCCTCTACGCCGCCGGATCCTTCTTGACTGCCGGTGGGGTGGAGGTCAGCAATATCGCCAGGTGGGACGGCAGCACGTGGTCCCCGCTCAGTGGTCCGGCGGGCACCGGTATTCCCGCTACCTACTCCTACTATCAGGTGTACTCTCTTGCGGTGTTCGACGACGGAGAAGGCCCGGCTCTTTATGCTGGCGGTGTGTTTCTCAACGCTGGAGGGGTGACGGTGAGCCACATTGCCAAATGGGACGGCGCCGCCTGGTCTACCCTGAGCGGTCCGTCGGGCAATGGCGTCGACAGCTCAGTCTTTGCCTTGGCGGTATATGACGACGGGGCAGGTTCAGCCTTGTATGCCGGCGGCTCCTTCACAAGCGCTGGAGGGGTGAGCGTGAATCGCATCGCCAAGTGGGACGGTACGGCTTGGTCCGCGCTCACCGATCCTTCCGGCCTGGGGTTGTCGGACACTGTCCGGGCTCTTGCGGTATTCGACGACCAAACGGGGCCAGCGCTCTACGCAGGCGGCGAGTTTCTCAATGCTGGAGAGAAGTCTGTCAGATATATCGCCAAATGGGACGGCAGCGATTGGTTCCCTCTCAGCGGGCCAGAAGGCATTGGAATGGAGTACGATGTGTATGCCTTGACCACCTTTGACGACGGTTCGGGGACAGCGTTGTACGCAGGTGGCTGGTTCGACTACGCCGGTGGAGTTCCGGTGAACAACATTGCCCGATGGGATGGCTCTGGCTGGTCGGCGCTAGCCGGACCGGCGGATTTTGGGATGGACGACGAAGTCGACTCCTTGGTTGTTTTTGACAACGGAGAAGGTCCGGCGCTGTATGCAGGTGGCTGGTTCTGGTATGCCGGAGGGGTGAGAGCGAACTATCTCGCCCGATGGGACGGCGTTGAATGGTCCGCCCTTGAGTCTCCCTCCGGTATCGGCATGAACCGTGCTGTCGATTCCCTCTCGCTGTTTGACGACGGAGGAGGGGCAGCCTTGTACGCCGGAGGATCTTTCACTACGGCTGGTGGAGTCCCGTCAAGCCACATCGGTGCCTGGTGCTGCGACAGTTTGCCTCCGGTTGGAGCCTTGGGCCTGTGGAGCCCCAGCCACACCATCGGCCAGTGGTCATCCGCCAACGTGCTCGAGGTGGCATGGAACGGGGCAGCAGACAACGGTTGCTCCGGTCTGGCCGGGTACTCGCTCCTTTTTGACCTCAGTGCCGCAACTCCACCAGATGGTGTGATTGAAATGTTCCATTCCCAAGACCCACATGCGGTCACCAGCGGCTCTGTTGCTGACGGTGAGAGCCATTGGTTCCACCTGCGCGCTTGCGACGGTTCCGGCAATTGCTCAGACGAGCAGCACCTGGGCCCGTTCAAGGTCGATACGACCCCTCCTGATGGCCCCGCGAACCTGATCTCTTCCAGCCACACCCCTGGTGAACTCTCTTATGACCAAAGCATCGACATGCAGTGGACTGCTGCCCAAGACTTGGCCAGCGGACTCGACGGATACGCATTGGAGGTCAATATCACAGCTGAGTGGACTTGCGACCAGATCAAGGACCTTGAAGAAGGGGAGATCTCGCTCACCACTTCAGAGTTGGCAGCAGGATCGTGGTACGTGCACCTCTGTGCACGCGACAATCTCGGCAATTGGGGAGACGTTGTCTCTGCCGGACCCTATCAGATCAGCGATCCGATTTTTCTTGATGGCTTCGAGACGGGTGATACTTCGTTGTGGTCGGTAGTCGTGTCATGAGGGTACGGCGCCTCCCAACCCTCGCTACGAAAGCTGGTGAGATATGTACTACAGGTCGCCAAGGACAGCCTGAGCGCCTTTGTGGCCGGCGTTTGCAGCACGGCGGTAGAACTGAAGCGCCTCGTCGTTCATGCCTTTTCTAGCGAGCGTTTTCCCTAATAAAAAGAGCGGATCGACTGTGTCGCTGTCGATCTGGAAGTCTTTTGAAGTTTGGTCGAGGATTTCACTGGTGAGATCACGAGCCTCGCTAAGCTTGTCTTGAGACAGAAGGTTGATGTCGAGATTGATCATCGACAGCACGGTGTAGGTATGGTGAGGACCCAGCGTTCGCCGCCGATAGTCAAAAACCTTCCGGTTGAGGGTCTCTGCTTCTTGATGCTTGGCGGCCATGCTGAGGTTCTCGGCGAAGTCAGACATCACCGCAAAGGTATTCGGATGGTCTTTTCCAAGCACGCGTTGTATCGCTTCAAAACATGTGCGATGAAGCCGTTCGGCTTCTTCGTACTTACCTTGTTTTCCCAAAGCCATTGAAAGGTTGTTCTGGGTTCCTAAGGTGTAGGCATTTTCTTCTCCCTGTACCCGTATCTGTACCTCGAGAAACTCGCGATAGAGCAGCTCTGCCTCGGCAAACCTCCCTTGCAATTGCACAACGTTCGCAAGGTTGTTCAGCGACGCGAGTGTCTGGGGATGCTCTTCTCCCATGATCCGTTTCCTCGCATCCGCACACTGCCGATGGAGTTGTTCGGCTTCTTCGTATTTCCCTTGTTTCCCCAAAGAACTCGCCAGGTAGTTCAGAGACTTGAGGGTGTTGGGATGCTCCTCTCCGAGCACACGTCTGCGTACCTCGAGGCAGCGGCGATTGAGCTCTTCAGATTCAGCGTATTTTGTCTGTCGATGCAAAACGCCCGCAAGGTTATTTAAGGAGGCCAGAGTATTAGGATGCTCTTCCCCCAGCACACGTTTTTGGGCCTCCAGGCACTGGCGATAGAGCGGTTCTGCCTCCACGTACTTCCCCTGCCGGTAGAAAACGCCCGCGAGGCTGTTCACCGACTGCAGCGTATCTGGATGTTCCCGCCCCAATACCTGTTGCCGAAGCTCAAGACAATGTTGATGAAGCAGCTCTGCTTCATCCCATTTCCCTTGGGCGGTCACAATGATTGCAAAGATGTTCAAAGACCGCAGAGTGTCTTGATGTTCTTCTCCCAGTACCCGCTTTTGTGCGTCGTTACATTGTCGGGAAAGCAACTCCGCTTCATCATATTTTCCTTGTTCACATAATTGTTGCGCCACACCGTTAAGCGATAACAATGTGTCGGGGTGATCTTTTCCTAAAAGACTGCTTCTTAAATCAAAAGCCCTATTGAAAGAGGAATATGATTCGGCGTGTAGTCCGAGGCCATGGTAGGTTTTGCCATAGGTCTGAAGAAGGCGCGCCTGAATCAGTGGCCGATCCTGCAGCTCGTTCAATTGGGGAATGAAGGCTTGAAGAAGGTCTCTGACCATCAAGTCCTTCCCTTTATTGGCAGGATTCGCGGAAGCAAGGAACTGCTCAAGAAGCTCGATGGTCTGTTGGGCGTTTTTCGCTTCATTCTGAGCCTCGGCCTCAGCCCGTTTTGCTCGGACCAGACCGGCCCCGAGCCCGATCACTCCAATAATGAGCGCGATCAAAGCAAAGAGAATCGCAGCGGCGGCCGCCCGATGGCGACGAGCGAACTTGCCCGTCCGGTAAGAGAGGCTAGGTGGGCAGGCCTTGACGGGCACATTGCTGAGATGCCGCTCGATGTCTTCGCCGAGTTCTGCCGCCGATCCGTAACGCTGGTCACGCTCCTTAGCCATCGCCAGGGCGGTGATCCAGTCGAGATCGCCGGCCAGCCGCCGCGGCAGGGTGTCGGCTGTCAACCCGCGGAGTTCGGAGATTTCGCTTCGTCCGGTCTCTTCGACGCCCGCAGCCCGGATGCTGAGACGCGGCGCGTCTTCTGACATCATGCGGTGTACGACCTGCGCCACGCTTGACCCCGTGGACTCGAACGGCCGCACTCCGGCCAAGAGCTCGTAAAGAACAACTCCGAGCGCGTAGACATCTGTCCTGGTGTCGAGATCGAGGGCGTCGCCGTCTACCCCCAGTGACTCCGGACTCATGTAGGCCGGCGTACCGATAGCGTCGAGGCCAGTCAACTGAGTGATGTCGGTCAGCGGCCGGTCAAGGGCTTTGGCGATGCCGAAGTCGATGAGTTTAGGGACTGGGCGCCCTTCGACTTCTGCCACCAAGATGTTTGAGGGTTTGAGGTCGCGGTGGATGATGCCGCGCTGATGGGCATGTTGTACCCCTTGACACACCTGAACGAAGAGCTTCAGACGCTCCTCGATAGCCTTCTGGCTGCGATCACAGTACTTCGTAATCGGTACCCCACGAACCAGTTCCATCGCGAAGTACGGAAAGCCGTCTTCGGTAGTTCCGGCCTCATACATCTGGGCGATGTAAGGGTGGGACAAGCGGGCTAATGCTTGTCGTTCGGCGGCAAAGCGCTGATAAACGTTCTTATCTGTCAGCTCGGCTCGTACCACCTTGATCGCCAGCTCCCGTTTCACCGGCTCGTCTTGTTCCGCCAGGTAGACAACGCCCATGCCGCCTTCGCCGAGCAGCTCACGGATACGAAAAGGACCGACCGTCTCGGGCAGGGCGCGGGCCGTCGGTTGCGAGAGCCGTCCAGTCTCAAGCGGCGGTGCCTGCTCGCTGCCCTTCAGGGCCCGAGCCGCTGGTCGCTCGAGGAACGCGCCCAGCTCCGCTTCTTTGGCGAACAGCTCAATGAGCTCCGCTCGGAGATCCGGATCGGCGCAATTGTCCTCGATAAACAGGGTCCGCTCATCAGCCGGCACCTCGAGTGCGCGGGCCAAGAACTCAGTAAAACGATGGCTGTTTTCGCTCATAACGTCTGGTATTCCGTCTTGTATCCCAATATTCGGTACGCGGTGGTTGGTATTTCTGTTGTCTGCACGGGCGTGTACCTCGGTTTGGTTGTTGCCAGTGTAGAAGTATACCTCGTTGGTAACTGGGTAGGTTCTTGGACGGTTGGGCGATGGGGGTTGGCTGAACTCCGACGTTTCGGGCCCTCGGGTGCGCTGCAATGCCGCAATGTTCAACGTAGTGCCGATTGTGGATCTGAAGTTGTAAAGATGAAAAGGGTGGCACCGATCCGGCGGGCAGGCGTTGACCGCCTGATCAGTGAGATGGCGCTCCACATCGGCTGCGAGATCGCCCACCGAATCGTAGCGTTCCTCCCGATTCTTGGCGATCGCCGCTCGCTCTCCATCCTCGAGTCCGGCAACCCGGACACTCGGCCGCGAGACATCCTCCGACATCAATCATCCCCCTGGTGGCGGATATGGTAGTCTCTGCTTATGCTGAGAAGAATCGCACCCGTTCTCGCCGTCGCCATCATTATGGCCGTCCTCGCCTCGGAGGCATTTGCGACCGTCACCTGCGCGTTTTCCAGCCCATCGGCGCTCAGTTGTAGGGCCGACTGTGATTCGGATGATACTTCCGGGTTTACAGCGGTGAGTGTGAGTCTGTGTGACGGCGGCGCGTGCCCCGGTGGCTGCACCGAAGAAGTAATCCAAAGCTGCGGCGTGGGAGGCGTCTCCTGTTTGATCAATGCGCGGGGGACCGCTGGCGGCACTTCCTGCACCTATACCATCAGCCTCACCGATAGCAACAATACAGTGAACATCAGTTGGGACAATAGCACGGCAGGGAACACTTGTTCCGCGAGTGGTGGTGGCCTTCCTGTGACCTTGACAGCGTTTGAGGTCGAGGATTCCAGCGAAGATCCTGAGCCTGCGGAGTAGTATGAGTTGAAGCCGATCATCCTGGTCGAGCTATACGACTGGCGGCGACAACGAGATCACCTTCTGCCTTCCCGGAGACGTGCCTCTGACGCTGGTGCTCATCCCTGCTGGAACGTTCTTCATGGAATCGCCGGATGGGATCAACCCGCCGGGTGTGTCTGAGGAACGCAATCGATCAGGCGCTGAAGACTACCACCTGATGACTCTGACCGAGGACTACCACATAGGGAAGTACGAGGTTTTCCAAGCGCAGTGGGAGGCGGTGATGGGAACTCCGGCTGATCGTACGTGTGATAACAACACTACCTATGGCGTAGGAGATAATTGTCCAGTGTACTTCGTCTCCTGGGACGAAATTGCTGGTACGGACGGCTTCAATCGACAAGCTTAATCAGCACCTGGGCAGCCTGAATGCACTCACAGCGGGAGGGTGCCACTGATCACAACCTCACAACTCGGTGTGTCCGAAAAATTCTGGCGCGCATCACGCGGACGCCACCATCGCAGCAAAACCGCCCGATGCGAGTGCCTTCTGAAACCATTTTCACCCAAGCGCCGCTCGAACCGCCGCGAGACGATCACGCGCGATCGGAAAAACGTGGTTCACAGGCGGTTCGAGTTTGAGTTCCCAGTCCCTGCCGTCCACCTGCCCGAGTTCGACTGCACTGCCCGATACTGTGGGTCCCTTCAGGGTTTTGGGGACGCTTGGCGAAGGCGGCATGGGCGTGGTCTACCTGGCCGAGCAGGATGAACCAGTGGCGCGTCGGCTGGCGGTCAAAGTGGTGCGCGCTGACCTGAAAGCGGGTGGCGTACGCGAGCGCTTCATGGCCGAGCGCCGGGCTCTGGCCCGCCGGCCTACATGAGCCCAGAGTCCCTGGGTCTGGACGGTGGGGAGGTCGATCTCGACACCAGGACCGACGTCTACGCTCTCGGCGTGGTGCTCTACGAGCTGCTGGCCGGTGTGCGACCCGTTGACGTCACCGGCGGAAGCGTTGCCCAGATCGTGAAGTGGATGATGTCAGAGGATACCGTGCGGCTCAGCCTTCGCGTCGCTGCTCTCGAACAAGGCGAGGGGAGTGCTGTTGCCAACAATCGCGGGCTGGCAGCCCACGCCTTACCGCGGCGTCTGTCCGGCGACCTCGACTGGATTACCGCGCGGGCGACCGCCCGGGAGCGCGACCAGCGCTACGGATCAGCGGCCGAGCTGGCTGAGGACATCGAAAGGCATCTCAGCCACGAGCCGGTGAATGCCGGCCCTGCGAGTCTTTCTTACCGGCTGGGCAAGCTGGCCCGCCGTCATCGGGCAGCCGCAGTCGCGGCGGTTGTAGCGGTGCTGGCACTGGCGATCGGTATTGTCGGCCTCACGACTGGCATGGTGCGGGCCCGCCAAGAGGCGGACAACGCAAAGCAAACGGTCGAGCTGCTGCAGGAGTTTTTTTCTTCGGTCGATCCGAAAGAGAAAGGCCGTGAGCTCAAGGTCGTTGAACTCGTTGAAGCATTCAAACCACGCTTGGAGGAGCTTGATGACAGGCCAGCAGTTCAGGCCAGCCTGTTTTCTACCTATGGGAGAACATACGCGCATTTGGGTCTTTACGACGAGGCCTACACCTATCACACGAGAGCATACGACCTGAGAAAGCGTGTCCTAGGAAAGGAGCATCCAGATACGCTTATCACCATGTCGGTCCTCGCGAGGGTTCTGCTAGACCAGGGCAAATCCATGGAAGCAGAGCAGATGCTCCGTCAATGTCTGGAGATCCAGAAGAGGACGCTGGGAGAGGACCATCCAAAGACCTGCTACTCCATGAAACAACTAGCCAGGGCTTTCAGTTCGCAAGATAAGCACGCCGAAGCCGAGATCCTCCGTCGGCAAGTACTTGAGTTGAGAAAACGAGTCCTCGGCGAGGAGAATCCCAACACGATTCACTCGATGAACGATCTTGCGGAGACCTTGCGGTCGCAAGGCAAGCACAGCGAGGCGGAGGCGCTCTATCGGCGAGTGTTGGAGCTGAGAAAAAGAGCTCTCGGCGAGGAGAATCCGGGCACACTCGATTCGATGAACCGTCTCGCCTGGTACTTTGCTGTTCGAGGCGAGAACCTGGAAGAAGCCGAGACCCTGGCGCGTTTGTGCGTGTCTGCGTCTGAGCGGGTGTTCGGGGCCGATCACCGGACAGTCGCTGGGCGAATTGATACGCTGGCCACCATTCTGGAAAAGCGGAACAAACGAGTTGAAGCGATCGAGTGGTGCCGCAAGGCCGCCAAGGGTGGTGTCAAGGGCTCGCAGGAGGCGTTAGAGCGGCTAGGTGAGGAATGGTGAGACGCGGAAACAGGCAGACGCCGGCCCCCGACCTGCACTGAGCCGAAACCCGGGATCGGTCGAGGACCGGGTACAAAAGAAAAACCGCAAGATTGTTCAGCGACGCCATGGGCACGCTCGCCTGATAGTGGATCCGCAGTCACAGCAGGGCAAGCGGGGGAATACTGCATGCTCCGTCATGAGCGAATATGAGCGGCTCGGCCCGCATGCTGGGAAAAACAGATCAGCCTCGCACAGAGTGACGCAATCCGCGAATTCTTGACGCTTGTAGGCCGGAAGGAAATGAACCACATGGCCAAAAGACCTGCTGCGAACTCGATTGTGATCCTGATTGTATTGATCCTCGTTACCTTCAACCTGCATGCGGCCGAGGTGCCGTTTTCGGCAGCTCAGACCATCGACCCGCTGTTTGACGGCGTCTTGTCGATCCATGCGGCCGACATCGACGGTGACGGCGACATCGACCTGGCCGGCGCTGCGGCAAGCGCCGGCGAGGTCGCATGGTGGGAGAACAGCAATGGCGACGGGGCCTCCTGGGCCAAAACCACGGTCGGCACCAACCTGCCCAACGTACGGTGCGTCTATGCCGCGGATGTCGATGGCGACGGCGATCTCGACCTCTTGGGAGCGGTGCCACTTGACGACGAGATCATCTGGTGGCAGAACACTTCAGGTGACGGCAGCGCGTGGACCGAGCACATTCTGAGCGCTTCGTTCGACTCTGCCGTGGCGGTCGCGGCGGGCGATGTGGACGGTGATGGCGACATCGACGTGCTTGGAGCAGCAAGCGGCGGAGACGAGATCAGCTGGTGGCAGAACACTGCTGGCGACGGAACCGCATGGATCGAGCACTCTGTTGCGACCGGCTTCAACGACGCTCGGGCGGTGCAGGCCGCGGATGTGGACGGTGACGGCGACCTCGACGTCGTGGGCGCCGCCTGGACTGCGCAGGACATCACCTGGTGGGAGAATACCGCCGGTGACGGCACTACGTGGACCGAGCATCTGGTCGATGGTGCGTTCAACGGTGCTACCTCGGTGGTTACGGCGGACGTGGACGGCGACGGCGATGTCGACATCGTGGGGGCTGCCTACAACGTGGCTCGCATCACGTGGTGGGAGAACACGGCTGGTGACGGCAGTACATGGATCACACACGACGTGAGCGTTACCTTTGACTTTCCATTCTCGGTGTCGGTCGCCGATGTTGACCGTGACGGCGATGTGGACATCGTCGGCGCGGGCTACGATGAGCCCGGCATCACCTGGTGGGAGAGTACCGCCGGCGACGGTTCTACCTGGCTCGAGCACCTCGTGGGCGCATTCCCAGGAGCCATCGCGGGGCTGGCGCCGGATCTGGATGGCGACGGCGACCTCGACATCGTGGGTGCGAACGCTCTGGACGAGATCCTGTGGTGGCCGGCGGAGACCATTCACCGCAGCGCATCCTATGACCCGAGCGGGTTGGTGATCGCCCCGGCGCTGACCCAACCGTATTCCATCACCACCGCAGACCTGGATGGTGACGGCGACCTCGATGCCCTTACAGCTGCGAATGGAAGCTCGCGGGTGTCGTGGTGGGTCAACGACGGCAGCCCGAAAGTTGCGGACTGGACCGAGCTGGTAATCGACACTGGTCCTGCTGGGGCGAAAAGGGCGACCGCAGGGGACGTGGATGGCGACGGTGACCTGGATGTGCTGATCGCTGCAGCAGGTTCGAACAATACGCTCGCCTGGTTGGAATCAGATGGCACACCGGCCGATGGCGGTTGGACCGAGCATGTGATGTATACGGGATCGCCTTTCTACGACGTATTTTCGGCGGATATCGATTCGGACGGCGACCTGGATATGATCCATGCCGTCAACGAGACTCCGGGTACGGTGGCGTGGTCCGAGAATGACGGAACTCCGGCCGACGGTGGCTGGATCGAGCACGTGCTGGCCAACGATCTTGCGGGCGCCATCACAGTGACGGCGCGGGACCTGGACGGCGACGGCGATGTCGACATCGTGGCCGGCGGCTACGACGAGCCCGGTGAGATCCGCTGGTGGGAATCAGACGGCAGTCCGGGCGACGGGGGCTGGACCGAGCACCAGGTGGTTGCCGATCTCGGTAGCGTAGAAGATCTCGTCGCTGAGGATCTCGACCTCGATGGCGACCTCGACATTATCGCCGCCCTGAAAGCGTCGTCCGACATCCGGTGGTGGGAATCTGATGGCAGCCCAGCCGATGGCGGCTGGATCGAGCATGTCGTCACCAATTGGCGCGCTACTCAGATCGCCGTTGGCGATGCGGACGCAGATGGTGACATCGACATTCTCGGGGCGGGAAACAGTGTTGAAGGTGATGGTCTGCGGTGTTACGAGAGCGACGGCTCACCCGCGGACGGCGGCTGGCTCGAGCACGACCTACCGGCGGCCTTCTCCCGTGGGGCTCACCTGAGTGATATCGATGGCGACGGCGACCTCGATGCCCTGGGCGCGGTCACGGGCGCGGACCAGGTCCTGTGGTGGCCCAACCTGGGCGGTCAGTTTGCCCTGCCCACCGTCGATGCCGTGATCAGCTCCCAACCCAACGAGGGCTCCGAGGCGCTGGCCCTCGAGATCGGCCTGGCCCACCGCGGCCGCGTCGGCGATGACGACGTCGAGCTGGCCACCCTTGAGCTGCTCCTCGAAGCCTCGGCCGGCATTCAGCTGTCGGCAACCGAGCTCGCGAACCTGGCCGATCGCATCTACTTGTACCTCGACGACGGCGACAGCAGCTGGGATGCACAGGACGCAGTGCTGTCCGTGATCGATCCTCCCTACACCCTGACAAATGGGGTAATGACCGTGGTCCTGCCAGATAACAACCTCGACCTTCAGACCGGTTTCGGCAGCGCGAAGACCTACTTCGTGACCCTGCACAAGGTCAATGCCCAATGGGCCAATCTCAGTTGGCACGAGATGGATACAGGCAGCACAAAAGCCAATGGCCTGACGTTCAGCTACATCAGCAAGGGTGAGGGCCCGCTGATCCTTTGCCTGCATGGATTTCCGGATATCGCAACTACTTTTCGACACCAACTGGACGCCTTTTCCGAGGCAGGTTACCGGGTCGT
>PJEL010004379.1_pt1 | contig 11680 bp, 16 predicted proteins | sample 1853271 | NCBI WGS metagenome assembly PJEL01 (sample SAMN08108733, study PRJNA415343) | Invertebrate metagenome, whole genome shotgun sequencing project. | host: Globobulimina | place: Sweden: Gullmar Fjord | collected 2015-08 | reverse complement strand
CAAAAGCTACCTCTTTACCAAGAAGCTGCTGCAGCACGATTGCCCCTTCTTACAGAAGGGGCCGCCTTGGAGAAGGTAGTACCACATTAGCAGAAACAGAAACAGAATCTGCCCGACAAGGTGGCACTCCTCTCAACCATGAATCGCAAGAAGTAAAGGGGGAAAATAATGCATTTGAAAAAATAATGAGAACGGCTCGACTGGCTAGCTTCAACGAGGAATTCTGGATGATGCGCAATCCACAGGGCCAGTTGAGATGGGGGTGGGGAGCAGCAGGCTCTGGTCCGTCTCCCAAGATGGTTCCACGTGCTTGGACATCTAAGGTTATATCCTCTAAGGCTACAGGATCCTACTGTTTGCTGTGGACAAACATTTCTTCGGCAGAGGAAGGGCAACAACCTAGCCCTAGTCATTCAACGGGTCTTAGCCGACTCCCAACAGCGTGTGTATATCTAATATATATTTGTGTTTTTGTTATATAATATATATATATATATATTATGCGGAAACTGTGAACTCATCACGCAATGCAGTCTATGGTGCAGAAGGCAGTAAGAAGGCGCCAGAGTGAACCTGCTGTACGGTGTGGAGCTGAGTTGCTAATTCAGAGCTGGACTGATTTCCTGCGCCGATTGCCCATAATCATGGTAGAGGATGCTGCAGTCCACCCTGCACTTCCTGTCATTGTATGGCTCATGTTGGCTTCCTCCCGTAACTATCACCCTCCAAATACTTTCATTTCTCCTTGCCTATCGATTCTCCATGAAGTTGCTCTAGGGACATGGAAGGATAATGAGGCAATTGACGACTCAATTGACCTGACAGATAAGGAGCCATCACCAACTCCAACTCATCAGCCTCACTTTTCTCGAGAATTTACCAGGCTGCCACATTCAATGGCAGCAACAATATGTCGATGTCTTTCATATAGAGCAGATTATGGTGGAATGAAAGGAGACGTTCAGATGATGTACAGGTCATGCTCGATATGGTACAAAAGATTTTCTGAGGGCATTTTTAATTCCCACCGCCACCTCACAGAGCGACAACATATCCGTGGTGTCCCACCGATTTCTGGAAAGCACACACCATTTACCTACATAGATCCGGAGTTCCTTTCGATGTGGAAGTCTGATCCTTATTTGGCACTCATGGTAGATGAAATGGATGGCTTTGGAGCACCATCAGAGCTCATTGATGCTGTCAGCCTCCACATCAAGGGTAGAGGGCTGGGTGGACTCCCTATTTTGCGCTCTCTGGAAGATACTGTTCCGGCTGGTATTGACTTCCACTGCAGTTCAATCCTTGATGATTGTCTTTCTGGCCCGTGTTTGCGTTCAAAAGTGGAAACCCTTCTCCAAACGAAAAATTCGGATGATATTATGAATGAGATTCGTAGTGCCATGTGGAACTTTCGGAGTGGTGTTAATTTCAGGTGCGAACCGTCTTCAATACTGCATGGCGGGCCTCTGTGGGAGGCTTGGGCTGCTATTAAGCCAACCGTGGAGACGTATGCAGCATTTTTTATATCTAAAAGGTTAGCAGCTGCATTTTAAGAGCGCTTCAATGCGTGAAGAAGCGCGCCATGTATCTGAAAGAGATATAAATACTAGTCTCCAGGTGCTTGCAGCTTAGCGTTTGGCTAATCTCCCCACCTAGATGCACCTCAGCTATGTGCATACACAAATAAATCATGTATGCACATAGCACTACCACTGCTATCGCTTTGTTCTCCCTGGCCTTTGTTTCCAGCGTGCATCTGCTTCGTGGTGGCGCATTCTGGGCGTTTTATATGGTCCTCGTAAACCACCATCGGGTAGGTTCGGATTTCGGGAATGGCCTTGCTTTGTCACAGGGTGGAGGGACCTATTCCGTTTTTTGCCTCCAGTAGGCATCTGAATAGCAAGTTCTTTAGGCACTTCCGTTTGGGATGAACAGGAGGGGACTCAATTAGGGAAAGGGCCAAAGCAAGAGTATGTGTACATTCAAGGACAGAACGAACCATGGGCCCCCTTCACGTCCACAATCCAGGGGACTGGGGTGGGGGATATCTGCTCTATAACATCTGTTGCAAGGGGGATCTCCTTATCATCGCACTTAATGATGTGGTGGTCATCACTGTCTGAACTACTGTATATAGGAAGCAGTTTTAACAATCAATTCTTGCTGGAATCCTGGTCTAACAAGTATTAAAATAAAACATCACCTGCTAGACATGTCAGTAGTCTTTATGCAGTGGCTATCTTTAGTCCCTACAGCGGGCACGAGAATTGTTGCAGCAGCCATTTTCCCTGCTGAACGTTCTATCCGCACCCCCATTTCCTCTGGTTCTTCCACCAAGGATGGTTTATTACCCCCACAAATTTTCTCCTGCTGCTTTCGTTGATACAACATGTCAATACGCTCTTGCACACGCTTAAATGAAGTTCTGCACAAGATTTTCGAGTAGTCAATTCATGGTTTAAAGTAGAAAATATTGCAACGGCCAGCAGTATCTAATTAGTAGCTAACGCATAGCAGCAGTACTGTGCCATTGCTCTTCCAAACCATGAACAGACCTTACATTATCCAGGTGACAGAAGCTTGGCAGGAGAGACAGTTTTGCTTCGGGCACCAAGGCAGCTGCCATCTGCAGACGCTCTAATGCCTGACAGAGGACTTCTGCTAGCCCGTGCACACAGGCTAATATCCTGGCAACACAAGCCAATAGTGTAGTAGAAAATGGCATAAAGTGCCCCATAGCAAGCAGCTGTCCTCTGTAACCTCATCATGAGTAGTGAATGTGGTAAAGCAAATGGGAAAAGATACGTGTGTGAATAAGGTATAAATTCAGAGAAAGTGTCGTACACTCACGAATCGCTAATACCTTAGATGCGCTGCGGCAGACAGGCATGCACCCATCACCCTATCACATCCCTGCGTGGCCTCCATGAGATGGTTTGCCACCGCTCGTGCCTCTTCGCCCCACACTCTGCGTTGTCTCTCCGCTCTCCCTGCTGGAGCCTTCACAAGTTTTTCACACCTGTCTTCCACCAGATGGTGCACAGCTGGAACTGTTACATCATCACAGGGAATTCCAAGTTCGGACTTCAGTGCACGCCTCACATTCTCCAAAGAGCGATAGTACTTTCCCGCCCTATGCTGACTGCGATTTCGATTCAAGAGCTTGTCCAGCGAATAAGCCTCACTCAGTAGACCGTTCCACGCGCCTATCAGCAGATCTGAGCTGGTATTACTCACATTCGCTGGTATCATTTAGTGATGGCGCTTATACTCTTGCTGTTGCCGTCAGTTCATCAGACATCACTAGCTCCCACACTGTTACTGTTGACAATTAGGGTTAGGGTTAGGGTTAGGGCTAGGGCTAGGATTAGGGTTCTACATGCAGCGAGAGAGAAATTCTACCCAGAACAAGATAAATAGTATCTACACCTTAATAGGGGTACACACACAGTACGCTTCATGACAGGTCGCTCCCCGGCAATGCAGGCCATTTGAAACTGTATTACCTAGGCCCAAGGAGTGATGCAGCCACTGGTGCTGCTGCTGCTTTCATCTAACCCTAACCCTAACCCTAATCCTTATCCTTATCCCTTGGACGGGAGAAGTGGCTACTACATTTTAGGTGAGTTGCCAGAGAAGCCCTAGAACAGCTCTTCATTGCACCACGGATCAAGCAGTTTCAAGCAACAATACGTGAAGAAATACGTAGAGCCGTAGTAATGTGCTACAGTGTCTCAGGTCCCAATAGATAGTGCCATTGTCGGAGGCTAGCTAGTAGAATTGAAGAACGCTGCTCGACGGTGGCAGATGGTGGCCCAGCAAGAGTTGTTAATATTTGTGCTGTAATGTATTCCATGATGCCATGATGCCATGTATCAGGTGAATACAGAAATGGCTATCCCTGTACCCTAAAACTCTAACCCTAAACCCTAAAACCCTAACCCTATTTAAACTAGCTACACCTCTGTCCTCGTCTGGAGTAAGGATGCAGTATAATCCATCCCAGCAGCCTCAGTATCCGATCCTGTATCTGTCTCCGTGGTGAGCACAAATTGTGAAATTGTCACCCAAAATAATAGGCACGCAAACTTTCTATTGGCTGCCTTTCATGGTTCGGGTTCCAGCACATGATGTACTTGAAATGTAACGTTGCACCGAAAAGGGAGTGGTATCTGCAATGGAGCCAGTCATTATGAAACAAAAGGAACACTTCAGAAAAATGGGAATAAAGAAAGCACCTATAGTGAGTGACTCTTTCCAAGAAGCCCTGGAGGAGGCTGACAGTCTGCTACGTAGCATGGAAATTGGAAATACAAAAATGTCTCTCCAAAGAACTCTTTCTCACCCACCTGAAGTATCAGCAAGCTTTCAAGCAAAACTCAGCCAGAGGCTCAGTCAACCGCACTCCCGTGAGAGCCACAGAAAACTGAGGCAGCAGCACAATAGTACCGGGTTTGTCCCACAGGCTGAAATGGAGCGTATTTCGGGTAATAATGTTAAAGGAACTAGTCAGTTACGACGGCCAGGTGTAGAATATGCTGACCCGCAGGATCCAAAATGCTCCAAACCGAAATCACTGAAGGTCTTTGAGCATACAAGTGTGTTGAGTAATCCTCTATTTTCGCACTATTAACTAATAATCCCCACAGCATCCAACCCCTAAATTATATGATCAACCAGTTTGGGATAGCCTTTCCATTGGAAATTATGAAGAGAAGGTCCGAGCAACAGAAGGAGCATTCTTGCGTGGCATTAGAATGCGTGCAGCCAATGAGGGAAAACTTGTTTTGAGAAGGATGGAAGATGTAAAGAGGTGCACAAATCCAAATAGAAAGCAAATGAAAGAAAAGAACAACAATGGCAGTCCGTCTTCTTCTTATCTCTTATCAAACATCCATCACGTATGCAGCAGGAGAAAAAGCAAGACTTGTAAGCAGCAGCATATGGAGCAGAAGGATAAAAGTCTAGAGCAAGCTGGAGCCCCTGTGAATGAGATACGAGGTGGCATTTGTGCTGGATTACCGAAAGGGCCTGGAGAAATGTGGCTCGAAATGATACCGCCACCTAGAGAAAAACTAGCTACCAGGCGAGTTTTGTGTAGTGCCAGTTATATCGTTCAGTCTCATTTTACACTTGATTCATTATTGACAGTTTTTTGTTGTCCCTCTTTGCCTCGATAGGCCTGAAGGATCTGCTCTCCGCATGGACAATAATGCCGCTCTCTGTCCTATGTGCAACCTATTGCCTATTGCAAGAAAGTGCTTAGACTGCCTAAATGAACCTGAGACTACTGATAACTGCAATATTTTCTTCTGCTCAGCTTGCTTTCATTGCAGCCATAGTACGAAGGATAAGAGAAGACACCGTTTCTTACGAATCACTGATGCTCGAGAAAGCTCTGAACAAGGATGCATACTCACAGTAGAGGGAGCTAAAGGCAACTCGGATGGTGTTCTTCGCTGTTCCATTTGCTCAGAGATCGATGCTACTCGCTGGTGCCGTGATTGCAACACCTTTGTTTGTGCTTTTTGCTTTGTACAGACTCATAGAGAACCAAGCATGGCACTTCACAAGTTCAATCCTCTGGGGGCGATGAGATCTGGTCTATCTGTGTAGTCTACCTTCCCCTCTCATATTACTGTGCCGTCCCGTAGACCGCCTCATTTGCCTTCCGAACGAACTTTCAGCTTAAGACAGACAGACACCATTCTGGGCAAGAAAATAAATCTACTAAATGGTGAAACAGTATACAGTTGGGAGATTTGGTGTTGACGGTTAACGCGGCATTCATTCAGGTGCCTAGCATACGGATCTAGTCATCATTTTCCACCATCCCATATCCTTAGAAGAGTTGGTTGGAATTTTATATGTGAATCACTACGAGCCTGTGTATTCTCTAAAAGGCTAAGATCATCTGACAGCAAGCAAATGTGAGTGCCAGCTACTCCATGCTTGAAAGCCTCTCCAAATATCAGAAATGCAATGCTGACAGTAGACAGGAGAGTAGAGCAGTGTCAAAAATCCAATGATACATGCATGGGAGGAGGCCGTAGTACCAGAATGGGGGAGATCAGCCAAGGAAATCCCAAAGGGAAGGAAAATAATTATTTCCGTATGAATGAGAAGTACTGACTCTAAGATAAATGAGCCAGCCTGTAATGTATTTTGCGATGTAATAGTTATTTGGCTTCCCTTGATCGCCCCCATCCCGACTACAACACAATCATGTGCTCACGAAATGATATACACACCATAGGTGTATGGCTAGTAGAGGCGGCGTGTCACGGCACTCGGTTTGCCGTATTGAAACAACCCCCTCGCAAGTGCTTTTCTGAATAGGCTAGACGTCGAGGGGACTAAGATCTTACCTTTGACATGTGAATCTTCCTGTAATTATAATATTATACTTTCTCTCTTGCTACGATTCCGCCAAATTATGACCCACAACAATAGATCATCTATTTGCTAGGACCAAGCGACGTTCTGCTATGGCTTTGATCGCATAGCAACTCCTTTCATTTCTCATCTTGCGCTCAGCCACCGCTAACCCTAAGCCCTAAAACCCTAAACCTTAAAACCCTGAATCCTAAACCATAACCCTAACCCTAACCCTAGCCCTAAAACCCTACAGTGTATCTCCTGTCGGCATAATCCTCACATGCAACCCTAACACTAGCCCTAACCCTAGCGGTGAAGGGTTCCACATACCGTTGAGGGATGCTGAGGGTGGCTGGTAAGGCAACTGCAGTATGCGGGCTGGCGGGGACCGCGTGGATGATGACGGATGATGGTAAACGTGATGGTGTAGTGGGAGTGGTTAATGGGAGCGGGAGGTTCTGTCGTACGGTTTTCCACAGTGTCATCGTTGTAACTGATTACAAGGTTGGGCTGGTGAAATTGGAGATTGGTTCACCAGAGTACGAGAGGAAGAAAAAAATCATCCATCAGAGAGCTGCTGATAGGCTTCTGCACATTTGTAGAAAGCACGGTGGGGTATACACAAAGTTCGGGCAGCACCTTGCGAGTCTGAACCACGTGCTTCCTAAGGTATGCAAATTGAGATTGATATTTTTTAGAAATAACATCCCATCAGCCAGTCTTAGTGTGTGAGAGAGAGAGTTCTTTTCTCGTCACTTAATTGTTACCAAAGTTTCGGCCTTTCAATGAATGGATTGATTGTCCTTTTTCTGCTGTTGCTGTCGTAACCTTTCGCCTGCCCCAGTATACGCGTTATCATGTTGCTATTATTGGATTGGTAAATGTATTTATCCTGTGCGTAGGAATTCACAGTGACATTGAAAGTGCTACAGGATAGAAACCCGAGCGTTTCTTTGGCGGAGGTGGAAAGGGCCATAGAATCGGAGTTCAATGCAACGATAGGAGAACTGTTTAGAGAATTTGATGCAGAAGCTATTGCTGCCGCTAGTCTTGCACAGGTTCATCGGGCAGTGACCAAGACTGGCAAAGAAGTGGTAGGTGGTCAAAAGACTTTTTATTGCACAACAGGAGGTAGGTGGGGATCTACACCATTCTCTACTAACGGCTGTTATAATTGGTGTACCAACATTTTTCAGGCAGTTAAAGTACAGTACCCGGGTCTTGTGGAGCAGGTATCGCGTGATATGGCGACACTTCAACTGCTTGCCCATCTTCTTGCTATTATCTTCCCAGAGTACGAGTATACATGGCTTTTCCCCGACTTCATGGAATCCATTGGTAGAACGAATAATGATAATGTAGATTTCTCAGCTAGGCTGCTAGGCAATGTGTTATACGTCCCCATCTGCTTTTGACATGTCGGTCTCATTTGTAAAATATTAGGCTTGGAACTAGACTTCGTCCAGGAAGGTGTGAACGGAGAGCGTATTGCCTGCATGGTTAAAAATCGGACTGATGTTTTAATCCCACGGGTCCACTGGGAGTAAGTAAGCCAAACCCAAACTAATTCTTAGTTTGATTCTATGTGCAAACCCATCTGTAACAACTCACTCTAACCTCAACCCCCTAATCCATAATCCCAAATCTTCTTCCTACCTTAACCCTAACCCTAACCCTAACTCTACCTTAAACCGTAACCAATAGCCTATACTTAAACACTTAACCCAATTGTTTACCCCTAATATAGTGTTTGAGCTGCGTGCCGCAGTTAGTGCCATCTCCCCTTCTTGTTGTGGGCTTATTGTGACTACTTTTTTTGTATTCTCAATGGCAGATACACAACGCATAAAGTTCTTACTATGGATTTCATTCGTGGGGCGAAGATTTCAGATCGTGATGCAATACTTTCAATGGGCCTCAGCCCGTTGAAAGTTGCTGATACTGTTATGTCACTCTTTGGGCAAATGATCTTTTGGGATGGCTTTATTCATAGGTCGTCGTCTTGCACCATAGTAGGCGCGCACCCCTAAGGTAGTAGAATTGATCACTCTGATAATGTTACTCTTCCCTCGTAGCGACCCTCATCCAGGGAACTTGATGGTAATCGAAAAAACAAGGCATAGTTATGGAGAAAGGAAGACTCACCAGGTGTGTGGACATCTATCTATCTACCTTGAGTAAAATTCCACCTGGCACTGACACTCTTATTCTCGTGTTTATACCACCGTGGGAACGAACCAAGGTGGTGCTGCTAGACCACGGTATGTACAGGCGTTTGGACCCAAAGTTACGAACGGATAACTGCAAGCTATGGAAAGCGTTCATGACAAGGGATACTGAGCTTGGAAAGAAGACATCTGTAGACCTTGGCCTTCCGGCTGAAAGGTGTGTGTGCCCTCTGCCTTGATACTACTTTTTTTCTTCTTATCTGCAGTGTTACTCACTTTCACTGAACGCGGTGTAATTTTCATCAACCTGAAGATATGATGCTCTTTCACTAATTTTCACAATGAGACCAAGCGACACCACTGCATCATTGGGGAAGAGGATTTCTGAGGAGGAACGCAAGTCACTGGAAACCAAGTATAAGCAAATAGCATCTCCGGAGGCTGTAAATGAATTCCTTCAGGCGTTGCCACGAGATTTAATTTTTGTATTCAGGACCATAGACCTTCTGCGAGGGCTCAACACAGACCTGGGTGGAACCAGTAGGCTGAGGTTGACCCATTTTGGTGAGGAAGCTGTAAAGGGATTGCGACTGCCTATCATCACACCTAGTGATGAAATGAGTGCACATCTGTCAAACCCCGAGTCACAATTTCGAGAGTACTTAAAGTCCAAGAACATCAAGGGGCCAGATACATTGGACATCAACATGCCACATGCACCTGTGAACCGACTGGTCAGTAGTGAATGTGCTGGAAAACGAAAAAGTCGACTTGGGTGGTGGGTGCTGTTGAAATTCAGGTTAAGAGTGTTACTAGTGGAAACCTGCGTTCGAATTGCATGGTATTGGAGAGGAGAAAAGAGCTTTACGACGAGAGATATTGGATAGAAATAGGTGGCAGCACACAACAGAGGCTGACAATCGTCGTGCTTTCCATGCTAATGCTGCAGTCGTATAGTCGTAGCTTTGATCAAGGCAAGTAGATCTTTTGCAAGGCTGGCTGATATTTCATCGCTGCAACCCCCCATGTAGATACCTCGCATATGAAGCAATCTTCGCCTCAACTATCCTGCGATCAAAGGAATGTGTTGTGGAGAGACCATCATAAGGTCCTCCATAGAGCTCGTAATGCTTTATATGCATACCAGTAGGAGAGGGCGAGCCCGTTTAGAATAGACAAAGATGTGTTTCCCCTGCTTATGCAAGAGATGCCATGTACAGCGTGGCAATCCATTTAATGAAATATAGGCTTTGTGCTTGTGCAATGCAATGCCACCCAGACATATCACACTCACAACACAAAACATTCAAGATATCATCTCCGTATCATACAACCAATCACGTAACCCATCTAGACTGGTTTCTGTATCTACTGGCCACTTGCGTCCAAACTGGCTTACAAATTGCTCATTCCAGAAACGAGATTTATATCGTGAGCCATGATCACAGAGGATAGTAACAACGGTGTGGCCAGGTCCCAAATCTAGAGCAGCGCGGCATGCAGCGACACAGTTCATTGCACTGGAACAGCCAACAAATAGGCCTTCATGCCTCAGGAGAATATGAGCCATGCGTAGAGCAGCATTGTCCATAACACGGTAGACGTCATCGACTTGCGCCTTGGCAAAATTGCCAGTGATGCGATCCAGACCAATACCCTCTGCAAACGTATCATAACGATGCCGACGAATGTTCTTTTCTGCCTGCTCTGGGCAGTAGCAGACACCATGCTTCACCTAATATATTTTATAAACAGAGTGTCAAGAGGAGAATGATTTCAATAATGCAATATATTACAACGCATACCTTGTGGTACAATGAAGATCCTGGAGGATCAACTAACACCACTCTAGGCCTGGTCTTCTGTCTGTATCTCCACAAGCCGGTGAAGGCTTCTTTAAGAAACGTAGACACTCCAGCTATTGTACCACCCGTCCCTGCTCCCATCACGAATGCATCTAGCCTACCGTAACCCATGCCCAATGCCTGCTTCAATATCTCCGGACCTGTAAAGCTGTGATGAGCACTAAAATTTGCAGTATTCTCAAACTGGTCCATGAAAACCCCCCCAGGCATTTTCATCGCCAAGGCTCTGGCAGTGTTTACATAATGATCTGGGCTGGCAATCGATGCAGTCCTCACTTGTACTACTTCTGCTCCGAAAAAGGCAAGCAGCGTATGCTTCTCCTCTGCCTGAGAGCATTGCAAATATTAGTGCCCACCACCCTGTAAATATCAAAGGACACAAAGTGGACAGATAAAATGCTGCAGACCGGCCCAGAATGATCAAAATTGATCAAAATCACACAAATATAGTGCCTGCAAGTAGACACGGCCATTGACATTCCTCCTACCTGGTCATCTGGTAAGACCACCTTGCACTGGTACCCTCTTGGGCGACACAAAGCAGCCAAGCTAATACCTGTACTACCGCTTGATCCCTCGAATACTGTATTTCTCCCCTCCTGGCCGAGTTTCCCGCTAATTTCAGCTTCTCGAATCATGTTCAAGGCAATGCGGTCCTTTCCAGTTCCACCCGGGTTCAAAAATTCAACCTTGGCCAAAATTTCACATCCTGTTATCTCAGACAGAGACCCCAGGCGAATCATAGGGGTATTGCCAATGAGCTGTTCGTAGCCAGACAGAAACTTTCTTTTGTGGAGAAGCTGTCTTCGCCGGCTGCGCTTCAAGAGCCATGAAACCAGGCCACAGCTTCCCAACGCCAACCCCGTGCACACTATCACCACTCTTTTACGCCACATAAGCTTTTTTACATGAAGTGAACCTCGACTCTCGTCACCGTCACAGCCTCTTTCCTCCTTTAGGTACAATTTTGGGAATCAGGGGCCAAAGAAAACATAAAGGAGTGCGATAGAAGGCCTCCTCGATTGGTTCCTTCTGTACTCAGCTTGGCTTCCCCGCCAATCAGCTTCTTTCTGTGGGAGACACACCCCACTAGGGTTAGTGATGATACAAGACGACTGGCAATAAATGGCATGAGACAAGTTAAGGCCAGGCATCTCATGACAAAGCACCACTACGTCCAAGACCTCTGCAGGGATGGGGAAATAGCAGTTGAAAGAGTACCAAAACGAATGATCAACCAGCTGATTTACTGACGAAGGGATCACA
>PJEL010004378.1_pt1 | contig 11682 bp, 10 predicted proteins | sample 1853271 | NCBI WGS metagenome assembly PJEL01 (sample SAMN08108733, study PRJNA415343) | Invertebrate metagenome, whole genome shotgun sequencing project. | host: Globobulimina | place: Sweden: Gullmar Fjord | collected 2015-08 | reverse complement strand
TGTTTGCTCAACTGGATTTATTTTTGAATCACTTCCGGAATTGTGAATTCGTTCAAGTGTGTTTAGTTCCATGGCGACAATTCGCCTTCACTTAGATCATTGTGATGAAACAAATGGACCGCTAACGGTGTATCCAGGTTCACATCGGTTTGGCATAACGAGCACTATTCCAGATGCGATAACGCAAACAACTGAGCCGCATTTTTGTACCGCAAGTCGTGGTGATGCGGTCGTCATGCATCCGCTGATTTGGCATTCTTCACCCAAAGCAATGAACCCAACTCATAGGCGAATCTTGCATATCGAATTCGCAGATTGCGCTTTACCCGAACCCCTCAAGTGGGCGGAACAGACGGATTCACCATGAGTGTCTTCTTGGATCGGAAGCTGAGATTTGTGTTAAGTGATCCAGCCGAGTTCGACGGCGGTGATGAAACCTGCGATTGCAAGGATGGCGATTATGATAGAAATCTTGAGAAACCGAACCGAGCGATCGATTGGGAGCTTACGGCTCGGGCGGCCGATCAGACTTTGCAAATTCTGCTGCCGACGTTTGATTGACCCATGTCGCCAACTGCGCCGGCCGATGGGGACATGATTGAGTTTGGCGACGATGCCAAGCGTACTTCGCATTGCTTCGACTGCTTCAGCTTGTATGACCACATTCCGGCCACGATTGGCGCGCGTCATACCGCTTAGATGTTGTGCAGCAAACGCATCCGCCTGCCACTCAAAACGCCGACTGACAAAGCCAAATCCGACGAATGTACAAATAAGTGTAATGGATATCCCGATCGGATCAATCCATGTTGGACGCACCGGTTGCACCTGTATCCACTCCATTTGCTCGAGGATAGATTGCCCGAGTTCATGTACGGTTGCAGGATAGGTCATCACCGGTTCGGGCGGCACAAATGCGTATACCAATCCCATTTCAACCAGCATTCCCATCCCAGTCATGAACACCAGCAGACTGATCAGCAGCCACGGCAAATGCCATCGCCGAACGTGTGCAAGTTCGTGAGCCATCACTGATTCGACTTGGGTTGGAGTAAGCGAATCTAAGAGCGCATCTGTCAAGAGTATGTAGCGTAATCGGCCGGTCAGCCCCATTACTGCACCGTTCATCATTCCGCCAAACGTATTCCACACCAGTAGCTCGCGAATACGAATGCGGTGCTGAACACACATCGTCATTAATCGAGTGCGCGTCTCACCGTCCGGGAGCGGATGGGTATCCCAAAGTGAGCAAATCATGATCGGCGCAAATGCGAACACGATGGCAGTGCCGACAATCGTGGCTCCAGCGTTCGCAAACTCACCTCGGAGGAACTGAATCCACGTCCAGTCTTGTCGCGCCAGCCATTCCACACTCTCGCGCCATGTGAGAACGCACACAATTGGCAACAGAAGCAGAACAAAGGACATACGCACTTGTGCAATGATGAATTGGCTCCGTGTCCAAATCGGATACATCGGCTGCCCCTCATCCAAACGGCGCATGACCTCTGCATCACGCACCATTCGCACTACCGGGTATTGCAATGCCCACACCGCGAGCATCGAAAGTACGGCTGGTGCAAGGAGAATGAGCTCATCGATAATGATCAGGTTGCCCGTTAAATCCCGGACCATGTTTCCCCAGTCGAGTACACCAACTGAGGCCAACTGCGTCAACACAATGCCCGCTAGAGCCCAGTTGGTCATGCGTTCGGAGGCAATGACGGCCTTCCAATCGCCCTTACGCTCAACTCTTTTTTGGTATCTCCATTGTCGCCAAGCGGTGAGCAAGAGTAAGGCCCCGTAGGCGAACAACATCACGGCCAATCGGGTGGGCAAATCCCAGTCCGGACGAATAGATTCCCAATCGGACCACATATCATCCAGAAAGAGCGTGAAGACGAGAATGATAATCAAGACCTGCATACGACAGTGATTCCGATGGGTTCAATGGTGAGGAGAGCAATCAGGCCAATCTGATATTTTCAATTGAGGCAGGTACTTGGATTTCGAGCCACGCGGAATCAGAATGGAGATCAACTCGCGCTTCATCTAGTCCTGCAGGCAGAAAGAGCACATCGCCTCGCTTGAAATCGACGTCAACTCTAGCCGGCGTGTTACTGATCGTACCGTGACCATCCACAATCATCCAAACTGCAGCATGGTTGTACGGCAACTCTTGGCCGAACCCCTCGAATGCGCGAACTTTCTCAATACGAAAATGTGGAGTGTTGCAAATGAGGCTGACGGTCGAGAAAACGCCCGCCACATGCGAACGCTTCTCTTCTTGGCGAACATCGAGCGGATCGTATTGTACTGCTTCAATCGCAGCATCAAGATGTAACTCCCGATCAGTTCGTCCCCAATCGTGCATGCGAAAAGTCACATCGCTGGGTGTTTGAATTTCGGCCAACAGAATGCCAGGTCCGATGGCGTGTACAACGCCAGCAGGAGAATAATAACAACGCCCAGCCTTCGCCGGAATGCGCTGCAGAACTGCATCCATGTCTCCTCGTTCGAGAGCAGTTCGTAACGATTCAGGAGTTACTCCCGGCTGAAGACCCCTATAAATGTACGAGCCTGGTTCTGCCTCTAGGATGTACCACGCTTCGTTTTTCGGGATTCCGACTTCAGGATGATTCGATGCATACTCAGAAGCTGGATGCACCTGGACTGACAATGGAGCACGGGTATCGAGATACTTGATGAGTAACGGAAATGAGCCATCCTCCAAGAGCGGGAGCCGACCCATGAGGGACAATCCCTCTCGATCAATGACTTGACGAATAGACTGACCAGCCCATGGACCATTTGTGATGATACTGGAATGTTCGGGGAGGTCACAGACTTCCCACGATTCTCCAATGAGATCTGAATCCCCGCCGGGCAAATCCTTGCCCAAGACGGTGGCAAGTCGTCTGCCTCCCCAGACTTTGGGAACGAACCGTGGTGCGAATTGAAGCGGATAAGGTAGCATAAGGGTGTTCAAGTACGATTCAAAGGACGAAGCCAAGGAATCGTAGATCCTGTTGTCTCAGGGCGGAAAGTGTGTCCGCGATGGTAGGAATACGGGGTAATCGGTCAATCCGGCATGGTGCGGATAATGCGGGCTTTCTTCTTTGTTTTTGAGGTGAACAACCTCCAAGAACGGGATTTTCGAGTAGGATCTTGGTGGTGCCTCATCTAGTTCTGCCGGAGACACTGACCATATGGGACCCATCCGTCATTTGTCTATTATTACTTGAAGGGACGACTTCGAACCATGAAGAGTACTTGTTCACGTCGTTTGACCATGTTGCATGGCTTCACACTCATTGAATTGCTGGTGGTCATTTCCATTATTGCGCTGTTGATTGGCTTGCTCTTGCCTGCCCTTTCTCGTGCTCGTGATTCTGCCCACAAGATTGCTTGCTTGAACAATGTGCGCAGCCTAACCCTTGGGCATCTGCAATACGCAACTGACAACCATGGTGTTCTCGGCTCCACCGAATCTCCGTATTCGTGGGTTGGCTATCGAAATCCAAGAAACAACTACGGTGATGAGCCACCGTTTACCGGCACGATTTGGCCTTACCTTTCAAATGCAGAATATGCGTTCGAATGCCCATTGGAGCAGCGCGAAGCCAACCTGCAATTTGATTACACCATGGCGACGGCCGCCCGAGGCGCGAAGCTCGAAATCGCATGGCCATTCTTCTATCGCTCCGAGCCAGAGCGAAATACGGCATCGCTACTCGTGCCAACCCGCATGCCGATCATGGTTGAGGAAGATGCGATTTGGTACAACAACGGAATTACCGATGGAGCGTGGGGCAATAACGATCAGATATCTGATAGGCACCACGGCGATGGTAACATTGGCTTTATTGACGGCTCTGCCGAGTCGTTCACCTCGCCCAAGGGAGAGAGTCCTGAAAAGCAAGAGGGCGAAGATTTCACCGCTTGGGATTTCGTGTTTAAAGCAAAAGGGCGAATCCATATGATGGGCTGGTATACAAAACCGAACGGCTGGATAAACGATCCTTGAGAATCGCCATTGACGCAGATCACTGGTGGGTTGTAACTCTTGTCCCAGACCAAAAATGGCGAGATCGACCCAATCCGTGGCGTACTGGGTCGATCTCTAGCCGGGATCGATAATTCTGTTCATAACGCGGATTCAGCGAATGCCGTGGCAACACTGGCTGAATAATTTCGAGTCTGAGCGATCAGATTCACCAGCATCGAAAGACTCCTGCCAGACATTTGCTGTTGGCCTGAGGAATCAACACTGGAGCGCGTAAAACGGAGGCGATCCACAATCTCATTCGGCCCCAAACCAGTGATGGTTCCCCATTTATGGCAACACTCCCAAAATTCACCCGGATTCGTTGTTTCAGTCTGATTGCCAAACCGGACGAGAACGGAACTTCAAGTCTACCATTGCTTTAGCAGCGTATTGACATCCACACCTCCAGCTCATTTATGCGTCCCAAACTACCCACCAAGAGAATTCGGCGGTCATCACTTTGGCGATATCGAGCCGGAAGAGCGGCTAATCGTCTATCCCAGAACCGATTGCGGAATTATGTGGGCCGCCGTCACCCCCAAGTGGTGCATCGCCAAGTAGAGTGTCCTGATTGGCCTCTCGCTCTCGATGGGTTCACGATTGTCCATTTATCCGATTTTCATTTGGGCGAGCTTCTCAGCCTAGACGATGCGGAGCGATTTCTCGTTGAAATGGTCGGGCAATACAAGGAGACGCCTGACCTCATTGTCGTGACCGGCGATATCCTTGATTATCGCGTCGATGGATGCGAACAACTCCTGCATCAATTGGCGCACCTCGAATCCCATCTCGGGACATTGGCAGTACTCGGCAATCACGACATTCTCGTAAACCGTTCGCAATTCATTACCCTTTGTGCGAATGCTGATCTGCGGTTACTAATCAATGAACATCTGGTGATGAAGCATCACGGCGTTCCAATTGATCTGTATGGAATAGACTGGAGCCCGCAACCCGACGAGCTGCGCCGCTTTCTATCGAAGACGGTACCCAAAGCAGACTCTCCGCCTGAGCATCAAGAACGAGGCTCAATTCTGTTGGCCCATCATCCACGTGCGTTTGATGCTGCACCTGAACATGGAATTGATCTTGTTCTCTCTGGGCACACGCATGGCGGACAACTTAATCTTGTCGGAAAATCAAGGTCGCGAGATGCCATCGGTATTGGTCGGCTTACCCACCGCTACTCATGGGGAGTGTACGAACAAGTTCGCTCGCGATTGCATGTCACATCCGGCATCGGATCGTGGTTTCCATTTCGGGTCAAGTGTCCCTCGGAAATCGTACATCTGACAGTTCGCTCTGGCCTAGACAATCGCACCTAATCCCAAGATCAATTTGTTTGCAAAGGTTGGCCGGGTAGGATCGGCGGAATCGGACAACCAAGCGCATCTGCAAATGAACGCAATAGTTCTGCTTCGATCGGCTTGACCTCATTGTCTGAAACCACACATACCGCGCAGGCATGAATCATTTTTTGCTTCAACGGTGGAGCACATTCACTAAGTTTGGATAGCGCGCTGTCCAACGCCACAAAATCAAATCGATTCGATTGGACGAAACCGGAAGAAGAGGCTCCCACTCCGGTCGCAGCAGATGTAAATGCTGCTCGTGCACCATTAGGATCATCGTGACCAGCATTGGCGAGCACATTGAGAACAACTGCAACTTCGCCGTGCAACCTTTGCAAACCGTAATATTGCACCCGTGGCAGATGGGCTTTCTCGTGGTGACTCTTGAGATGTCGGCGGAGAATACGTTGTAACGACCACTCGAATAGATCGACTTGGTCATCGGCGTGAATGAGGTCCATCAACGAACGATGAAATGATTTGAACTGTGAAGGCGACATCGAATCGAGCGCAGGTAGGGACATATCTAACAATGGCAACCGAAGCATGTCATCCAATTTACATACCTCGGGGAGCAGTTGCATTGTCGTTTCATGCAATCCGTACTCGCCCGAATCGTTGATCGCTTCGAGCTGCTTCGACCGACATTCTTCGTTGTTACGATCAATCAACAAGCACAACACCAACGCTCGAGCTTGGAATGACTCGTGGGCTGCGGTTTGCAAATCTTCTGGGATTTGCTGAATCAATTGCCGTGCGTGCTCGACATGGGCGGGTGTGGGTTGACCAATTGACTGAATCATCGTGGCCGCCGCAAATGTCCCCATGGCACTCATTGCGGATGGCGGAATATCCTTCAGTCTATCGCCTGCACCTGATGCTCTTTGTCTCTCCTGCATTCGTTCAAAGCGCGTGCCTGCACCAGCGAGTTTGCTGTCTTGTGCTCCCAATTGTCGAGGCGGCACTGATTTGATTTTCGGGAACTTGCCATCCCAATCAGGAGTGATGCGTTTGATTCGATCATCCAAATCTGGATGTGTTGCGAACATCGACTGGAATCCGGTAGCGATGCCTTCCGCAAAAAACATGTGACTGGCCTCAGGTGCTTTGGGGTTAACCAGCAATCCTCCAAGCGCGTTGCCACCAATCTTTTGCAATGCCCCACCAATGCCATCCGGATTACGGGTAAACTGTACTGCAGATGCATCCGCGAGGTACTCACGCTGACGACTTACGGCCGACTTGATAAGACAACCGAAGAGATAACCGATGTACCCCACGACAATCATGCCCAGTCCGACGACCATGATGACGAGCATCGCTTGGCCACTACCACTATCACTTGATGACCTTCGCCGCGATCCGCCTCCTGAAATAGCGATCGTTCGAAAGACCAACATACCGAGTAGACTGATCACCATGATGCCGTGCACAACACCCATCAGACGAATATTCAACCGCATGTCACCATTGAGGATGTGGCTAAATTCGTGAGCGACCACACCTTGCAATTCATCTCGGCTCAGGAGCATCATGCATCCACGGGACACTGCGACTACTGCATCTTCAGGTGAGAAGCCCGCTGCGAATGCATTGATTCCCCGTTCCTCATCAAGCACAAACACCATCGGAACAGGTATGCCGGATGCGATCGCCATTTCCTCCACCACGTTGAGGAGCTTCCGTTCGTCTGCATCTGTCGTATCACCTCGTATCAGCCGTCCTCCGAGTGAAGATGCGACGGTTGACCCACCTGCCCGCAATTGACCTACCTTGTAAATGCTTCCCAAAAAGACAATCGTCAATGTCAGCCCCGCTACGGCTACCATAACCAACGGATCTAGAAACGGCGACTGCCCAGTCAATTCGCCCCCTTGCGTTTTGAGCTGCACCATGGTGAGGGCAAACCCTGCAACGAAATGCAGTGCAATCATCATCAACAGCACGCCGAGAACAAACAACAACACCAACCGCCCGGTCTTTTGCCGGGCGACGTCCTGACGTTCAAAAAAATCCATTGCCATAATGAAATGCGCCTGATGGTTGGAATTGGGCAGTCCGTATCGACTTTAGCCCTGTTGCAAATTTTTGCGATCGCCTATTGCGATGGAAATCAAAACGCGACCGACGGCGCATCTTTGATTGCCTCAGAATCAAAGTCGAGGAGCGATGCATTTTGAGGATGCCCAAACATATTGGCAAAGACGACCTGGGGAAACGATTCACGGAATGTGTTGTAGGACGTCACTGAGTCGTTGAATGCTTGACGTGCAAAGGCGACTTTGTTCTCAGTCGAGGTCAATTCCTCACTGAGTTGCATCATGTTCTGATTGGCCTTGAGATCCGGATAGGATTCCATGACCGCAAACAATCGCCCCATCGCCCCGGTTAGTGCACCCTCTGCGCCTGCGAGCTGAGAGATAGCATTGGGATCACCGGGATTCGCTGCAGCACCCTTCAATCCACTCACCGCTTGATTGCGCGCCGAGATGACTGCTTCCAGTGTTTCACGCTCGTGCGACATATACCCCTTGGCCGTCTCAACCAAGTTGGGAATCAGGTCGTAGCGCCGTTGCAATTGCACTTCAATCTGCGAAAAACCGTTTTCATAACGATTCTCGAATTGCACAAGTTTGTTGTAAATACCAACCCCGTAAAACACAAAAAACACGATAATAACCACGCCGACACCGGCCAAAATGAGTAATGTTGAAAGCATAGAATGTCTCTCTATCAGTCAGGCGGGTAATCCCGCGGGGATAACGGCGGAGAGACGGCACGATGCCGCACTTCCGGTCACTAATACTATAGGGAAAAAGGGGGGCCGTCAGATGTCGGGAACAGAATGTATCCGGACATTCAGCCTTGATTAACAATGAGAGCCTATCGAGGCTCGTAGGAGAACTTCTGGCCACCGATCGCGGCCTCGACCATGAGCCCACCTTTGACCGCCACAAAGACCGCTACACCGTTCTCATAGTCTGCAGTTGCCCCTGCACCTGCGGTAAGCACTACGGCGCTTGCGCTCGCTGCAAATTTGAATCGCTCAGACTTGAAATCTTGGAGTGCCCCAGGAAATTTGAAGAAAATGACTTCGCTGAATGTCTGCCCACCTGCTTGCAAACCAATGGTCCCTTGAGTCAATTCTGCATACCCGATGTGTCTTCCATCCTCGTAGACACATCCCTCGCCGTATGCGCCTCCAATGATCAATCCACCTTTTCCAATACTAGGGAAAATGACATATCCTGCGGAATGATTGAAGAATGGAACCAGCCCCGGATCTTTTGTGAGATAATTATCTTTAGCAATCTGGGCTTCTTGGGAAAGTGTCAAACCGCGCGAACGCTGGCCTGAATCTGTGCGAGGCCCCTGATTAGAGCAGCCACTAGCCATCACTACTGCCAAGAGCACAAGGACCAATTCGATAACACTTGAGCATGAATCTAACCTTGAACCTGCGTTTTGGGAATACGTGCTCATGAGATTATTCTTCCAATCAATCTATCGCCGACATGCGAATTTTTCTGTTCCGTAGAATGAAGCATCCCACGCGCCAAGGCGTGGGACACCAGAACATGTCATCAAATTGCTTGAACCTGTCACTCTAGAATTCGAGAGAACCTTAGGCTGTTGCGGGCTTACCTTCCGAGGCTTTCACTTCCTTCTTGGGGCTGCCGCCAAACGCACTGCCTTGCTGAACGACAAATCCTAATACCGCGAAGACGAGCGCGACCAATGGAATGACCAACGTGTTGGATCGGAATCCGTCAGTGAGTGATTGTTGCCAGCCCTCGACTTTGAGCATGAGTGAAACTCCACCCAACACCATGAGGAAGGAGCCAGCCACGCAGGTCATAGCCACGCTAATAATATTCGGCGCGGGGAACGCAAACATCCCAAACATGATAAATCCGATCACGGCGCCCGCATAGTTCATGTCCGGCGGCTGACCCAGCGCAGTCCAGAAATTTGCACCGGCAAATGCCCCGGCCAATGCACCGCAAATGACGACCGCATGCTTCATCAGAGGCCAAGCTACTACTGAGCATAGAATACCAATACACCCGGCGACAACTCCGCTAACGGCCATGTTGGATCCGATTGTATGGCCCAGTTCTACACCAACCAGAAATGCGATGATCATGACGATCCAGCGATTCCAATTGTGGCCATTCATTATTGCAATAATGCCCAAGATGAGGAAGATCACTCCCCACACAACATGAAAGTCCTGCAAGGTTGCGATCATCTGATCTGGATGATTGAGAATGTCAAAGCGATTGATGCCTTGCACAAGCATGCGCAACGGATCGACCGCAACAGCTTGAACTGTGCCTTCACCGGTTGTTGTTTCGGTTTGAGCTAAAAACAGAGATGATGACACTAGCATATTCATTACGCAACACCCCACTCACAAGACACGGCAATCCGATGGTGCAGCCTCTGCCCCACTTCGTTGCCGCCTATTACCAACCACCACCGCTCCCCGCTGACATCGTTCTAGTGAAACGCGTTGCCGACTATCCGATTCGAATTCGCTAAGTCACTCAGAATCGTTCCACCCGATCGATTCTGAAATCAAAACGAATTGCATAGCACACAGGCCGATGTCGCTCAAGGCGAAGATCGGCCAACTGGAGTGTCAAACTTCAATAAGGGTCAGGGCAAAAACGGAGTGTATCTTGAAGAGTCGTACAGAGGGTTTTATCGGCCTTCCTCCTCAGATTCAGGCGTATCATCTTCTTCTGCTTCGAGGGCTTCTTCAAGACTCAGAGCAGGATCCTCATCAAAATCGATGGTTTCGTCGGCATCATCACCACCATCGGCTGGGGCCTCGGGTGATTCACCATGCTCTTCAACCGCTTCAAGTGACGCATCCATGTCATCGTCCCAAGTAGAATCATCATCTTCAATGACAAGCATTGGAGGCGGCGAAATCTCAACCGTGTCCCGCACCACCAATTCCCATCGGCGATGCTCCGACGAAGGTACATCAACAGAGTTCTTTAGCAACGTGCCGTTCGTTCCTGCTTTGACCACTTTGAATTTGAGTAAGTCAGGAAATTCGGGATCATCTGCCCGGGCACCGTCGGGGAAAAAACGAGTTACCAGCCATTTCCCAGCGGGGATCTCACATTCCCATAGGGCATCTCCAGAGATGGTATCCACCAATCGCAATGTCGTGGGTAGATGCTGCTTGCTGGACCAGACCTGCTTTGAATTTTCATATCCCTGACTCCCAGGCTGGAGCCAAAACGTGCATCCAGCGGTTGCAAAGATGGACGATGCAACGACCACGCCCGCCATAGCGAAAGTGGATGTCTTCTGGAAACGGATCGCCTTTAAAATATTCATCTCATGGCTCCGGACAATTTCGGCCAGTGATCAGCCGGGTGATGTTTGAGGAATCGCTCTGTGCGAACTATATCGGCCGTTTTTCGAAGCCCGGATAAGAATTGCTGCCGAATACCGCAATGGTGTACCTAGATCTGGTCCATCCGCCTCGCATCCCTATGGTGTAGCATGACAAATGCCCCCTCTTCCCCACTCCCATTTCGAATCGGCCATGGATATGACCTCCATCGCCTTGAGCTGTTGGAAGGACTCAATTCGCAAGCTAGCCCCCTTGTGTTGGGTGGAATTCAGTTAGAGCATGACCGCGGACCGGTCGGCCACAGTGATGGAGATGCAGTGCTTCACGCGATTACCGATGCCTTGCTTGGAGCTCTGGGCGAACCTGACATTGGCGAGCTCTTTCCAGATTCCTCACCGAAGTGGAAAGGTGCAGATTCTCGCATTTTCCTTCGGGAAGCAGTGAGCCGAATGAGCGCCGCAGGATACGCCATTGCCAACATGGACATCACCATCATCTTGGAGCGGCCTCGAATCTCACCACACAAAGATGCGATGCGGTCGAACATCGCAAATCTGTTGGGAGTACCTGCTCAATTTGTAAACGTCAAAGGCAAGACGCATGAAAAGGTCGATGCAGTTGGTGAAGGTCGCGCTGTAGAAGTACATGTCGTGTCACTTCTCAGGTTGGATGTTCTTTGAATCACGAAGTTATCGAAACACAAAGAGGTCAATTCTTATGAGCGAATCAGGATTATCCGGTGAAAGCCCCTTTCCTTTGAGCCTATCCAAATGGCAATTGGCTGCATCCATGTGCTCACGTCTACATCGCGGACAGATGCGCAAGGATGGTTGCACGCCGTATGATGCTCATCCATTTCGAGTGGCGATGACGGTGCGACATGTCTTTGGAGTCGACGATGAAGA
>PJEL010004377.1_pt1 | contig 11686 bp, 8 predicted proteins | sample 1853271 | NCBI WGS metagenome assembly PJEL01 (sample SAMN08108733, study PRJNA415343) | Invertebrate metagenome, whole genome shotgun sequencing project. | host: Globobulimina | place: Sweden: Gullmar Fjord | collected 2015-08 | reverse complement strand
ACACTTAGCGTGAGAGGCCCGTTTGCGAACGCTCTAGACAACCAACCTGACAACCTGATTCTTCGGGCCGTCAGGGTCCTGGGTTTGCGCGGTTCGGGCGTTGAAATAGAACTTATTAAACGCCTGCCCGTCGCCAGCGGTATCGGCGGCGGTTCGGCGGACGCCGCAGCGGCGCTCCGCGCCTTGATCTTGCTTGATCAGTCTGAAAGTCATCTTGCAATCCAGGCAGGCCGCCTTGCGCTTGAACTTGGCGCGGATGTTCCGGCCTGTCTGAGATCGCGGGCATTGCGGATGTCTGGCATTGGCGAAGTAATTGAAGAGGTGGCGCCATTACCTGAAGTCCCGGCCATCCTTGTCAATCCGTTAATTCAGGTTCCTACGGGACAGGTGTTTGCCGGGCTGAAGATCGCGCCGGGAAGCAATGCCGGGGCCCGGTTGGCTGGCCTGCCGGCATCCGGGTTTTGTTCAGTGGGCGATCTTGCAATGTGGCTGACAGAACAACGCAACGATTTGCAACCGACAGCCATGGCGCTGGTGCCCGAAGTGAGGGTGGTTCTGGAGGCGATTGATGCTCAGGGCGGATGTCTTATGGGTAGAATGTCCGGTTCGGGGCCAACCTGCTTTGGACTGTTCGAGAACCAGGAAAGTGCCGAGGATGCCGCGAACTCCATTGCCCGTTCCAACCCTGACTGGTGGGCTGTTCGGACATCGCTGAGCTAGAGCACTTCTTATGAAAAGTGGGAACCGGTTTTCAGATAAGAAGTGCTCTAGCATGTGAATTTGCATGTCATGGCGCGCTCTTCTCCTTACAGATTACAGATTGACCCAGCGATCAGCGTGCAAGGGTGAAGCGGGTAGCTATCTTGAGACGAATCAGGAAATCGCGAAAAAATCACCGCTGAACATGCGCGAGAGAGCTGCAAACAATGCCAGCACAATCAATCATCATCGTAATAGCCCTTATCCGCCGCCTTATGGCACGCTGGGCAATTGGCCATAGTTCCGGCTTTCTTGCGTGCTTGAGGCGAAACCTCTTTATCGCGGTGTTCATGCTCAAACCAGCGCAATTTGCTGATACTGATCGGGATATCATTTGCATTTGCAATTACATTTGCCTTCGCCTTCGCCTTTGTCTTCCGCCTTCGCTTGCCGGCATTTTTCACTAGGTAGTTGGTGATATGCCGGGTTGCCTGCTCGTCAAGAGAGGCGTCTTCGCCGAAATGATCGGGCAAACCGGCCATGAGCTTTTTCCAGGAAGCTGCGGGAAGGAACCTCGGCTGAAAAGCCATGTGACAGGCCCCGCATTCATCCTTTACCAGTTTGTCAGTAACAATCGGAACCCGCTCGTCCGAATATGCGGGCACGATTGGCGAAAGCCCTGCAAAGCTCAGGGCGCTAAGGGCGCTCAGGCCAAGAAGCGTCTTTTTCATATTTTGAATTCCTTTCATTCATACCGGCGCTATAAAACGCAAGGCTCATTTGGGTTATTGGCTCATCATGAATGTGATAAAATCCCCCTTTTCTTTAGCTGTGCACTCTCGCCCGAGGACACCTTTGCAATTGCGGCGAAACCATTTTTCGACCTTCTTGGGATCCGAATAGCGCTCAGGCGATAACGAATGCGCCATCGGCAAGATCTCCTTGCCGGCACGGGTTAGCCCTGTCTTGTTAGGTGAATTACCGTGGCATGTGGTGCAGGACGGGGTGTCCGGCTTGCCGGTCCCAGAACGCGCTTCGAAAAGCTCCTTGCCTCGCTTAGCTGAAAAGTCGCTGGAGGCTGCGGCGCGCAGGCTATCAAGAATATCTTGTTGCGTCGCCCAAGCTGGGCTGGATGCCTCGCCGGATGCAAGGCTGGTTGCCATAACTACCCCGGCCAGCGTTGTCCATAATCTGTTCATCTGTTATCTCCTTTAGGTTTTGCATCGCCCGATATTGGTAATTGGATCATCTGATCGGCGTATTGCCCCGTCTCAGCGTCCTTGTGACAGGCGATGCAGTTGGCTTTAGTTCTCACCGATTTCAGGGTGAACGTGACATCGAGAATGTGTTTGTGCCGTCTTTTCCAATAAGGCGTTGAGGTGATACGCAAGGGATCGCTCGCCAAGATACGTCGCAAATTGTTGGCAGCCTCCGTGTCCCAGCGCCCGGCTGCATACGCCAGCAGATAGGCCCTGATCTCTTCGCTGGTCTGATCGTCAAGAGACGCATCTTCTCCAAAATGCTCAGCCAGTCCCGCCATCATCAAATCCCACGAAGCAGCAGGCATCAGACTTGGGTGATAGGCGTGATGGCATTCTGCGCACTCAGAGACGTAGGTTGCGTTCTTGGGCATTTTGATTTGTCCGCCTGAGGGAACGCGGGCAAGCATCAGCGCACCTGCTCCCACGACCAGGCAGGCGGCGCCAATGGCTAGGATGCTATCGCGGCGGCTATTGAGCCAAATGTCAGGCCGAAGATGAGCGCCTGCGGTTCCCAACCGTTTCTTACCGGTGATCATCGCACGCACCAGGTTCTCCCCGCTAAGCAGGCTTTCAGCCAAAACGCCGCAAATATGACCGCAAATCCCGACAATAAGAAGGATTGCCAGAAACTCGTGCACCTCTCCAGCCAGCGCGCCGCTGCCATAAGTGACGATGCCCGCCAACATTCCTTGTTTTTCCTGCCCGCCCTGAACGATAAGCCCGGTAATCACCAGCGCGCTTAGTATTACGAGTAGCCCGAAAATCATCCAGGCGCCGGCGGGATTATGCCCGCTATAGTGCGTTGGCCGTCCCTGGAAGACAGAGCGCAAATGCGCGATCACCTCAGGCAGGCCAAACAGAAAGCTTGAAAAGCGGGCATAGGCTGAACCGCCAAAGCCCCACGCTATTCTGAAAATTAGCAGAACGGCGAGCCCATACCCGGCAAAGATGTGAATATCCAGCCACCACTCAGGGGCAAGAAAGCCTGTGAAAAGCGCTATTGAGACGATAATGACTAACGACCAGTGGAACAAACGGATGAATCTGTCCCAGACCCGGGCGGTACTCCGCGGTTTTGAGCGGCCGGCTTTTATAGCTTTGCAAGCGCCCCCCATGTTCTACGCTCCGCGCTGGCGCTGGCGTTGGCGCTCGCGCCCGGCTGGTCTGCACGTAACAGGACACATCTTCAGTCTGACTGCGATAGGCGCGATGATACTGATCATTTGTAAAACCCTTTGCGCACTGAAACTAGATGAACTCACATGACAGAGCGTTTATGGTAGGCTTCAGCAGTTTGTCATTTTGGATGAAGTAATTGGCGCGTATGAAAACAGTTGGACGACGAGCGTTCTTTACCGGTCTGGCGGCATTGCCCGCCATGATGGTGCGGGCCGCGCGCGCGGACAAAAAAAAGAAAAAATCAAGCCGCGCTACCCATGACGATGCCCTAAGAGCGCGCGAGGAAGGTTCCATACTTCCATTGTCTAAGGTTCTGCATAAGATAGAGCCGGCCATTGACGGCCAATTGATCGAAATCGAGTTCGAATACGATCACGATCGCCCGGTCTATGAGTTCAAGTATGTGGACCCAAATGCGCGCGTGCGCGAACTGCATGTTGATGCTCGCACAGGCAAAATTCTAAAAGACGAGCCGGATTGATGCGCCTTCTGCTGGTCGAAGACGATGCACGCATCGCGCGCGATGTGATCGAAACGCTCACCAGCGCCGGGTATGTAGTCGACCACGAAACCGAGGGCACGCAAGCCTGGTTTAGAGGCGACACGGAAGACTATTCGGCAGTGGTGCTGGACTTCGGGCTTCCGGGCATGGATGGCTTGGCAATCCTCAAGAAATGGCGGGCGAACGCCAGGAGCTTCCCTATTCTGGTACTTTCGGCGCGGGGCGAGTGGAGCGAGCGTGTCGAGGGAATAGACGCGGGCGCAGACGATTATCTGCCCAAGCCTTTCAAGATGGACGAACTATTAGCGCGCCTGCGGGCCGTTATCCGCCGGTCTGCGGGGCGCTCGACGCCTTTGATCAAGGCTGGCGGCGTGATTGTGGACCAAAAGCTTATGCGGGTGACGGTCAATGGCGTTCCCAAGACGCTCTCTCCCCAGGAATACCGGCTACTGGCATACCTAATGTTGCATGCGGGCCGGGTTGTGCCGCAGCAGGAACTGGCGGAGCAATTGCAGGGCTCTCACAGCGAGCGGGAATCGAACGCTGTTGAAGTGTTGGTGGGCCGGGTCAGGCGCAAGCTCGGAGCGGACATAGGAGCAAACATAATTGAGACCCGGCGCGGCTTCGGCTACACAATAAAGGCCGGACGCTCGTGAAGGCCAAATCGCTACGGCTGCGGTTCCTGATCGCCGCGGGCTTTACGGTGACATTTGCGTTGACGCTTGCCGGTCTCGGGCTGACTTTGTTGTTTGAGAGGCATTTTGAGCGGCGCATCAGCTCCGAACTGGACACCTACCTCAATCAGATTGCGGCCGGAGTGGCGTTTGAGGCGGACGGGGTGCTGCGGCTTGACGCTAACCTGGCCGATCCCAGGTTCGAGACGGTCCATAGCGGCCTCTACTGGCAGGTGCTCGACGAGGGGGCTCAGCACTACATACGCTCGCGTTCGCTGTGGGACGAAAAGCTCGTCCTGCCGGAAGATGCTTCATACATCGGCAAGATCGATACTCATATCATCAAAGGGCCCCGCGACAAACGCTTGCTCGTTCGCGAGCGCCGTCTGATCTACGACCGGAAAGTTCTAAGATTCGCGGTAGCCATGGACCGCGCCAGCATTACCTCGCTCACGCGAGAGTTTTCCCTAGAGGTCGCGCTGGCGCTGTTCTTGCTAGCCATAATTTTGATCCTGGCCGCATGGTTGCAGGTGAATGTCGGCTTAAAACCTCTAGCGGCGATCCAGCGCGGTCTGGGCGCTATACGAGACGGTTTGGTCGCCAGGCTCAATCTGGATGCCCCTTCAGAGATCGCCCCGCTTATCGAGGAGGTGAACGGGCTCCTTGATGCCCAGGACACGGCGATGCAAAGGGCCCGGGACAGGGCGGCCGATTTGGCGCACGGTTTCAAGACGCCGCTAACGGCGTTACTGGCGGACGTTAAACGGTTGCATGACAGGGGCGAGCATGAAATCGCCGATGAAATCGCCGAGGTTGCCGCCCAGATGCACGGCCAAATCGACCGTGAACTGACCCGCTCGCGGATCCGCAATGTTAGGACAACCGCTAGCGTTGAAGCCGGCCCGGCACTGGCACATCTCATCAAGACTCTGAAACGCACGCCCCAGGGTGAGCGCATCGATTTTACCGTTGAGGCAGGATCACAAGCAAAGGTCCGCGTGCTGCCTGACGATCTGAACGAAATCCTTGGCAATATTCTGGAAAATGCTGTTCGCCACGCCAGAGGCAAAGTGCTCGCCACAGCGGTGCGGGAGGGCGAACTGGTAAGGTTTAACATAGAAGATGACGGGCCGGGCATACCTGAAGCGCAGCTAAAGATGGTGGCAGCCCGCGGCATGCGCCTCGACAGTTCTCCAACCGGCTCAGGTCTTGGCCTTGCGATTGTAAGGGACGTACTGGACCATTACGGCCAGAAACTTCTCCTTGATCACTCGAAGCTAGGCGGTCTGAAAGTCTCTTTTACCCTCCCAGCCTAATACCTGCCGGTATGGGCATCTGTTTTGCAAACTGGTGTACAGTGTTGAGCCTTCAGCGGTCTTCCTCCAGCCAAGAGCCAAAGGCTAGAGATGTCCTCATACACCGAAGACGCGTAGCGTCTGAGGCAAGGCCGACTGGCCGCCGGGCGTAAGCCCGCACCCGCGTAGGCGTTTTTGATGCCTGCCGGCATGGGCATCTGTTTTGCATAGCGGTGTACATCGTTGAGCCCTCAACGGTCTTCCTCCAGCCAAAGAGCCAAAGGCTATAGGTGTTATCATACACCGAAGACGCGTAGCGTCTGAGGCAAGGCCGACTGGCCGCCGGGCGGTAGCCCGCACCCGCGTAGGCGTTTTTGCTTTAGCAAAAACTGCCGTGAGCGCGACTAAAAAGGACGCTAGCGTCCAAAAACTGCCGTGAGCGCGCAGACAAACGCCACAGCTTCAAAGACCACGCGATTTTGCCTCACGCCAAAGCTGTTCCATTTCTTCTAAGCTGGCGCTCTCAAGCGAGCGATTGCCGGCTGCCAGTTCTGTTTCAATATGCCGGAAACGCCGGATGAACTTGGCATTGGCCTGGCGCAGAGCATCCTCCGGGTCGATATCGTAATGGCGCGCCAGATTGGCGGCGGCGAAGAGAAAATCACCGAATTCCTCAAAAACAGCCCCCCGATTGCATGAGGCAATGGCTTCGTCAAGCTCTTCACGTTCTTCAGCAAGTTTCGCCCAGGGGCCATCGGGATCCGGCCAGTCGAACCCGATCCGTGCCGCTTTTTTCTGAAGTTTTTCTGCCCGGGTAAGCGCAGGCATGGGCAGGGGGACGTTGTCGAGAATACTGGAAGCGGTGTCCTTGCTGCGCGCGGCCTTTTCTGCTGCCTTGATTTTTTCCCAAAAACCCTTTGCTCGGCTCGCGGACCGGGTTTCCTCGTCGCCAAAAACATGCGGGTGACGTCTAATCATTTTCGTGCAAATGCCCCGCACCACATCACTCAAGCAAAATTCGCCGTCTTCTGAGGCCATTTGCGCATGATAGACCACCTGCAACAGCAGATCGCCCAGTTCTTCGCGCAGATCGCCCATATCGCCCCGCTGGATCGCATCGGCAACTTCAAAAGCCTCTTCAAGCGTATAGGGGGCAATGGTCGAAAAATCCTGCTCAATGTCCCACGGACAGCCGGTTTTTTTATCCCGCAGAGCGGCCATAATGGCCTGCAAGGTCTCCAAAGACCCAAGATCTTTGTCCTCAAAGGGGTGGTCGAACGGTATGGCAACGTCTTTGTTCATGGTGCGCCTATAGTACGCTGCAGCTGGATTCTCAGCTTAATACCAAAGAACATTGATATTGACCCATTTGATGTCAGATGTCGTCAATCAACCTCTGCCAATCCCGGAATTTCATAAAGTTTTGTCGCAATTCCGCGAGAACAGAATCTCGCTCCAAATCATCAGGCCCAAACCCCCAGGCGTAACGCGCCATCACGGTTTCCAATATATCCAGGCCAGACATATGCCGGTTTGCGAGGCCATATTTACTGGCTTCCGTTGAGGCTATCCCCACGACGCCAAGGTCATAGATTTCTATATCGCGCCGCTCAGGCGCGTCCGCTGGCAAGCGATGCACTTCATCCAGCCGGGCGATGATTTCCGGCCGGTTTCGCTTGATGTTTTCCAGGATCTGAAGAAGCTCGGAGAGCCTCGGCGGCCTGACATCAGCATCTGGCCAGTTTTGACTCGTAAAGGTCCGCAGCCGGTCTTGGACAAACTCAATTGCTCCCTTATCTCCCAGACTTGAGATGCGCCCGGACATGACGCTGCGAGCCAGCGCAATTGCAATTTCCAGATTGGACCCGTAGTGGCCCGGACGACGAAACGGTTTGGCAACATGGATAAGGACTTCCCGGACAAACCGATTCTCTTCGTAGGTCATATCTCCATGCTCGCCTACCTGCTTCAGCACCTCCGGCACACCATCCCAATCAAGCAATTGCCGTGCAAGCCAAATAATGTCCTCTGGCGATGTGATGGGTTCAACGTCCACGTCGTCCGGATAAAGAAGATACAGAACATCCGGATCTTCCTCAGACAACAGATCTTCATCTCCCTCAAGAATTTTGCGCCAGCGCTCGATTGTCTCCGCCTTCTTCTGCTCCCGAAGCGTTTTTTCTGCCTCGCAGATTTTTGGGAATTTGAACTTGGCAGTTGAGGCACTCATAAGCACACGGTTCCCCAGAAATTGCTCATGGTCCCCGCTGCATAAGCCTTAAAAGACATCGGCAGGGCCTCTCTTGCTTTTGCGAATTCGCGTGGATCAATTACGGCTGACATCTCCACTCTCGACGGTTTGTTCGAATTTCTCCGCCCCCATCTTCTCCAGTGTCTGCTTATCGACCAGTGCATCGGACACGAAGGTCGACCGCATATATCGAAACTCGCACCAAATCGCGTGGCCTGCTGTCTTTTCTTCATATACAGCGAGAGTATAGGGATAATTGCCGGGTTCATAGTAGTAGAGTTTTGGTGCCTGCTTTCTTGATTGAGCCCATCAGCTTGCCTCAAGCAGTTGTTCGGCTGCATCCAGGTCGACAGAAACCAGTTGCGATACCCCTTTTTCCATCATGGTTACGCCAAACAGGCGGTTCATGCAGGCCATGGTGAGCGGATTATGGGTGATGATCAGAAAACGCGTATCGGACTTTTTGCACATTTCTGCCAGCAGTGCGCAGAAACGTTCCACATTGGCATCATCAAGCGGGGCATCAACCTCGTCCAGAACACAAATTGGCGACGGATTGGTCAAAAAGACCGCAAAGATCAACGCCGTTGCGCTCAATGCCTGCTCGCCGCCTGAAAGCAAAGACATAACCTGAGTGCGTTTGCCGGGAGGACGCGCATAGACTTCAAGGCCAGCCTCAAGCGGATCGTCGGACTCGGTTAGTTTCAATTCAGCCTTCCCCCCGCCAAATAGCGTTGTGAACAGCAAAATGAAGTTCTCATTGACCGTGTCAAAGGCCCCCAAAAGACGCTGGCGGGCTTCGCGGTTCAAGCTTGCTATGGCGCCTCGCAGCTTGCCGATCGCACTGATGACGTCCTCTCGTTCGCTTACCAGTTCTTCAATCTGCTTGCCTGCTTCCTCAGCTTCTTCGCCGGCACGCAGATTAACCCCGCCAAGACGTTCTCTTTCCGCCTTCAGTTTATCCAGCCTGGTTTCGATCCGGGCAATGTCCGGCATATCGGCAAACTCAGTAAAGCCGGCAATTTTAAGCGCCTCTTCTGGAACGCAAGCCAAGCTGTCCGCAATCTGCTGCATCGTCTCGCCGAGACGTTCCTCTTGGGCCTCAAAGCGGGCTTCGAGCCGGGCATGATCCTCGCGCGTCTTCGCCAGGATATTTCCCGCTTCGCGCTCAAGACGAACCAGTTCACCAAGTTTGCGTTCGGCCCCGGCAAGTTTATCGGCCGCTTCGCTACGTTCTGTCTGCGCTTTGTTAAGGGCGCCTTGAAGTTTGTTGCGCTTAGCTTCCCATTCGGTGGGCCGATCAGCAATTAAGTCCAGTTCTTTGCGGGCATCTGCTTGGCGGGCTTTTAAGGTTTTTATATGGGCTCCAGCCTTCTTAACGCGTAGCGTCCATGCTGTGTGCTCATTGCAGATGGCGTCCAGACGCCCCGCGCGGTTATGCGCCTCGCGTTCTAGACCATCATGGGCCGCCCGGGCTTTCGCATAGGTATCGCGGTCGGTTTCAGCTTTCTGTTTGAGTGCGGCAATTTCAGCTTCCAGGGCGCTCGTTCCCTCCAGACCGGAAATATCGTTTTGGGCCGCCGCTAAGCTTTCCTGGACCTCGCGCTGTGAAGTTTCCAGCCTGCGTTTTGCTTCGCCAAGCGCGCTGGACTTTGCGGCTCGATCCGCCAGCTTACGCTCATTTGCACCAAGGGCCGCCCTGGCGGCTTCCAGAGCCTTGCTCTTATCACGTAGCGCACCGCGAGCAAGGCGCTCAGCCTCAACGGCCGCGGTAAGCTGCTCGCGTATCGCCTGGTGGACAGCGCGGGCTTCATCAGCTTTTTTGGAAGCTTCATCAGCTTCTTTTTGCAATTGCCCCAGACGGTTGCGTTCCTCCAGGCGCTTGGCGGCAAGCGTCGGGGCTTCTGCGCCCGCCGTATAGCCGTCCCAGCGCCACAGATCGCCTTCAAGCGACACCAGCCGCTGCCCAGGCTCAAGCATCTTTTGAAGCCGCTTGCCGCCTTCAGACGTAACAACCCCGATATAGGAGAGGCGCCGGGTCAAACATGCAGGACCCTTAACGTGATCGATAAGTGCTGTGACCTGCCCGGGCAATGGCGCCAGCTCATCTGGCCCCGGCAGTTCGTCCCAGTGAACCGGAGCGCTATTGTCCCCCGCTGCATCAAGATCTTCGCCCAGCGCTGCGCCCAATGCGGTTTCATAACCAGGATCGACCGTTATCGCATCGATGAGAGGGGGCCAAAGTTCCCCATCCGCAACGCTCAACATTTTTGTTAACGTGCGCACTTCGGTGGACAGATTGTCAGATTTGCGTCTGATCTCATCATGAACGACGCGGGCTTTGGTCTCTTCTTCGCGCAATTGCCGAACGGAGATTTCGGCCTCTTCGGCAGTCTTTCCAGCATCTGCATGGGCGCCGTTCAGCCGGGCCAGATTATCGGCGAGCATTTGCTGTTCTGCTGCAATACCATCATCATCGCCAAGCGCTTCGATCCGGCGATCCACATTATCCATTTCGGTTTTGAGTAAATCCAGGCGGCTCGACATATCAGCCGCCGCCCTTTCCAGCGCTTCGCGCCGCGCCGCGCGTTCCGATAATTGCCGGTTGGCCTCATCAAAAGCGCCCTGCGATTGAGCCATTTCAGCTGCCGCCGCCTGCATGGCCCTTGCCGCCTCGGCGCGCGCTTTCGCATCGCCCGCCTCAGCTTCGCGCAACTTTGCCTGTTCTGCGTCAAGCTGCGTGCAGACCGCATCCGTTTCGTCCAAGAACTCCTGTTCGCGGGCACTATCCTCAGCAATTTGCCTCAAGCGCTCTTTCAACTCGCTACGGCGTGTGTCGGCACGTCGTTCTTCAGCTTCCAGATTGTCTTTTTCAACAGTCAGGCGCTGGACAACCGCCGCCCGGACCATCTCATCTTCTCGCAGGGCGGGCAGTTTTTCACAAGCGCCAAGCTGGGCCCGGTTTGCCTGCGAAGATAGTATGGTCTGCTTGGCCATGAGCTTTGCGGTTTTGTCTAATTCTCGCGCAATCTCGTCCCTCAAATCGCAGGCGCTACGCCATGACGCATAAAGCCGGGCAGCTTCCAGCTTGCGTATTTCACCAGATAAGTTGCGATAGCGCGCAGCCTGGCGAGCCTGACGCTTCAGGCCGGCCAGTTGTTGCTCAAGTTGGCCGACAATATCGTCCAACCGGGCCAGATTATTCTCAGTGCCACTGAGCTTGAGTTCGGCTTCATGACGCCTGGTGCGCAAGCCGGTTATGCCGGCAGCTTCTTCTAAGATTCGCCGCCGGCTCTGGGGTTTGGCGCTGATTATCTCATTGATCTGTCCTTGGCGCACCAAAGCTGGAGACCGCGAGCCGGTCGAAGCGTCCGCGAACAACAATTGCACATCTCGCGCCCGGACTTCCTTTGCGTTGATGCGATAGGTCGAACCTGTCTCGCGCTCAATACGCCTTGAGACTTCAAGCTGGTCGCAATCGTTAAATCCGGTCGGCGCGGTTCTGTTGGAGTTATCCAGATAGACCGTCACTTCCGCCATGTTGCGTCGGGGACGATTTGCCGAGCCGTCGAAGATCACATCTTCCATGCCGGAACCACGCATGGATTTGTATGAGCTTTCGCCCATCACCCAGCGTAAACCTTCCAGTAAATTGGATTTGCCGCAGCCGTTCGGCCCGACGATGCCGGTCAATCCGGGTTCAACCAGAAATTCAGTCGGCTCAACGAACGATTTAAAGCCGGATAGTCGTAGGCGCAAAAACTTCATGCATATGGCCCCAAAGGCATATCTTAACGCAAGTTTATGCCTAAATTGACCTGATT
>PJEL010004376.1_pt1 | contig 11688 bp, 9 predicted proteins | sample 1853271 | NCBI WGS metagenome assembly PJEL01 (sample SAMN08108733, study PRJNA415343) | Invertebrate metagenome, whole genome shotgun sequencing project. | host: Globobulimina | place: Sweden: Gullmar Fjord | collected 2015-08 | reverse complement strand
CTTGATCCCGAAAAGAGGCTCGACGATTATTATATGGGGAAGTATGAGGTCACTGTGGGGGAGTTCAGGAAATTTGTTAAAGAAACAAAATACAGGACTGAGGCTGAATGGCAGGATGGATGTCACAGCTGGTCAGGGAAAGGAGAAGTGAAGAAAAAAGAGTTTAACTGGCACAATACAAATTTCACCCAGACAGAAAGAGACCCCGTTATATGTGTGAGTTGGAACGATTCAAATGAGTTTATAAAATGGTTAAATGAAAAAACAGGCAGGAACTTCAGGCTGCCCACGGAAGCGGAATGGGAGTTTGCAGCTCGGAGCAGAGGGAAGGAGTACAAATATAGCTGGGGCAATGGAGTGCCTTCAGGAAATATAGCAGATGATACGGCAAAAAGGGAGCTGTTTGGAGTAACTGATGATGAAGGATACAACGATGGGTATGCATTGACATCACCGGCAGGGAGCTTCACTCCAAATGAAGTGGGTTTGTACGACATGTCGGGTAATGTATCCGAATGGGTTTCAGACTGGTTCGGTCAAGACTATTACAGGAACAGCACTGAAAGTAACCCTCAAGGGCCGGCTGATGGAAAATGTAAAGTCATTCGCGGCGGTTCGTGGAACCCCTATCTCCGATTCGTTCTGACAACAACGCGCCGCTGCAGCGTTCCCGGGGGCAGAGGCGCCTGGATGGGTTTTCGGATAGCACACCCTGTTTCACCTTGAAAGGTCTATAAATAAATGCGCGCGGGCTTGGGATGTATGATAATTTTATTTCATATTCATAATTAATTCAAAATGATAAGATATTCTTTAATTTATATAGATATGATGGCATGGTATTAGCTGTCAAATAAACATTAAACTGAAAAATGATAGGACAGGAGGATTAAAATGAAAAAAGTCTACTTCATATGTTTTTTGGCGGTTCTGTTGTTTATTCCATATTCATATACAATGGGAGCCATGACCAGAGGTGTGACAGGAGGACAGCAGCACATGGAAGGAGGCATGATGGGTGGACAGCAGGGTCATATGGGTCAAGGAAGCGGGATGATGCAGGGCCATGAGATAATGGGCGGAATGATGCAGGACATGAACCGGATGACCGGCCTTATGCAGAGGATGATGGATGTAATGAGAAGAACGACGGACACATCACGTATGGGTGAAATGTCGGGCATAATGAGAGATATGTCTCAGCACATGGGAGATATGTCCACAATAATGAGTAGAGGGAGTGTCTCACAAAAAGAAATGGAGCAGCTGCATCAGCAGATGTTAGAGACTCAAAGAAGATTTGATATGAAGTAGCTACGGATTTTCTTGATTCATTAGAATGGGGCGCTGCCCCAAACCCCTTTCTAAAAGAAACAAAGGAGAATATCGAATAACGAATGTCCAATGTCGAATCTCGAAGTTTTTTTACTTCTACATTCGTTATTCATCATTCGATATTCGATATTCTCTTTTTTATTTTATCTCTCCTCCAGCTATTTTATATCCTGCATTCGTAACTGCACTTGAAATTGCATCACTGCTTGTCTTTGACTCGTCAAAAGCGACTGTAGCAGTTCCTACTTCAACATCCGAGGTACTTACCCCTTCTACTCCGTCAATGGCCTTCTTTACACTCATGACGCAGTGCTGACAGCTCATACCATCGATTTTTAAAGTGACTTCAGACATTTTACACCTCCATAATTGATTCAATAATTGATTTGGATTCAGTCTTTTTTTCCATTCTGCTTAATATTAATTTGACCACAATCAGCGATGCGAAGAATAGCAGGAATCCTCCGATTACAGCAAGAAGATCCGGATCTGTTCCAATGAAATATCCGGGAAAATACATGTTACCGAGTATTGACCCTGCAATCAGAGCAATGACCGGTACGATATATATAAGTATAGTCCCTTTTATAAAGGTATAGGACTTCATCACCAGTTTCACTTTTTGACCGATCTTTGCTCCTGCCATGTTTATGGCTTCTGTTTCAATGCCGTCTTCAGAAATGTCGCATATCTCCTTTTCACAGTCTTCACAGCAGCTGTTTCGTTTTGAAACTTTAACTATAGCCATAGTGCCGTTGATATTTGTAACGATTCCTGTTTCATGCATACCATCGCCTCCTCTCTGTATCTTTATACATTGAATGTAGACCTTAATTGTGAAGAAAATATGAAAGATGGATTATTTAATTGATGAGTATTATCGGGCGGGTTTTATTCACAATTTATTCATGAAACTTTCATTTTCTCTTCAAACGGTTAGGTTAATCTGAATACAGAATAAAAATTAAAAAAAGGAGGATTCAAAAATGAAAAAGTTAGCAGCAGCAATAGCAGTCGTATCAATTCTTGCAATCGGGGCAGTTGCTTATGCACATGGCAATGGTGCCTGGGGCAACGGCCGCATGGGCGGACAGGGTTATGGCGGACAGATGATGGGACAGGCGTACGGTGGTCATATGACGGGAGGTTTTGGTCCCGGATATGGAACTGACCGGAAATTTCTTGATGAGACAACGGATGTAAGGAAAGAGCTTCATAACAAGAGATTTGAATATTCAGAAGCAACACGCAATCCGGAAACCACTGCTGATACTCTTGCAAAAATGGAGGAAGATATTTATTCGCTTCAGGATAAGGTTCATGAGAAGGCACCCCGTACAACATACGGAAGGTACGGCGGATTCGGTTGTAATTAATAAAAATCCCACCCAATTATCCCCTTTGGCAGCCAGGTAAAGCCTGGCTGCCTCCTACAAAAAAATTAGTATAGTGTCTTTTGAAATATACCAAGGGTATATAGTCTCCTGGTCAGCTGGATTTCATTGCCAGTAAATTGATGTTTCAACATCCATTTAATTTCATTCAGCTTCAGTGTTGGACGGGAAGTAAACGGTGGAAAGGGCCTTATTGTGAAAAATTCATGTAATTATCTATGAGATAAACAGAAAGACATCCGTCACCTTCCATTCCGCAGCAGGCATTTGCCGTTATGATCTCTTTTACCTTCTCAACATCCTTTGCATCAGTCACTATCTCGATCTTGACCCGGTTATGGATGTCACCATGATAAAGATTGACCTCTTTGCAGAATCCTTTAACATCGTAATAGGTGAATCCTATCTGCTCTTTTTTGAGGGCGGATGTTACGCTTTCCAGTTTTTCGTGCCTTATGATAGTTACAATAAGTTTATACATTAATCTCTCCTTTATCTTTTTTTAGTCCCCCTGCCTTCCAGGCTGCATATATCGCGGGAATAACGATCAGGGTGAGTACTGTTGATGAGACCATCCCGCCTATCATGGGGGCGGCTATTCTTCTCATTGTATCAGCTCCGGCGCCGTGCCCCCAGAATATAGGAAGCAGACCGGCCATGATCGCGGTAACGGTCATTACCTTTGGCCTTACCCTTTCGACCGCGCCGAACATAACAGCGTCATATACATCTCCCTCGTTCATCTCTTTACCCTTTTCATACAGTTTGTTTAAGTATGCCTCATCGAGATATATGAGCATAATCACACCCGTTTCAGCAGCTACTCCGGCCAGTGCAATAAATCCGACGCCTACAGCGATGCTCATGTCATATCCGAGCAGATATATGAACCAGACGCCGCCTACGATTGCAAAAGGCAGGGAAAGCATAACGATCATGGATTCCGTAATGTTTTTGAAATTGAGATAGAGCAGCAGGAATATGATCATGAGCGTGATCGGTATGACGATCATAAGCCTCTTGTTTGCGCGCTCCATGTATTCGTACTGTCCTGACCATACGAGGTTGTAACCTTGCGGCATGGTGATCTCCTGCTCAATGATGTTCTTTGCCTCTTTAACATATGTTGCCACATCAACACCTTCAAGGTCGATGTATACCCATGCGGTCATCCTTGAGTTCTCGCTCTTGATCGCGGGAGGTCCCTGTTTGATTGCAGTATTTGTGAGCTGCTTCAACGGTATCTGTGCGCCCGTGGGAGCGGCAACGAGAACGCGCTCCAGCTTTTCGATCGAGTCCCTCAGTTCCCTTCCATATCTCAGGTTAATGGGGTAACGCTCCAGGCCCTCGACCGTTTCGCTTATATTCATCCCGCCGACGGCTGACTGGATGACGTCCTGTACATCGCCGACCGTAAGTCCGTATCGGGCGGCAGCCCGCCGGTCGATATCGAAATCAAAATAATAGCCGCCGCTTACCCTCTCTGCATAAACAGAGAGCGTGCCCGGCACCGAACGCAGGCGTGCTTCTATCTCCTGTCCTATTGAGGAGAGTGTATCGAGATCATCGCCCATGATCTTTATTCCGACCGGGGTCTTGATCCCTGTAGCGAGCATGTCGATCCTGGTCTTGATAGGCATTGTCCATGCGTTTGTGAGTCCGGGGAACTGGATGGCCTGGTTCATCTCGTCCGTAAGCTCTTTGACGGTTATGGCCCGCTCTGCCGGAAATATTTTTGAGAGGGGTCGGCCCAGGAATCCGGGCCAGCCTGAGTAAAACCTCTTGACCGCGATCTTTCGCCATTCACTTTCGGGTTTCAGCATAATCGTGGTTTCAAGCATTGACAAAGGCGCCGGGTCTGTTGCCGTGTCGGCACGTCCGACCTTTCCGAAGACACGTTCAACTTCGGGAAATGATTTGATTATCTTGTCAGTCTGCTGAAGAAGCTCACGGGCCTTTGTGATCGATATCCCCGGGAGCGTGGTCGGCATGTAAAGCAGGTCACCCTCATACAGGGGAGGCATGAATTCACCTCCGATATTGTCAGCAGGGAAGAGAAACGCAACCTTTTCTGAAACTGATCGTAGCATGCCTTCAGGTAATCTTTCAGTGACGATCGAGCGGAAGGGAAGTATCGTCATTGTAATCAGTACAGCAACCATGATAGTCACAAATTTGTGTCTCAGGACCCATACGATAAATGGACGGTAGAGTGTTATCAGAAACCTGTTGACCGGGTTGTCCTTCTCGTGACGGACCGCCTGAGGCCATAGCAGGAGCAGTAAGGCCGTACCTGCTATGATTGCGACCGGGAGGCCGAATGTACCTAACAATGTTGCCGGGACAATATATTCCGGCAGCAGCCATAGTGCAAAAAATGCCGCAGCGGCAATTAAGGCTGATGCAATTCTCTGCTTTGTCATGCCCCATGCTTCACGCAGTAGGGATGTCCTGATAAAGTATCCCATCATGACCGGGACGACAGTGATAGCGAGCAATGCGGAGGCCGCCATTGAATATGTCTTTGTAAAGGCCAGCGGAGTGAAGAGCCTTCCTTCCTGTGCCTGAAGTGTAAATATCGGCATGAATGAAAATGTGATTATCAGGAGCGAGAAAAAGAGCGCCGGGCCGACCTGTTTTGATGCGACAGTTATGACGGTCCAGTGGTCGGCTGAGCCGTCCGTCTTCTCAAGATGCTTGTGCGCGTTCTCTATCATGACGATCGCTGCATCGACCATCGCTCCGATAGCAATGGCGATCCCGCCGAGTGACATGATGTTTGCGTTCAGGCCCTGGTATTTCATGATTATAAATGCCGCCAGTATTCCGAGCGGCAGGGTAATTATCGCGACAAAGGCGGACCTGAAGTGCAGAAGGAATATTATGCAGATGATCGAGACAACTATTGATTCCTCGATCAGCTTTTCTTTCAGTGTATCGACGGCACGTATTATCAGGCCGGAACGGTCATATACCGGCACGATCTCGACGCCTTCGGGAAGACCGGATTTCAGGGTTTCAAGCTTTTCTTTTACACGTTCGATAGTGGCAAGGGCATTTCCACCAAAGCGCATGACAACGACACCGCCGGCAACCTCTCCCTCTCCATCGAGTTCCGTTATTCCCCTTCGCAGTTCCGGTCCGGTGTGAACATTGGCCACATCCCGAACATAGATCGGTGTTCCGGAATCATCAACCCCGAGGGGTATGTCTTTTAAGTCCTCAACAGACTTGATGTAACCGAGCCCCCTGACCATGTACTCCCTTTCCGACATTTCGAGCAGTCTGCCGCCCACGTCCCGGTTTGAACGCTGGATGGCGCGTTTTATTTTCGAGAGAGGAATGCCGTAAGAGACAAGCTTGTTAGGATCAACGTCCACCTGGTACTGCTTTACAAATCCACCGACCGAGGCCACCTCGGATACACCCTCTACTGAGGTGAGTTCATAACGGAGGAACCAGTCCTGGATCGAGCGGAGCTCTGAAAGGTCGTGCTTCCCGCTTTTGTCTACGAGGGCATATTCATATATCCAGCCGACCCCTGTGGCGTCCGGGCCGAGTGAGGGTGTTACTCCCTTGGGTAAGCGTTTTGAGACGTAATTGATGTACTCAAGCACCCTGCTTCTTGCCCAGTAAAGGTCAGTGTTGTCATCAAATATTATGTAGACAAATGAGAATCCGAAGAATGAATATCCCCTGACGACTTTTGCCCCCGGCACCGAGAGCATCGCTGTTGTAAGCGGATACGTGACCTGGTCCTCGATGACCTGCGGCGACTGTCCGGGATACTCGGTAAATACTATGACCTGAACGTCGGAAAGGTCCGGTATTGCATCAAGCGGTGTTGTGGCCAATGCAAAGAAACCCATGCCGAATATAGCGATTGCAGCGATGATGACCAGGAACCTGTTCTTTATGGAATACTCAATTATTTGTTCTATCATCAGATCTTTTCCTCAACAGCGCAGATCCACATCTCTTTTCCGAGATAAGGGTTCTTCAGGTCTCCCTCCTTCTGAATCCACCATTCATTCTCCATTGGACAAAGATAGGCCTTGATGCCTTTTGACGCAGGATCAACGTTTCCGCTCTGCTTCAGGTATTCAAACATGGCGCGGCTGAAAAGTTTGAATGAGTTACGCGCCTGAGCGAGGTCAGCGGATGAAAGTCCTGCCTGAGACTCTTCAATCTGTCCTGTAAATTCCTTCAATCTGCCTTCCGTGTCTGCGGCCGTTATCTTTGCTATCTGAGAGGAGAGCGGTCCTGCCTGTGCAGCCACGTCAGAGGCTGACTCCGCTACAAGCACTTCATGCATTTCGAGATAGGCATCCAGCAGTTCGTCCATCATTATTGCCAATTTTTGACTAATATTGATCGTGTCTGCATTCTGCATTTCCGTCCCTTTATTTTCGGCTTCCGCCTCTTTACTTTTTTCTCTGGCCGCAAGCATCTTGTTAACTGCTTCCCTCAGGTTGCTTTCTGAATCTATGAGGAATTGACCTGAGACTACGACCTCCTCTCCAGCCTCGATGCCGCTAAGGATCTCAACATAACCATCTCCCTCGATGCCCGGTGTTACATCTTTGGGCAGGAATTTGCCTTCTCCGATCGCTGTTATGACAACATTACGCTGCCCCGTTCTGAGAAGGGCTTCAGACGGAACAATAACTGATGAACTGCCAGATCCGGTTTTTATTTGCACATCAGCGTACATGTCGGGTTTCAGTTTCAGGCGGGGGTTATCAAATTCCATCCTTACCTGAACGGTCCGTGTTTTATTTGAGAGATAAGGATAGATGAATGTTACCTTTCCGGTGTATTGCACTCCCGGTTCATACGGAAGGGTCATGAGAGCGACCTGTCCTGTTTTAATAAAAGGCAGCTCGTATTCATAAATGGACGCTATGACCCAGACACGTCTGATGTCCGCGATTGTATAAAGCTCCATCATGGGGTCGATCTTCATCCCCTGGATAACATTTTTTCTGATTACAACCCCTGTTTTTGGAGAGAATATCTGCATTTCCTTGCTGACTTCTCCCCGTTTTTCGAGCGCTGATATCTGCTCATCTGAAATGTCCATATAGGAGAGCCTCTTTCGCGATGCTTCTACAAGGGACTCTGCTCCGTCAGCGATTTCTGGGAATTTCGATCTTGAGGCCTTGTCCCTGTATCTGATGGCCTGAAGATATTCTTCCTGAGTTGCAACGAGGTCGGGGGAGTAGAAGGCGAGAAGTTCCTCTCCTGCTCTCACTTCTTCTCCGGTTGTATCTACATAAAGATTTTCGACCCAGCCAGAGACTTTGCTGTGAATGTGCTCTACAAGTTCTTCGTTATAAGTTATCTGACCCGCTGTGCGTATCTCTCTGCTCACAGAGCCCTTTTTTGCCTTCGTGGTCCGGACGCCTATGTTCTGCACAGTGACCGGGTCGATCCTGATCATGCCTTCGGCTGATCCGTCATCGTCATCTTCATACACAGGCACGAGGTCCATTCCCATCGGTGACTTTCCGGGTTTGTCCTGTACAAAGGTCGGGTCCATTGGCGCGACCCAGTGCTTAATCTTCTTCTCTTTTACAGGCGCGGTGCGATCATGAGAACCTTCTGACGCAATAGCCTCGCTCGTGAGTTCCGTTTTATCGGCGCCGGTTATGATATCGCGGAATAGCACTGCCGCTCCCAGCATTAATATGAGTAGAGTATATTTGACAATCCGTTTAAACATTTATACTACCTCCCTGATAAATACTGCGTATAATTATTCAAAAGAGCTTCTGCCCTACGGCAGCTTCAAGTTCTGCGAGCTTCTTTTCTCTTAGAGAAAGCGCCCTGTGATAGTCCAGTTCATAGTTGTACAGGTCAATCTGGCTTCTGATGAGATCCAGAAAACCTGTTTTCTTTACTTTATATTCAGATATGGCTGATTCAAACGAGATAGTACTCTGCGGGACCAGCCCTGTTGTTATCAACTCCAGCTCCTGATCAAACAGCTTGATCTCTGACTTCAGGGCTCTTAGCTGAAAGAGCAGGTCATTCGTCATTGAATTATAGAGTTCATCCGCCCGTCTCGCATTTGCCGTCTTTTCTGATACCTTCCTGCTTTCCTTGTTTTTGTACCAGAGGGGAATATTGATGGTGACGGCTGCCGAGAAAAAGTCAGGTCTTGTGACTGTGTCACCGTTGTCACGCTGCCCGTAGCTTACGCTGAAATCAAAGTCAGGGTAGAATTCCTTTTGCGCAAGTTTCTTTGCCAGCCGTGCTTTCTCTCTGGCTGTTTCAAGCTTTATGAGGGCAGGTCTGTTTTTAATCGCAGCGCTTAACAGCTCATTCAGCGGTCTGTCAAATGAGGTTATTTCAAGTTTTTCAATGGGGATTGCCTGTCTGCCGCTTCTCCCGAGAAGTGAGGTAAGGCGTGCTTCGGCAATCTCTCTCCGGTTTTTCAGTGAGATGACTTTTCTGATAATGTTTGAGAGCTGAAGCCGGGCCTTTACAATATCACGCTGTTTCAGTGTGCCGACCGCGTATCCTGTCTCAGCGGTCTTTATGAAATCCGCCAAAAGCTCCCTGTTGTTGTTTGTAAGATCAAGCGCCTTTTGTATAAAGACAAGATCGTAGTAAGCTGCCTTTACCTTTGATGTTATCCGGTTCCGCTTCTCAGCATACTCTTCCCTTGCTATCCCTGTATCTTTTTCAGCTATCTCTCCTTTCAGGGACAGCTTCCCGGGGAAGGGGATCTTCTGCTTTAGTGATATCTGTTTCTGGTTCATAGGCTCCTGATCAAAACGGAAGGTGTCAACGGGCAGATTAGAAAGTGCAAAACCAAGACGTGGATCGTCAAGAGACCTCGCCTGGTCCGGCCTTTCCTTTAATGCCTCTATCCGTTCACTGTATGACCTCAGTTCAGGATTGTTGCTGAGGGCCTCCTCTACAAGTGAATCAAGAACATTGGTCCCTTCAGCAGTGCCTGCAAAAAGAGAGAGACCTGTAATCAGCATTGCAAGCGCTGCAATGCATGCGATAAGGGCCTGTTCTTTTATGAGTGTTCTGTTCATGGCTTCCCTATTTGACATCAAAGTTAACGGAGACTTCCTTGATAATATTCCCGGCCTTCTTTACCTTGATATCTGCAATCCACTTGCCCGGCATTACAGGTTTAATCACGCTGGCGTACCTGGTGCCTTTCAGTGATGACTTGACCGCATAGTTCATCGAGGGCATCGAGGGCATATAGTAGTAAATGTCGATTTCAGCGTCAGTGATTTCCCCCCCTGATGTGTCTGAAAGCTCGATAGTTACCTCATTTTCTCCAACCGCAAATGTTTCGCTTTCCGATGAAGCACTGATTTTTATTGAATCTGCTTTGAACACCGTATTAAAGCTGTGTGCATATGCGCTTCCCATAAGGACCATAATGCCGGTTAAAACTAATAGAGTCTTTTTCATATTATTCTCCTTTTCCAGGCTCAATCGGCCTATTTGAAATTCCTTGTTGAATTCTATTATTGATTAGATGTTTTTTGTGGTGAAAATTAATCAGGCAAGTAAAACTGCATATTGTAGAGGCGCCATATTAATTGCCATAAAATAACCCACTTACTGCGATGAAAACATGTAATGATTTAACTGGTATCAGAATAACTAAAACTTTTGAAGGAAATATGAAGGAAACATGAAAAAGAAGTGAGGAAACCAAAAAATGAGCATCTTTAGTTTGCTGGTCGTATCAGTACCGGATATTGATACCTATGCCGCCTTTATATTCCGAATGATATTGACCTATGATTGAAAAATGCTTGCTGAGGGTCCAGCCTGCTCCGGCTGCCCATTCTTCTTTTGACTCAGTGTCGTATTGAAATTCACCGAATATGTATAGCCTGTCTGTGATCCGGATTTCTTTGTCCAGAGACAGGCGTGCCTCTCCTTCCGTATCAAGCCAAACAGAACTTTCAAACATAAGCGGCAGTAGATATCGAATCCCGATAATACCTCGATGGTCCTGCTCCCCGTCTGTTAATACAGCACCGGCAAAGGCCTGAAAGAAACGGTTGAAATATCTTTCATAGGTGAGCACTGCCTCATAGTCTTCATTCCAGCCTGCCTCCCATGTTCCCCTGAGTGTATTCCGTGTATCAGCTGCTACAATCTGTCCCTCGGTCATATGGGTAAGTATTGATGCATTTGCCCACATGTACCAGTGTTCCTTAAAAAGATTTGGTCTGATTGCGGCGATCTGCGGATCTAACTCTGTCCCTTCGTAATGTACGATCCGTGCCATGCCTGCCTTCATGTGATACAGCAGGTGGCAGTGGAAAAACCAGTCTTTTTCCTCATTTGCATAAAATTCAATAATCTGTCTACCCAGGGGCGGTACATCAACGGTGTGCTTAAGGGGAGAATAATCGCCATGTTTATTCACTACCCTGAAAAAATGGCCGTGAAGGTGCATTGGATGGTGCATCATTGTTTTATTCACAAGTATAAAACGGACATTTTCACCTTTTTTTATACTTATCAAATCAGCTTCATTTAATGTTTTTCCGTTTAATGACCATACATACCGTTCCATGTCTCCAGTTAGTTCAAGGTTGATCTCCCGTATGTGCAGGTCTTTGTTTAATGCAGTTGAGGAGGGTGATTTCAGATTATCGTATGGAGGCATGGGGCGTTTATTCATTGGCATTTTCATTTTAACTGCTTCAGGTTTCATGCCCTTCATGTTTCCTGCTGATCCATGATCCATAGCGCTCATTCCGTTTTTCCTGTCATGTCCCATGCTGTGCATTCTATAGAGATTTGGTTTTGGAATGTCCGGAGCTGCCACGTGGCTCCCCTGACCAATATGAAGTGAGCTATGGCCTGATCCGTCCTGCGCAGTCGCACGTAATTCATAGGCACCGTTTTCAGGGACTGTGATGATGACATCATATGTCTCTGCTATTGCGATAAGAAAGCGGTCCAT
>PJEL010004375.1_pt1 | contig 11688 bp, 9 predicted proteins | sample 1853271 | NCBI WGS metagenome assembly PJEL01 (sample SAMN08108733, study PRJNA415343) | Invertebrate metagenome, whole genome shotgun sequencing project. | host: Globobulimina | place: Sweden: Gullmar Fjord | collected 2015-08 | reverse complement strand
GACGTCGAGATCAATTTCGACTTCCGGCACATTCCCGATGACCCGTCGAGCCTCAGCGGCGACACGGTTCGCGTCGTCTTTGAGGATCGCGACGGAATGTTGTGGTTGGGCACCCATGGCGGCGGATTGAACGCCTTCGACCGTGAGACTCAGCGTTTTGAGCATTTCGTGCACGACCCCGATAATGCCAACTCGCTCAGCCACGACGAGTTGCGTTCAATCTATCAGGATCGTGCAGGAACTCTATGGATCGGCACTTTCGGCGGCGGCCTCGATCGCTTTGACCCAGCAACACGGACCTTTGTCAATTACCGCAACGATCCGGCCAACCCGGCGAGTTTGAATGACAACTTCATTCGGGTAGTTCTCGAAGACCAAACCGGCATCTTCTGGGTTGGTACCCAGGGCGGTGGATTAAACCGTCTTGAAGGTGGCACATTCACCCACTTCCTGCATGACCCGGATAATGCAGAAAGTCTGAGCAGCAATTATGTATTCGCCATTCTTGAGGCTTCCGACGGCAAAATGTGGATCGGCGCATTCGGCGGTGGCCTCAACCTTTTCGACCGGAGCACCGGGGTATTTGAGAGTTACACAGTCGCTGATGGTCTTGCCAGCGAATCAATATACGCAATGCTTGAGGACGAGTCCGGTAACTTATGGCTCAGCACGACGAGGGGCTTGTCGAAATTTGATCCAAAGACCGAAAAGTTTCGCAACTTTGACGTGCGGGATGGGCTGCAGAGCAACGAATTCAACGGCGGCTCCGCTTCTATCAGCACAAGCGGTGAGATGTTTTTTGGCGGTATCAATGGGTTCAACGCATTCAGACCGAACGAGATCGGAATCAATACGGTAGTTCCTGACGTGGTCATCACCGATCTGCAACTCTTTAATAGGTCCGTGCGGGTGGGTGAACAACAGGGTTCGATCTTGCTCGAACAATCGATTACGTATACCGACACGGTTTTTTTGTCATTCCGGGACAATGTCTTCTCATTCGAGTTCGCAGCTCTGCACTACAGCGCACCCGAGAAGAATGCGTATGCCTATATGATGGAAGGTTTTAATCATGAATGGATTCCGGTCAGTGCGCGCCGTCGATCCGCGACATTCACCGGATTGGCGCCCGGAGATTATGTATTTCGAGTGCGCGGCGCCAACAGTGATGGTGTGTGGAATAAGAAGAGTACATCGATCGCGATTACGATCACGCCGCCGTTTTGGGCCACATGGTGGTTCCGGTCCTTGGCCCTCGTGCTGATCAGCGTTCTTGGGCTGTTGGCGTATCGCTCACGCATGGGCGGGGTGCGAATGAGGGCAGAGCTCGAGACGGCGCATGACGCCCAAATGGCGATTATGCCGCAGGTCGATCCTAAGGTTGATGGGTTTGAGATTTCCGGAATATGCATTCCCGCGAATGAAGTGGGTGGTGATTTCTTCGATTATTTCTTTGTCGATGAATACCAAAAGCGCTTGTGTGTGGCGGTAGGTGATGTATCCGGAAAATCGATGAAAGCAGCCATGACAGCGGTCATGTCTGATGGCATGATCTACTCACGGGCGCGGCAAGGAGGCTCGGTTGAGCAGGTTATGGTGAACCTCAATACGTCGATCGCGCACAAAGTCGGTCAACGGATGTTCACAGCTTTATGCCTCGCTTTCCTTGATATCCAGCGCCGCGAATTGGTTTTTGCCAATGCTGGATTGTGCGAGCCCCTTCATCGTAGCGGCGGAGCCGTCTCGTATTTGAGTTCGAAAGGTTCCCGGTTTCCGCTTGGTGCCCTAAACGCAACCGAGTACCAAAGCCGATGTGTCTCCTTGACTCAGGGCGATGTCATTGTTTTCTTCTCTGATGGTATTCCCGAAGCCCAAAATGGCGCCGGCAAGCTCTACGGCTACGATGCTCCGGTCGAAATCTTGTCTGGACTCGATACAGATGCCCTTTCGGCTGAAGAAATCAAGCTGGCTTTCTTAGACGACGCTCGCCGATTTGCACATGACGCGTCACAGGGTGATGACATGGTTGTGGTTGTGATCAAGGCTACCCGTCAGAGCTCATAAGAGATCGGTTTGCGAAAGGATCGGAGAACAACTATTCATGGCAAAAACCCAGCTGCGCATTCTTTTCCACAATGGCACGGAAGAAATACGAATTGTGACCGACGGAAATTATGGCATCGGCCGAGCTGAAGAGAATTGGCTATGCCCGCTTGATAAGACGCTTTCCCGTTCTCACTCACGATTGTTGATGCAGGATGGCAATCTTCGTATCGAAGCTCTGTCGAGCCGCAACGGAACATTTGTTAATGGGAAAAAGATCGCTTCGCAGTGGTTGCTCGGTTTTGGTGACGAAATCGTCGTCGGCCAAACGCGAATTGTCGTATGTGAAGACCCGCAAGCTGCCGATGATCGCCGGCATCAGGAAACTCTCGAACTAGCTGTAACTCAAGACGATTATGGTGATGAGTACGACGATGAGATTGTTGCCGCCGATGCGGTCATGATCAAACTCAAAGAGCAGGCCCGAAAATTTGCAGCAAGTGATCTCCCGGTCTTGATCACTGGCGAAAGCGGAACGGGTAAAGAGCTGTTTGCGCGCCGGATTCACGAGTGCTCGAATCGAAAGCAACAACCGCTCGTGATCATCAATTGTCCTGCGCTTGCAAGTGGCGTGCTTGTCAGTGAACTCTTTGGCGTAGAAGCGGGTGTCGCAACCGGAGTCGAAAAGCGGCGCGGGCGCCTCGAAGAAGCCGATGGAGGAACGTTGTTTCTCGACGAGGTAGCGGACCTACCGCTCGAGGCACAGGCGATTTTGCTTCGTTTTCTTTCGGACGGCATCATCGAACGGCTAGGAGGACGGCGACAGATTCCTCTTGATGTTCGAATCCTTGCAGCGACAAATAAGGATCTCGAAGCAGCGATCGCTGAAGGCGCCTTTCGCGGTGATCTCTTTTTTCGGCTCAATGTATTGCATATGGATATTCCACCTTTGCGAAAACGAGTTGATGACATTCTCCCGCTCGTTTCACATATTCTCCAAAAGAGGGGAAAAAGTGACGTCTCCGTGACAGCGCAAGCAATCACCGCGCTTGAGAAATATCCGTATCCGGGAAATGTTCGAGAGCTGGCCGCGTTGATTGAACGTGCGGCGCTCTTGTGTGACGGCGACGAAATTGACGTCGATTCCTTCGATTTTCAGAACAGCTCTTGTACCGAGGGTGACCCGGGTAATATTGAGGGTCAGGCTGAAGCATTACTCGACGGAATCGTCTCGGGTGATGTCGATTTTTGGAAGCAGGTGTATACGCCGTTTCAAGAGCGTGAGTTCTCACGCCCATTGCTCCGCCTCCTTGTAAAACTTGGTCTGGCCAGATGTGATGGAACCGTCAAATCACTAGCGACCGTATTGCGAGTAGAGCCTCAATACCGAAAACTACTCGATTTCGTAAGAAACAACCGCCTGATGCCGTAGCGCTTCGCGAATTCAAAATTCTTAATTCTTAATTCGCGATGGTGTTGCGGTTCCAGTGATCGACTAATGGACCTTCGGGGGTTAGGTGTCCGCCAGCTACGATCTTGGAAAGCCAGGGACCGCGTTGGCTCTTCGCAATGATCACAAATGCACCATCAGCTTCCCATGTGGCTGAACTCTCGATGACACTGTCGTCAAATCTGCGTTGTTTGATGCCTGTGAAAGCTTCGTCGGCGGCGATTCTGGCGAGGGTTTCGGCCATAGCGGCGTCGCACGTGGCGATGAGTTTGACATCACGGAGTTCAGTCTTGTGATTGTGATAACGGAGTTGAAGGTGATTGCCCGCCAAGAGTACCGCTGCCGAGATAAGGGCCGTCGCGGCGATAGCAAAGATGAGGGCGAATCCCCGGTCGTGCTTGCGATGACTCTTTGGTTTTAGATCGATGGCTACCATGACAGTTGCCCTTCATTTCTCCGTGCGATGACAAAACGCCGCGTGACTTCGCGTGTTTTTCGCATGCCCACAGCCTTGGGGTTTGATGCTGCAGCGATCGGGTCTTGATGGAGGGAGATCGTGATTTCGACCTCGAAAAGGCCCTCTGATCCCGCCCTCCATTTCCAGTTTTCAACGCCTGAGAGGGCCCTGCGCCGGGTAGATTTACCGTTTGTTTGGGTTTCATGACGAACAAGGTTCTTAGCGTTCAGGCGCCAGACAATGATAGAACCATCATCGCGGTCGAGTTGCAGATCATTCGAAGTCCAAGATCTTCTTTCCTCCACGCTCGCGGGATGTTGCAGGTCTTTTCTCAGAAGAGATGCTGTCATTGTGAAATTGGGATCGAGATTGCTGTCAGTGATCGCAGTTGTGAGACGTGCGGCATAGGACCAGATTCCCTGTGAGCTCACGATAATCCCGGTAAGCAGTGCAAGCGACATCAGTAGCTCGGGTAGAGAATGTCCTGACTCCCAGCGAGAAAGACCACTTGGGCGCTGGTTTGTTTGAGGGTTTACCATGACGGTCTCCACAACATGGTCGATACGTGGCGCTCAACGTCTTGACCGCGCACATTGCACCTTGCGTCAATTCGAACGGAGTAGAGGTTCGGTGTTTCTTGTGGACTCACCACGAGCGTCACTTTCATGCCATGCCGCACTCGTATCGGGGGATTGCTCAAGGTGGCGCTGGTGAGGGGTATAGCTCCGGCGCGTACACTTTCGAGGGTTGCTTCGACAACTCGCAAGGCTTCGTCCTGGGCCTCAAGGCGTAACGTTGCTGTCGGGTGCAGGTTCAGTAACGAACCGGAGATCAGGGTTGCGATGCCGATGAGAGCAACGGCGGCCATGGTCTCTGCGAAAGTTGAACCTCGCTGGTGCCTGCAATTCATGATCTTCCTCCAAATACCCTTTTGACTTCCAGCTCGGTAGTCAGTCGTTTGACAACTTTGCAACGCGCCTCGTCGAGCATCGTTTTCTCACTCTGTCCTGCGATTTCGGATACCGCCATCCTGCCGTGATATCCACTGTCGAGGCAGGCCGGGCAGCCTGCCGCATCACAAGTCGAACAGACTCTTCGAATGAGGCGCTGGGCCATGACGCCGGCGAGCGCGATATTGACCGCATATTCTTCGACGCCCATTTCCAAAAGACGTGGTCTTGCTTCGGAAGCTTCGCCGCAGTGCAGGCTGGAAAGCACAAGGTGCCCCGTCATTGCCGCGCGGACGGCGATGTGGGCAGTTTCCGCGTCGCGGATTTCGCCGACCATGATCACTTCTGGGTCTTGACGCAAGAGGTACTTGAGGCCCGAAGCGAAGTCCATGTTGCGGATCGGATCAACCTGGATCTGGGTGCACGAGTCGATGTCTTGTTCGACAGGATCCTCGATCGAAGCGAGTTGACAAAAATCACCACGAGTGCTTGCGATTTCGCGCATTGCGGCATAAAGGGTTGATGTTTTGCCTGAGCCACTGGGGCCGACGATGAGTACCAATCCGTGGTCCTTTTGAATGGACTGATGAAGCCAGGCCGAGTTTGCATCGCTGAGTCCAAGATCATCGATCGTATCGATCCTGAGGCCACTGTTGAAAATCCGAATCGTCGCTTTTTCACCACGGCTTGAAGGAATCATCGCGACGCGCGCGTCGTCTCCATTTGGTAGTTCGATTCGACCCTCCTGCGGGATATCGGAGCGATACACCATCAGATCTGCCAATACCTTCAAGCGTCCGATAAGGCGTTCAGCTTCCCTGCTTTCGATCTGCTCACGCTTTGTGAAATGGCCATCGATCCGCATGCGAAGACTGATGCCTTCTGATACTGGGTCGAGGTGGATATCGCTCGCGCCAAGATCGAGTGCTCGCCGCAAAAGATGATCTGTGAATCCAGGTTTTTGGGGTGTTGAAACCATGGATCAATCACCAATCATAGGGATGAGATTGAACATGGTTTGGTATATCGCGATGACGCTTCCGCCGACGACGATACCAAGCGCGAGTGTGGATGCGGGTTCAAGAAAGCCCTCGAGCACTTCCAATCGTGTAGCGAAGCGCTCTTCGGCAGCTTCGGCCATCGTTTGGGTCAGTTCAACAAAATCGCCGCGTTGCTCACTATTCGCGATAAACCAGATGAAAGCGGGAGAAAGGAATGCTAAACCCTTGAGAATCTGTGACGGCTTCTCGCCGTCGCGAATTTTGCGCGCCGAACGAACTATGGCTACACCTGCCCGATTGTCGCCAACCACTTTCTCGCAGATGTCCAGGCCTTCGGGAAGGCCGGCGCCGGAGTCGAGTAACAGTCGTAAGGTGCGCGCGAAACGAACCTCAATCAAAGCGGCGCGCAGCCCGCGAATGATTGGGAGATTCCACCAGAAGATACGGGCATTCATGCTCGTTTGGGACAAGCCAGATGGACGATTTAAGGTAATGATGTGGAATGCTAAGAGTACAAGAAGAACAATGATTGTGAGGCCGCCGAACATATTCCAGAAATTGACGAGTAGCCGCAATCCCCAGGGGAGAATCCCATGAAGGCTCTCGTAGATATTTGCGAACACGGGAACAACCTTCCATATGACGACGTGGATGCATAGGGCACCGATCAGAAGGACAAAAAGTGGATAGATCAAGGTGGCGCGCAGGCGCCGGTCAAGGGATGCTAATAATTCGAATTCGTTGGACAACCCCTCAAGCATATCGGGTAGACGCCCAGCTTTCTCACCAGCTTCGATGGTCGCGATTATCGTTGCACTCGCCCAGCGTTTGGGCAGAGCTTGTAGGGCCAAAGACAAGGGCTCACCGTCTTCGACCCTTTGTTTGACTGCATTCAGGCGCGTGCGAACTATTGGCCCGAAGCTGTTTGCCGAAAAATCGAGGGCTTGGTGCAGAGGAATGCCAGATCGCAGCATCGAGGCCAACTCGCGCAGGAAGATCAGTGGATCAAAACGTACGTTCGTAAAAACAATGAATCGTTCGGTCATCCAATCTGCTACTGAGGTGAAAAGACCGTGAAATGGGATGGATGTGTTTTTCATAAAGATTCCTTCTCGGCCATCAGAGTTGTGAGATCAACGTGAACATCGGTAGGTACATCGCAATGATTGCGAAGAAGAATGGCGCCAGGATCAGAAGGACGATGGCAGAAATAGCCGTCTTTGACGAAGCGATGATTCTCATTTCAAGAACACCGAGTTCGATACTGCAACTCCTGGCAACTTCGTGCAGTTCATCAACAAATGTCGAACGGTAGTACGCCGACCACAAGCGCCACGCTACGGTTGGCGGGAGCGTTTCGATATTTCGCAAGCATTCGCCGAGACTCGCTCCGCTTGCGACACGACCGGCGATTCCTCCAAGGCGCTCACGGATCGATGCGCTGGAAGCTGATTGGCTGGCGATGCGCACAGCTTCAGGGAGAGAAACGCCGAAACCAAGCAGTAGCGCCAAAGTCTCCGAAAAATTGCGTGCCCCTTCATAGCGGAGGTATCTCCCGGTGAATGGCAGGTAGAGGGCTATTCTATAATCCTTAAAATGAAGGCCAAGGTAGGTGAAAAGTATCGTGATTCCGATCGTAGTGGCCACGTAGAGGATGGCGGTCAGACGGTTACTCAGCATGGAGTCTGGAACGTTGTAAAACCAGAAGTAAAACCGAGTCAAACCGGGCAGGTTTGCTCCTAAACCATCGAATAATTGTTTAAAACTTTGGATGAGTATCGGGAGAGCATAACCGTGTAACGCGATCGAATAGATCAGTGCGCCGGTGATCATAAGCGTAAAGGGATAACCAACGGCCCGAACGAATCTGTGTCGTTCAGCCGCTCTTCCGCTGAGCCATGTGGCGAGATCAAATAGACCATCCGCGGGAAGACCTGTCTTCCTGAGAGCCTTAAACATGCCTGCGGCCGGAGCGTCTTGTCCACGTGCCAAAGCCGCTTCGATGCGATCGAGCAGGTTTTCTTCGGTAGCGCCGTCAAAAAGCCTTTTGAGGTTCTTTCCGAAAAAGGCGCCCTCGATGTCGGAAGTTGCTCCGGTCACAGGCAGGAGCGGAAGGTCCCGCCTGCGGGCAAACGAGATAGTTCGCAGGAGGTGGGCTGCTTCGCGCCCGCTGAGTTTAGCCCGCATATTTCACCAACTTTCGTAGCGAGGAGAGGGGATTCTGGGGTGACAACGTTTATAACTCATGATCCGTACCATTAGCAGGAATCGTGCCTGTTGAGCGTACGAGCCAAGGATTTCGTGTAAATCCTTTTTATTCAATCGGATCAGGCTTTTTGAAAAGGATTTCAACACTTTGGAGATTTTCGCTCGTTGAACCGCTTTCACATTTCCAGTAGCATCGTGTGAGGAGAATTCACATTGGCATCAGGTTCGGGCTCGAAGGACGACTTCGGGAGTCGTGAAGGAACCTTGAGTGATGAGGGTGATATTCGCTCAGCGCCAACACGGGAACTTCAGCTTGGTGATACGCCGACCATCGAGATGCCCCGTGCTGCAAATCCTGGCGGATATCGTGCAGGGGATCTTCTTTGGGGCCGGTATCGCATCGTACAGCATATCGGTCATGGTGGTTTCAGTGAGGTCTACCGTGGCGTCGATGAGACAAGCGGAGATGCTGTAGCGCTGAAATTCTTAAGTGCAAATCGTTCAGGCGAGCAATTCATAAGCCGCATGAAACGAGAGTTGCGCTTAGCCAGGGACCTCACACACCCAAATATCGTTCGTGCTTATGATCTTGTGGAGAAGGATGGTGTCGTCTGTCTTGTCTTGGAGTTTGTTGAAGGGCGGACTCTCAAAGATGTGATCGTCGAAGACGGAGCCATGTCGATTGAGAGAGCATTCTTTACGCTGTCGGGATTATGCTCAGCGGTCGCCGCGGTGCACGCAAGCGGTATCGTTCACCGTGATCTCAAACCTCAAAATGTCATTCTCACACCGCAAGGTGATGTGAAACTGCTTGATTTCGGTTTAGCGAAGACTCCGGAAAGCACTGGGCTGACGGCGACTGGCGCAATCCTTGGGACGCCAGACTATATGTCTCCCGAGCAGGTTGAGGGCAAGATCGCCGATGAACGCTCGGATGTCTATTCTCTCGGTGTTATCGGCTACGAGTTGATGGTGGGAAAGCCGCCTCATTCCGGAGATACGCCGATTGCCATAGCCCTGCAGCACGTGCGAAGCCGAGTGCCTGATGTCCGAAAGAGTGTTTCGCATACGCCGGCCGAGTTCGCGTTGTTGGTCAAGGAGATGACCGAGCCCAAACCGGCCAACCGGCCTCGAACAGCTCAGGGTGTGCTGATGCGACTCGATGCGTTTGGCGGCGTGACTGCAGGCGGTACCCTTCATATCACCTCCAATACGAAGAAAAGCAAGAAGCTAAGAGCTGCGGCTCTTGTCGTATTCGCTGTTGCTGTGCTTTGTGGAGCGGTCTTTGCGCTGCGGTTCCTCGGGTCTCAGCAATCCGGGTTTTCGGGAATCGATATTTTTGCCGACGGAGTTATTGATGTTGCGGTTGTGATGAAGGATCCAGGCGTGAGTTCGGCAGGACGTTTCTTTCTCGATGCCGTGTGCCGGACAACAACGAACCAGCTTGACTCGTCGTTGTTCAACGTCGTTGAGGTCGCCGATTTCGCTAATGTAGAGCTTTCTGATTTCAAAGGCAGTGAGATTGAGCAATTGTTGCGGGTCAGGCTGGTATCGCAAACCCGGCCCGAAGGAAAAACGGAATACCTACTTGAATCGGAAGTGATCAACGTAGCTGATGGCAACACTTGGACGAAGTTGAGTCCTTACGAAATGCCTGAACTCGACCTCGAGGCGATCGAACCAGCCTCTGAATACCTCTCAGCAGCGTACTGCGACAAGGTCGCGGCCGAGGTCAATAGGGTTGGCGAGGCGCCGGTGCAGAATAGCGATTAAAAACGCGCCTAAGAAACTTGCCGGAATTTCCCACTCGCACTTCGAGAAACGGAAGGCTGCAGCGGCGGGGGAGTTTGAGGGGGCGGAGCCCACTCAAGGAGGATAGAAAAGACGCCACGGAAGGCAGCGCGACGAATCTCCTATCCGAAGGAAGGCCCTCGAATAACTGCCGCGCTTCGTGGGTTTCGCGGCCAGGCGGGAGGTGATTAGCCCGCATGTTTTACCAGGTTTCGTGGCGAGGATGGAGAGGTGCCGTGCCCAGTGACGTTTTCGACCTGAGGGGCGTGCAGTCGTACTCGACAGTCCGTCGAGCTCCCCGATGGGAGAAAACGTCGCTGGGTGCGGTGCACCGCCGGCCGTAGTAGACAGCCGGTGAGATATGCGGGTTAGACAGGCATCGCATCGCGAGACCTGGTCGAAGGCCTTATCGATCTCTCATGAGGTGGGATTCTCCCCCCTCAACCTCCCCCCGTCGGAGCGGTCTGCCTTTCACGACCCTGTGCTCATTTTTCTTCCGTTAGGTTTCTCCCCGCTGTGTTCCTGTGGCAAACAGATACGCCGGCTCGGAGGGCTATTTCGAGGTCGACGATATTCAGGTCACAGGTACCTACGTCGTCCCGGTGTAGCTCGTGTCCGTCACGGTGGAGTGACGCTGGCCACTGTTATTTTCCTTCTCTTTACGCACAATTCAAAACCAAAAAACAAACCGCCCTGATGGGCGGTCTGTTCCTCGTGTTATGGGGTTGGCCTTTAGAGTTATGACTTGTTCTCGAGGATCTTCTCGATCTCATCCATGATCTCGTCCATGGCTTTCATCGCGGCCTTGAAGGGAACTGGTGTTGTCATGTCGACGCCGGCGGCTTGAAGGGTTTCTACCGGTTTCATGGATCCGCCTGCACGGAGCAGGTTATCGACATAACGATCCACTCCTCCGTTGACGCCGGAACGAATCTGCTCATGGAAGGCTGTGCCGGCGATGAAGCTGGTGGCGTAGGTGTAGACGTAATAATTGTAGTGGAAGTGGGGAACGTACGCCCACTCAAGGGCATACTTCTCGTCGATAGTGCAAACCCCTTCGTCATGCCCGTGGTAACGCCTGAGGATGTCGAGGTAGAGAGTATTCAGGGAATCTGATGTGATGGGCTTGCCGTCCTCCATCAATTTGTGCATCTTGCGCTCGAACTCGGCGAACATAGTCTGCCGGAAGACGGTAGTGCGGAACGACTCGAGGAAATTGCCGAGAATCGCCAATTTCTCGTCATCGCTCGCGGCCTTGCCCAAGGAGTGCTTAAAAAAGAGCCACTCCTGGGTCGTGGAGGCCACTTCGGCGACAAAGGTGGCATAACGGGCCATGGGGTAAGGCTGAGTTTCATTCGAAAACGCCGAGTGCATCAAGTGGCCGGATTCGTGGGCAAAAGTAGAGGCGCTATCGTAGTCATCACGATGGTTGAGGAGCATGTAAGGATGCACGTCATAAGCTGAGCCATTGACGTAGGCTCCGGAACTTTTGCCCTCGGTGGGGTAGACATCAATCCAACCTTTTTCGCAAGCCTTACGAAGGTAGTTGACATACTTGTCGCCCATCGGAGCGAAAGCCTCGAGGACCTCTTCTACGGTGCGGTCCCAGCTGTACTCAGCATTGACACTGCCGACCAATGACGGATAGAGGTCGTGATAAGCCAGGTCTTCAACGCCGAGCATCCGGGCGCGTAGCCCAAGGTAACGATGAAGAGTCGGAAGGGCATTGTTGACCTCTTCGACATGGAACTTGGGCGCCACCTATGCGCCAGCCGAAGCCAGCGAAGC
>PJEL010004374.1_pt1 | contig 11689 bp, 14 predicted proteins | sample 1853271 | NCBI WGS metagenome assembly PJEL01 (sample SAMN08108733, study PRJNA415343) | Invertebrate metagenome, whole genome shotgun sequencing project. | host: Globobulimina | place: Sweden: Gullmar Fjord | collected 2015-08 | reverse complement strand
GAAGCCAGGCACATGAGATTGATTGATACTGTGGCGACCAAAATCGAGCCAATCGAGGCCATAATAACCGCCAAGGATGTTGAAGCCGCCTTAAATGAGCCGGGCTACACCTGGAATGGTACCCAATGGATTTATAACGAAGGTTAACCATTGACTGACTACGATTACCACCCCACTATCTTTATACAAATAGAAAATTCAGCCGGCTCCGTTTATGGTGATGGTCCCATTCTGACCGCCACCGATTGGCAACAAAAAGCCCGTTTAAATCGGGCCGGGGCTTTTTCCTTCAATATGCCCACCTCAGACCCGCGATCTAACCTTATAAAATCTAAACGCATAGCACGGGCGTTTTATATTACCGGCGGGCAGATAATCGAAATCGGTGTAGGCATTATTGACCAAATCAAAATAGTTGTCTCTCTTGATGGTGCGACTATGATGCAGGTTAGTGGCGATGATCTGCTGCGGGAATTGACCTATACCGGCGTGGGATTTTTGGAGTTGAGCGACGGGGCCGGGGGCGGCTCCAGCACCGCGTTGGCCGACATTATGGCTTTTTCTTACAATGGGTGGTCATTGTCTGGGGCCGGGTACAGCAGCACCGGCACAACGCCGTATGGCCGCTATGCAGGCGAGTCGGTGCTTAATGCCCTGGTTAAGTTGGCCGTGCAACAAGGTCACAATTTCCGATTAGGATCAGATCGGCAGATAGTCTGGCTGCGAGCCGACCTGCCAGCCAGCGGTAAACGTGCCATTGGCAGTGCTGATCCGGTAGCCGTTGAAGCCAATGATGATGTTGTGTTAATTGCGAACTTGTCCGAAACAGAAACGAGCTATGGGCTTTTTACTCGATTGTATGTGTATGGGACCGGCAACGGGAAAGTTAGGCTGACGTTGGAGAAAGCAACTCTTACATTCCCAGGCTACATTATTCAGCATGATGGCAAGGACTGGTGCTTGGTAAACATTGCAGCCGAGACAACCTATGGCCGGATCGAAACCTCTCGTAGCTTCAAAAACATTGGTCCTGTGTCACATAGCGATCTTGATATACAGAACGCCGCCAACGCCCTGGCTGAAGCGGCACATCAATTTTTAGTTCGGCACAGCGAACCACAGACGGCCTACGAGTTATCTGTCACAAAATTAAAGGATCAACTTTACCCAGGGGAAACCATTAACGTGTTGTGGCGGGAGATTATAGATAGTTACACAGCAGTGAATATAGATGCCGATCTGATTATCCTGGAAACATCAAACACCATTGACTCACAGGGTGTACGGACAACAGACCTGTTGGTTTCAACCATTGATCAATGGCCGCAAAGCGACACTGATATTATTGCTGCCCAACTGGAAGAAGCCAGGCTGATGGATGCCCACCCCCAATTGTCAATCACCCATAGCCCTGTCACCGGCACGGAGCGCATTGATCCAACTCACCCAGCCGAGTTTGAAATCCGTTTAAAAGGTGAGGTTGCTGCTGTAAACCATGTATTGCTTTGGTTTAAGACTGTACCACTTAGAAGTGATGTTATTGGAAGTGCCGGTGGAACATCACACACTCACACAACAATAATCACGTCCGGAGGAGCTCATGCTCACACAACAATAATCACGTCCGGGGGAGTTCATGTCCACTGGGTCAGTATTTCCTTGAGTGGCGCACATATCCATGATATATACGTCACCGGCGACCCAGAGTGGACTCAAACGACCGATACAGGATCACACACACATGGCTCGTTTTCGTCGGATACCCCGGCGCACACACATGGTTCATTTGTTTCAGATGCCCCGGCGCACATACACGGTTCATTTGTTTCAACTGAGGATACCACACACACTCACCTGCCAGTGTATGGTCTGTTTGAGGACTCAAATTATCCTCAAGGTATTAGCGTGTCGATTAATGGCACGAACCATACCGCGGCTCTGGGTGGCTCCTGGGCGGCATCGAATGAAGGTGTAACGGTTGAGGTAGATATTAGTCAGTACATTTTGACCAATACTGAAAATAAAATTAGATTTACATGTACCACTGGGATGGGGCGAATAAAATTTTTGGCCGACCAAATGTTAACCATTCAGGCTATATCATTTTCTTAGGAAGGAGAAGTTATGACCACTATAGAGGAAGATTTGCAAGCTTTATCCACCCAGGTATCTGAGCTTGTCACAAAAATAGAAGGGCAGGAGGACATTGCGGTTGCGAATAGTCCAGAATTTCACACGCTCAATAGTGTCAATCGACACGTCAGCGAAGCCCGCCAGCAAATTCGGCTGGCCTTAAAGCTGGCCGGAGAATTACCATGATAAGAAAACTTCTTCGTACATTTTCATCAAAAAGTCAAGTGCCGGATCCGTCCGATGATGATGATGACAACATTGGGACAATCACAATTAAAGTGACCCGCAAAAATGGACAAAATCAAGTTACATCATCGCATAAAATAGACGGCGATCTTGATGGTATCTTGGCCGGACAAATACTAATCGACGTTGGGCGTGATATTCTGTTGCTCTTGGCCCATAATCATTAAAAAATCGCCTCTATTGAGAAAACAGCTAAAAACCAACCTCAATGTTGTGTTTTTCATTTCCTGGGAAACAATCATTGACGCAGATGTACCTCTGTGATACACTAGGCGCAGCAGCACATCAAGGAGGGGCGCGGCATGACCGTTCGGCAGGATAGGATTAGGACCAAGATGGAAAAAACACAGGACCCGCAGGAGTTGGCTCAGTTGGAGGCTGAGTTAGCCAAAGAGAAGGCTCGGCCAGCTCGGAATGTAACTTTGGACAAACCCGTTGGTGGGAAAACGAGTTTAGGGCGGCTGGTACTCGACAAAAATACGAAGTCGGCAATGGATTACTTAACCACAATCACCTTTGAGGATGGCAGGCGATGGGAGAAGGCCAAGATCCGGCGAAGGGCCATTTGTGAATTGGCCGAGCGGTTGGGTTGGAAACCACCGGATTAGCACCCTTCTTTGGTTTTTTAACAACTAAAAGATGTTTTTGATAAGGCACTACAAGGTACTGTCCTGGCTTTAATTGGTCAGGCTTCTTCTATTTATACCTTAAACCAAAATGTTTAATCTCAGGCATAACAAGGCATTGTTACGTTTTTTGCCTCCTAAAAAGAGTAGTCTTTTGACTGCTCTTTTTTTATTTGGGGGAGAATCTTGGCAAAAATTGGCTCAAAATTGGCCTCAAAAACGCTTGACATAGGTGTTCAACTGTGGGAAGATAAATGTATATCTGATATTTACTCACACTTTACTGCTCATATTTTGGGCAGTAATCTTGCGCTCAAAATTAATACGGTGATTTTGGGTGCGGGAATTAGACCTAACAGGAGGTTTTTAATGTACCGTACAACCAAAATCCAGCGCAAAAATATGGAACGTATCAAGGCATGGCTAGCTGGTGAACCGTTTAAGGAAAACAGCCGTGACAAAAATCCACAAGTGCCCGATCTGCAGGTTGAGCAGGTCATGGCAGAGTATATGCCCGCCTGGGAACCTAAAGACACTGGGCAGTTCTTTACGCCCTTAGAAATGGGGGCGGCAGTTTTAAGCCGTATCTGGCTTGAGCCTGGGGCGCGAGTGTTGGAACCTTGTGCCGGTATCGGTAACTTACTTTATAATTTGGCCGATTGGGATTGTAAGGTAGATGCTTATGAAGCCGATGAAAGTTGTGTTGCTTTGGGCCAAAAACTATTTCCCTGGACAAATTGGATTCACGAGATTCCATTTGATTGCCTGAGCGAGATTGAAGGGCAGTATGATTTTTGTCTGGTTAATCCACCCTTTGGCACAACCTGGGCTATGGGACCGGGGGAGACTATGAGCCAGGGTCGAGCCAAGTGCAGCGAACATATCTTTTTGGAGTTGGCTACCCGTGCCCTAAAGCCGGGCGGTCAGGCCGTATTTATTGCGCCCTACAACTTTGTGGACAAAATTCCCAAGTCGATGCGGGCGTGGTTTGATGAGCGGATGGAGTTAGCCGATAGTTGGGGGCCTCTGCCCGGTGAGTTTTCTCTGACAAAAATCAAGGTTCATGCTTTTTATTTTACCCGGCTAGAAGACCCGGTTGAGGCACAGCCTGTTATTCCTGCGCTGCCGAAGGGTGAGGGGTTGAGTTTGGTGATTGAGCGGGAGGTGTTAAAAACGGCTCTTAATGATATCTTACCCGTTGTATCTAAAAATTCCAGTCTCGAACTGTTGCGGAATGTACTGCTGACTATCGAGCCAGGGGAAATACCAAAATTGCGTTTAGAAGGCACTAATTTAGAGATGAGTATTACCACTCGGTGCAGGCCGGTCAAGGCTGGGGGAGAGGAAAGTATCTGTATCCCGGCGCACTTGCTGTATGAGCTTTTGGAGTTAATTCCTGATGGATACATCTCGCTTGGAGGAGTGGCTACTGAGGGGGGAGATATGTTCTTTAATGAAGCTCTGACCCTTACGGGCGGGGGAACATCAGACAATGGCGGCTGGAATTATCAAACCAACCTCAAGGGATGGAATCCGGAAGAGTTTCCCGTGATACTGCCTCCCCAGGGTGATAGGGTGACTATTCCTGCTGACCAACTGTTGGCGGTCATCAAACAGGTCAAGCATTTTGTGGCCAAAGAGGATCAAAATCCTTCTTTGAAGGGCTTGCTGTTCCGGGTTCACAATGGTCAATTGACAGTGGTGGCCACCAATCGCAATTGTTTGGCCCTATCGGTGGAGGGTATGAATTTGCCAGATATGGATGTCGTGATTGAGTTGGATGTCCTCAACATTTTGGCCCGACACCTGAAGCATGTTGCTACGGTTGGGGTGGTGTTAACAGATGAGCGGGTTTTGTTTCAATTGCCCGACTTGGAAATTGTGGGGCGCTTAATGGGTGGCTCCTACCCTGACTACACCAAAATATTGCCCGCCAGCCACACCACCCAAGCTGTAGTCAATCATACTCAATTGTTAAAGGTGCTGACCGGGGCTAAACGTTTTAGTAACCAGGCTAACGGACAGATTAGCTTCATCATATCTGGTAATGGCAATGGGAGTGGGAATATCAAGATTGCGGTGGATAGTTCACATCTGGGGGATTATGCGGGACAAATGCCAGCAGTGGTTTCTGGCGAAGCCGTTACCATTGTGTTTATTGCCGATCAGGTGGCCCAGGGTGTGGGGGCGTTGCCAGGCAGTGAGGTCCTGATTGAAATTCCAGACCAGGGAAACAAGCCCGTGCCGGTGACATTTGTTTCGGGCGGCAACAAACAGGTAATTATGCCATTAGGGATGGTATAAAAAGAAAGCCCCGACCTTCTGGTCGGGGCTTTTTTTATAGAGCTGAGAGACCGTGAATGATTATTTAATTGGATAGTAATTTGGTAGAAATTGGCCTCAAAAACGCTTGACACAGGTGTCCAACTGTGGGAAGATAAATGTATACCCGATGATACTCACCCAAATGGAGGTTGTAAAAAATGGCAAATAAAGCCCTAAAATTACGGGAAGAGTGGCTCAATCAATATGAGGGCTACAATCGAAATTACCGCTTTGGTTTCCGGCGGCGGGTTATCAACCACGCCAAACGAATCAAAGCGGAAAGCCAAGAGGCTCGCTGGCTGCAAGAAATCGAGGCAGCCCTCGATTTAACATTGGTCTTTAGCGATGAAGTCGATGTTACCCCTACCCCTACTGAGCCGCTGATGGCTCCGGTCTGGAAGGTTCAACTTGTGCGTGATCCCAATTCGCCAGCCAGTAGCCGCGTCCGGATTACCAGCCCTCATGAGGCGGCAAGTTTATTAGCTGCCTATTTAGAAAAGTTGGACCGAGAACATTTTGTTGTGCTTCTGCTCGATACCAGAAACAAGGTTCTCGGTTTGAACACTGTTTCAATTGGAACGGTTGACAGTGCCATAGTTAGCTCCAGGGAAACCTTCAAACCCGCCTTTTTAGCCAATGCTACGGCCATTATCCTGGCCCATAATCATCCCAGCGGCGATCCTTACCCCAGTCCAGAGGATATAAACATCACGCGCACACTGGTCGAGGCTGGGAAGATGCTGGATATCGAGGTTTTGGATCATATCATCATCGGCGAACTTGGACGCAGCTATAGCTTAAAGGAACATAATCAAGGGTTCCACTAAATCAATACAGGAAACATAAGCTGTCTTATGTTACCAGAAGGGGGGTGGCGATTAGCCACCTCTTTTTGTTTGGCCGTAAAAGCCCCTGCCCTGAAACGGAGAAAAGATACTCTAAATAGACTTAAAACTGGTCGGTAAATTGGCAAAAATTGGCTCCTAAAACGCTTGACACAGATGTTCAACTGTGGGACAATAGAAGTATATAAAGATTATGTACTCAGGGGTAATAAGATGGTTGACCCAATTAAATTTCAGGTAGAACAAATTAAACTTCATAAAAACGGAATTACTGGCCTTTGCCAACATCAAATTGACCGTACTGGTCGCCCTCACTTTTGGGCAATTGATATGGACACCATTGATTTTGAAAACAATGATGATGGATCAACAACTGCTTACTTCACCATAGATGGTGAATATGACATAGAAGTCACTGCCCCAATTATCAGTTAAAAAATTTTTCTAATGGGGATATTTTCATCCCCATTAAAGGAGGTATTTTTAATGTTTGATCAGATTGTAGAGTTGCCCCTGGGACAGATAGTTCCTGGGGATAATGACCGGGAGGAATTTTCGTTGGAGTCCTTGGTTGAACTGGCCCAATCAATAGCCAAATATGGTTTAGCCCAGCCGATTACGCTTGTACCATATCAAAATGGGTCGATTGGGTACAAAATTGTGGCCGGTGAGCGACGGTACCGGTCTCACGAGCTTTACACGGCCAGGGTTGAGGCCGGGGAATGGGAAGCGAGTGATAAGGTTCGACCAGGCTTTATCCAGGCGATTGTGCGTGATCTGACCGAGGAGGAAGCCAGTGGCATTATGCTGGCCGAAAACGACCAGCGGGAGGATCTGAACCCTATTGAGCGAGCCAAGGCGTATCAAAAGCGGATAGACAAATTTGGCTGGAGTCTTGAACAGTTGGCCAAGACAGTTAACAAAAACCCCCGGACCATCAAGGGGTATTTGGAACTCTTACAATTGCAAGGGTTTGTCCAACAAGCGGTTAAGAATGAAAGTTTACCGCTGGCCCACGCCCGGCTTATGGCTCCCTTGGATGCTGACCGACAGCGATTGGCTATGCGGCTTTTGAATAGATCAAGCCGGGTCACTTATGAGATGTTCCGTGAATATGTCAACCAATTGCTAGAGGAGCAGTCTCAGCAGGGCATGTTTGACCTGACAAATTTTTGGGTGGAGCAAACCCAGGAAGCTGAAGACATTCGCCAGGGGATTAAATATGATCTTCCTACCAGCGACAATTTGCCCCTGGTGGTGGTTGAGCAAAAAGACAATACTAAACAAGTTATCTTGCGCTACATCGAGCATTTGCAAGCGGCTGGCTACACTTCCGAAGCAGCCGCTGTTGGCAACTTGATGACCATGCTGCTTAAGCGGCGCAAGATCAAATCGTGAGAAACCCAAGCGTATAACATTAGCGAACTGTGTATCGCCCGAAACTATGTATCGCAGGCTTTAGTCAGATCAATGGGTCTCTTGCGAAACAGAAAATTATTTCCTGGGAAATAGACAAAGCTCTACAAGGCATTGTTACGGTTTTTATTTAACCTGACCTATATCATACCCCTCGAAATGGGTTAGAGGCACTGTAAATAGGCTTGAAATTGGTGGTAAAATTGGCCCTAAAAACGCTTGACACAGTGGTTCAACTGTGGGACAATATATTTACACCCGCTAATAACTCACCTAAACGGAGGATTGAAAAATGACAAGCGTTCAAGCATTTCAGCAAAAAGTGACCCGCAGTTTAGAGATTGCCAACCCGGACTTGGTGCCGGATAAACTGGACAGTCATGGAAAAATGGTCTCTTGGAAGATGCAGATTGACCAGGTGGCCTTTACCCCCCAAGAATACTCTTGGGCAATTCTTTCAGCCATCCCTGGCACAGAAATCTACGACTATTTTGAGGTTGTGGGCTTAGATGGTAACGAGTACCTGACTATCCGTTTTACCCCGGGCGACCTACCGGCCACTCGTACTACTAGCATCCGCCCCAATTTACCAAAATATCGCAAGCCGGTCAAGGTTGATGCTGAACCTAAATCCGAAAAAACTAAAGCCCCCTCATCCCCCAAATCAGAAACGACTCCGGAGCCAATCCCGACCATCACCAAACCAACTCCTAAATCTAAAGTTATTTTAGGCAGCTATTTAGACAATAAATTGACGGTTGAAGCGGGACAAATAGTGTGGACTACCGTCGCTAAAAAGGACGGTGGCCTAAAACAAGCCCGCTGTGAAGTGTTGGCTGTCAATTGTGATCAAATAGACATTTGCTTGACCAAAACCAGGCGCGAATTGAGCGTATCGGTTAGCAACTTGTTTGACCACGTGCCTCACTTTGTCAATCAAGTGTGGCAATAAACTGATACTGGAACCATAAGGTTTGTTATTGTTCCAATATAGGTTCAACGTATGAGACCCATTTATCTACCCTTAATTTTATTAGGAGATTCTAATGCCAAAAATTTTTACCCAGAATGGATATAGTTTGATGGATGTTATCTCGACGGTGCAGAAGGAAATACGCCGGGGCAATGAGGAAAGCGCCATGTATTGGTGCTTTGAAGCCATTCCGGGCTACGAGCAATATGTCTGGCGGCGGCTGCTGGTGATTGTCAATGAGGACATTGGCATTGCCAATCCGTCCCTATTGCAAATCATTCCCGCCCTGCGGCTTCAATTCTTTGAATTTAGAGCCTTAGGCAAAAATGGGTCTTGTCGCTTGATTTTAGCCAATGCCATTTTGTTGATGTGTCGTAGCCCCAAGAGTCGCTTGGCCGATCACTTCCAGCGGGTGGTGAGCCAATCGTTTATGACTGACGGTAAGCGGGATATACCCGATTATGCCCTGGACAAACACACCACTCGAGGAAAAGCGATGAAGCGGGGGGTTGACCACTGGCTAGAAGATGGCTGTGTGCTGAACCCACCGCCCCAAGTTGATGACCCCTATCGAGATGAGGCTGAGGCCCATTGGCGGGCGGGTCGAAACGATGCCCCGGAGTGGGGTAAACGATTAGACAATGGTAAGTTAGTTGGGGTTGAAAAAAGAGGAAACTCCAACAAGAAACAGGAAGATCAGCCCAAGTTATTTTGATAGGTGATTGTGATGAAAATACTCAGACTAAACCTGAAAGGCGAATATTTTGACCAGATTAAAGCCGGTACAAAAACTGAGGAGTACCGGCTATGTAAACCATTTTGGGAAAAACGTCTTGAAGGTCGTTATTATGATGAGCTTCATATTTTGAGAGGCTATCCGGCAAAGGGCAATACTTCCCATTGTATCATTCGGCCCTGGCGGGGGTTTGTTATTAAAACTATCATCCATCCTCATTTTGGGCCGCATCCGGTTAAGGTTTATGCGATTAACGTTGGCCCTTAATTTCCTTAAATTTTGTAAGATTAGAACAAAAGTGCTAAAATCGGTTTTATAAACCCTCCGAATATGACAAACGGGAATGAAAATCAGGAGTCCAAATTACAGTTTGGACTCCTGAAAGATTCTACTTTCAAAGGAGTTGTTATGACCAAAGAGAAAGAAGCACCCAAAGTTTATCGAGCCTCGTTGGGAGATTTTAACCAAGATACAGGCAATGCCAATCAGGGAACACCACGGGGTGGAGCTATGTTGGAGTACTCCATTCGGGAGTATGGAAGTGGCCGTTCTCTTTTGGCCGATTCCAATAACACCCTGGTGGCCGGAAACAAAACCCAAAGAGCGGGCCTTGAAGCGGGTATAAAGAATGTCATCGTTGTCGAAACTGATGGCACGGAGTTAGTGGTGGTCAAACGAACCGATTTGAGCTTGGACAAAGACCCGGAGGCCCGCGAGTTGGCCTATATGGATAACCGAGTCAATGAAGTTAGCTTAATCTGGAACCCCGATCAGGTGGCTGCCGACATTGCAGCTGAGTTGGATCTGTCGATGGTATTTTATGACGATGAGTTGGACAAAATCATCGGCGCTTCGACTGCTGAGGAGCAGACAGCAGATGAAGACAATGAAGCCATACCCGAGATGGAGCTTCATCCGTTTGAGCATTATGATTACATAATGCTTACCTTTAGAGATTCATTTGACTGGTCCAAGGCATTGGATTTATTCGGCTTAGAGAAGCAGCAAATGACCTTGAGTAAATCCAAATCAAAGAACAAGAACCAACGGAAACAACGCAAGGTGGGTTTGGTGCGGGCCATTGATGGCCGAAAGGTGTTAAAGTTATGCGGATCGTTATCCCTAGCCGAAAGCGAGTAGAAGAATGTAATCATGCCCTAACCCTGTTTCCGGAGGCAACGGTGTGCGTAGCAGAAAGTGAGGCTGATGATTATAAAAACTTACCTGCTGAACTTCTGCTACATCCTGACCCGGTGGCCGGGATTGGCCCCTTACGCCAGTGGATTTTAGACAATGTGCCTGACGAGACGGTGGTCATGGTGGATGATGATGTTTACGTTTTGCGTACCACAGCTGGACATCTCACCCGCTCTCATATTATCCGCAACCCGCTCTCTATTCAACAAATCTTAGACAACACCGCAGAGATGGCGAAGGGGCTGGGGACAGCCGTCTTTGGCTTTGACCAATCGGGGGGTGATGTCCGTAAGTTTCACCCCCACGACCCTATCCGCCTCAATAGCTGGACGGGCGGGGTAATCGGCATTATTGGCCGTGATTTGCGTTATGATACCACCCTAAAGTTGAGGGCCGACATTGACTACTGCTTGAAGGCGTTGCTAAAACACCGGGTAGTCTGTATTGATACCCGCTTTGCATTTGTCCATAAACGGTTTAAAAACCGGGGTGGAAATGACCATATGCGTTCAGCGGAACGTAACCAACTGGAGATTGAGCGCTTAAAAGACCGCTGGGGACATTGGTTGGGGGTAGAAGAAGCTAAAACAACAGTCAAATTAAAAGTGCGGGTTAAACGGCGACAATTATGAATGTAAAAAAAATAATCACCCTTTAACAGACTTAAGACGAGCCAGAGTAGCTGCGCTGTATGTGCGGAAGCTCACCCCCCAAGAGATTGCCCAATCATTGCCTCGTTATGGCATCCTTGACCCGGAAACCAACAAGCCATACCCCCTGGATATTATCGAGGCTGATGTGGCCGCCATCGAAACAGGGTGGCAAGAGTATGCAGAGCAAGATGAGGCTCTCAGCCGGATTCTTGCCGAGTTGCAGGAGGTAAAAAAGACCGCCTGGGCAGGTAAGGATTTAAAAGCAATCTTAGCGGCCATCAAACAGGAACGTGAAATGTTAAATACGAAAAACCCTCCTCCTTCTTCAACTGAGGCTGTTGAGGATGATCCCCCCCATTATGTTGAGTTAAGCAAGCGTGATTTTGACAACTTGTTCCGTTAGGCTTTTCCAATTTTTAAATGCTCCCAAAACTACCAATTCACCAAGATTTCTCTAGCCCAAAAAAGCTAAAAAAGCCTTAAAGGAGTTCCCTATGAGGGGTATCTACATCAAAAGTTTAAGTTACCCTTATACTTTT
>PJEL010004373.1_pt1 | contig 11689 bp, 9 predicted proteins | sample 1853271 | NCBI WGS metagenome assembly PJEL01 (sample SAMN08108733, study PRJNA415343) | Invertebrate metagenome, whole genome shotgun sequencing project. | host: Globobulimina | place: Sweden: Gullmar Fjord | collected 2015-08 | reverse complement strand
CCGCTCATCACATTTTTGATAAACTCAGGGGAACGCTTTGCAGCGCCGCGGCCAAACAATCGAGCAAGTAATCGAGCGGGCGCAGGTATGAGAGCGCCAGTCTCATAGCCCATAATTTCACCAAAGGTCTTTCTTGCTTGTTTAAGGCTAAACCCTTTTGGTTTGTTTGAGGAAACCTGAACGCCTTTTCCTTTCCATAATTCCAGAGTGTCTTCAATTCTGCTTCTAATTCTGGAACAGACCGGAATGCCTTCACTATCAAAAATCCATTCAATATGAAGCTGTTCCGGAGAAAAATCTGGAAGACCACTAATTTCACCTTCGCGGTTCAAGGCTTGCCACCCAAGGTACAGGTCATCAGCGGAGCGTGCGATAGGACCGGACCGTGCAAAATGCTCCAGCTTAGGGGCACCTTCCACCATCATACCATCGCCGGGCAAAACGCCTTCGGAAGGGAGAAGGCTAAAGACACCGCAAAAGGATGCAGGAATACGAAGAGAACCTGCTAGATCCGTTCCAATGTCAAGAAAACTCAGACCTGCGGCCACTGAGGCACAGCCAGCACCGCTACTGCCGCCCGGTGTAAATCCAGAATGCCAGGGGTTTTCGGTGATGCCGAATAAATCATTATTGCATTGGAAATCCATCGCAAAGGGCGGCAGATTTGTTTTTCCAAGAATTGTCGCCCCATTGCTTTGCAACTGATCAACGATGGTTGCATTTCTTTTGGGGACAAAATCCTTGTATTCTTTTGCCCCAAATGTGCAAGGAAGGCCGGTGTAATGGATGTGATCTTTAAGGGTTATAGGAAGACCTGCCAGGATATCACCCGTTCCAATCGATACATTCGTCTCTTGTGCAACAATGGCTTTTAATACCGGATTGTGTTTCTGGATCCTGCTGTTCAGATGGCTTACAACATCATCGGGATTAAGCGACCCGGTTTTTAGTTGATTAACAGTTTTTGTTGCGGATTGTTGATGCATTGACATTTTGTTCCTCGGCAGTTTGAATTTGAGGAAAGGTAACGTCCTTTTTAAAGGCCTGCTGTTCCAACTATGCTTTTTTGACAGGGATATGTATTTTCGTGATCAACTTATCAGCATCTGTTTTTGATGGATCCGATATATATGTTTCAAACGGCAATTCATCTCGAAGAAGCCAATTCGTTTGGGGTAGCCATTGCCGGTAAATCAAATTCCAGGTTTGATAGAGATACGAATAATTGCCGATATGTTCAAACAGAGCCCACGAACCCGTTTTGAAATGATGCCAGTTATCACTCCATGAATTATCGATTTCCTGATCGAATATTCCTCCAAACCAGATGATTGCGTTTTTGTCATTCAGCATTTGTGGTTGTTCAGGAAAGCTACTGGCCACTTGCTTGCATTGATCTTTGCTCCGCCTAACAAGTTCATTAAACTGACGCCCAATATCCTGATCTTGTTCGCTAAAAAAGGTGCCAGTAATTGTCCCCATAGATTGTCGATATTGAAATTCAAAATCTGGAAATTTAATAATCTTAGGATCTTTTATACGTGGCCCCATATTGGAAGGTAATAGATACGGGCGCTTTATATCCGGACTCATATGCGCTTTTGTCGGATTCTTACCAAAAGCTGTAGGGGAGATACCAAAGTGTTTTTTGAATGATTTTGAAAAAGAGCTGTGAGTTTCAAAACCGATATCAAACGCGAGCTCAAGTAGGTTCGTCTCCGGTGTTTCAGATAGTATTTGTGCCGATTTTTCCAAACGCCGAGTCAGAAAATAGTGGCTTACCGGTTCTCCCATATATGCGCTAAATAAGCGCTGAAAATGAAACGGTGACAAATGCGCATGTTCGGCAATTTCTCTGGCGTTGAGTTTCTTTGAGAGATTGCCTTCCATATAGAGGAGCGCTTTTTCCAATTGCGCTCTTATCTTGTCATTTTTATTTTTTACCATTTAGTTTTGATTGGCTTTGTCGGTATTTGATTAATCGGTGATAATGCAAGCATAATTCCAACTCGGAACATACACAATCTCAGCGACATAAATACTTCACACTTGGTTGAGAGAATTCTCGTTGTGATTATTCTAACTCATGTTAGATTAAATTTCGGACACGAAAACTAAGAAGAAAAAATAGTCACAATACTTTCCTTGGGAGGGGAAAATGGAATTCACTTTAAGCGATGAACAGCGTCAGATTTATGAATATGGGAGCAATCTCGCTCAAAGTTTTGACAACCAATATTGGATGAAACATGCAAGGGCTCATACTTTTCCAAAAGACATGTTCCAGAAAATTGCGGATGACGGATTTTTAGGGTTGATGGTGCCAGAAGAATATGGAGGGGCTGGCCTTGGTATGCAGGAAATGGCTCTCTTTATGGAGGGGACATCAAATCATGGAATCCCACTTTTGATGATGGTTGTCGGGCCATGTATGTCATTGTCACATCTGGCAAGTCACGGTACAGATTTTCATAAAAACGAACTGCTTCCTGCGGCGTGCCGCGGGGAAATTCAATTCTGTTTTGCAATCACTGAGCCGGGAGCCGGTTCCAATTCCATGAAGATCAGTACAATTGCCAAACAAAACGGAAAACGCTTTTCTCTTTCGGGGGAGAAGACCTTTATCACAGGAGCAGATGTCGCAGACTATTGTCTGGTGGTCGCAAGAACAACACCTCATGGTGAGGTCGCCAAGAAGACTGATGGTTTCACACTCTTTGTTGTGGATCTGAAAAAGAAGGGCGTTGAGATGCAGCGCCTTAATATGGCAATTCCTTTGCCTGAACAACAATGGAGTCTGTTTTTTGATGATGTGGATTTGGGACCAGAAGATGTTGTGGGGGAAGTTGATGATGGTTTCTCAATTCTATTTGATACCTTAAATCCTGAACGGATTATATTGGGGGCCTTGTGTTCAGGTGTTGGCCGTTTTGCATTGGAACGGGCCGTTGAATATGCGTCTCAGAGGAGCGTTTTCGATCAACCAATCGGCGCGCATCAAGGGGTTCAGCATCCTCTTGCCAAAGCCAAAACCAATATTGAATTGGCAAGTTTGATGACCCGAAAAGCGGCTTGGGAATTTGATAATGGCATACCGGCCGGAGCAACCGCCAATATGGCGAAATATGCCGCAGCAGAGGCTGGAATTGAAGCTGTAGATGCTGCATTACAGGCGCATGGCGGAGCAGGTTTTACAGAAGATACCGGGATCTACGAATTATATCCGATGATGCGTCTTCTGCGGACAGCTCCGGTTAATCGCGAATTGTGCCTGAGTTTTATCGGTGAGAAAATAATGGGTCTTCCAAGATCGTATTGATAGGGTATTGGAATAAAATGGAATTTTCTGGTGCCAATGGATGCTCCTACCCTGCCTAATTGTTTCTAGCATTGGGAATGTCCTGATAGGTTGAATTAATTTCAGTGTAACTAAATCAATTGATTTTGCACATTCATTGGCACCTCCAATCCAGCGATTCATTCGAATCATTGGTTAACAAAAAAGGCGAATCAATTGATTTTATTAAGAACGAAGAAGGAACAAGAATAATTTATATAATTAATACAATGGTTTAAAAATGTGTTGCTAATGAGAACAAAACATGTACATTGCGGTTATTGCATCCTCGTCAGACCTATGGAATAAGTGGGGTACAGATGGTACAGACAGCATTAAAACTCGTTGAAGCAGGTGGCATGGATAAGAAAAAAGCGTTAGAAGCGGCGATGAGCCAGATTGACCGGGCCTTTGGTAAAGGATCTGTCATGAAGCTGGGTCAACAAGAAGCCCTTCAAATTGAATCAATCCCAACCGGATCTCTCGGATTGGATATTGGCCTTGGCATCGGTGGTTTGCCAAAAGGTCGCATCATTGAAATATATGGTCCTGAAAGTTCTGGTAAAACCACTTTGGCACTTCATGTCGTCGCAGAAGCGCAGAAAAAGGGGGGAACATGTGCCTTCGTTGATGCGGAGCATGCGTTGGATCCTGTTTATGCCAAGAAATTGGGCGTTGATACGGATGAATTGTTGATCTCACAGCCAGATACGGGGGAGCAATCTCTTGAAATCGCAGATACGTTAGTACGCTCTGGTGCTGTTGATGTTCTAGTGATTGATAGTGTCGCAGCCCTGGTGCCGCAAGCAGAGCTGGAAGGCGAGATGGGGGACACTCATGTTGGCCTTCAAGCGCGACTGATGAGCCAGGCATTGCGTAAATTGACCGGTTCTATCTCCCGATCAAAATGCATGGTGATCTTCATCAACCAGATCCGCATGAAAATCGGTGTGATGTTTGGAAGCCCGGAAACCACATCAGGTGGTAACGCGCTTAAATTCTATGCATCCGTCCGCATAGACATTCGCCGAATTGGCCAGATCAAAAATAAAGATGAAATTGTGGGTAATCAGACGCGTGTCAAAGTCGTCAAAAACAAGGTAGCGCCGCCCTTTAAGATCGTTGAATTTGATATCATGTATGGTGAAGGAATCTCGAAAACAGGAGAAATCCTTGATCTTGGCGTAAAAGCTGAAATCGTTGAAAAATCTGGATCATGGTATTCTTATGATAGCCAACGGATCGGTCAGGGACGGGAACAGGCGAAAAGGTTCCTGAGCGAAAATGTGGATATGGCCAAGGAAATTGAAACAAAAATCCTGAAAAATGCAGGTGTGCTTTCAGATGCTTTGCAAGGATCTCCAGAAGAAGATGCTGAAGGCGATGAAAAAGACGCTTAAGTAATTTAGATACTCGAATTCTTTGAAACCGGTTCCACTTGTTGGAGCCGGTTTTTTTATGTTTTTTTCCAATTATAAAGAATATGATGATTAAAAAATAAGAAGGCCATGGAAATGACTCAAACAACAAAAATCTCCGATTTGATCGGAACCTGGGACTTAATCGATTGGGTTTCCCTAAAAGATGGGGGTTTCTATACCTATCCAATGGGGAAAGATGTAAAAGGTCAATTGATTTATACGCAGGAAGGCCGTATGTCCGGCTTTTTAATGCGTGCAGATTTTGAAGCTCAACCTGCTAGAACAACCGCTCACGCTGCTATTTGTCTCTCTTATGGTGGAACGTACCGAATAGAGGGGGATCAGGTGATCCATGATGTTTCTTTGTCCACCATTCCAGAGTGGCTAAATACTCCGCTCATCAGGACGATGGCCTGGCAGGAGGAAAATCTTCTATTGAAAACAGCACCGGCTTCCGCCAAAGATGGTCATGCATACTCGAATGAACTTCTATGGAAAAAACTGTAGGCTAAGCAATACTTGGTAATTGTCGGGGGAAAAATTTCCCTCCAAATTGACGGAGGCTTTCCAAGTATGGCTGAGTTGAATAAAACCCACCATGTTTTGGATCGTAAAGAAGCAGGTAAAAGTTCGATGTAGTGAGGTTGAAAAAACATTCAGTTTGTGAACCAAATAGTAATACTTAACGTACATTATTTTCCCCAAAGGTACCGGACAGTTACCTGAATGCGTATTATTTGAGCGGGGAATTTCCATGAAGTTTGGAATAAAAAACATGCTTCCCAGAAGAAATGGTGAAGCCAAACTAAAAAGTGCCAATAAATCAGTGATCCTGAAGATACTTGGAAAAATGGGAATTCGGACCCGTCTCTATATAGCATTTGGTATAGTTGCATTTTTCACCATGATGAGCGGTTCACTCGGCGTTGTTGAGTTTTTGAATTTGGGAAGAACTCTAAATACAATTACCGAATCCAGTTTTTCAGCCTTCTCAGCGGCTCAGAGGCTTTCGCAAAAAACAGTTGGAGTGATTGAATCTGCGCCATTGATTGCAGCGGCGAAAACGGATGAGGCGCGTCAGCGCCAGGTGAAAAATGCCAAATCTACTTTGGCAGAACTTGTTGAAAGTGTTGAAATTGCACGCGAGGTTGGCAGTAATCCTGATGATATTGAACAGGCTCTTTCCAATTTGGAAATGTTGGGTTTTGTGCTTGATGATCTTGCCAATGAAGTCGTTGTACGCCAAAAATCTGAAGCATCAATTAAGCAAGAATTGGCCACAATAAATGCAGTGAATGAAGAGCTTTCCAAACTTATTAATGATGTGATCTCATCAGAGAACTCAAATCTGTCTGTAAAGATGGATCTTTTACAATTTGAAGATGACCTAGAGGTGGTGCAAGAAGGAATTGATGCTCTTATCACAAGGGATTTCCAGTTTATTGAGCTTCTTCGAAATGTTAATCAGGGCCTTAATAATGTTGTCAATACGTTCGCACGTGCAGCCGATCAGACAACACGTGATGCAGTTGAAGTTCAATATGAAGAGTTCAAGACACAAGCTCGTAAATTAAAGCTTGTTGTAATGATGCCGAAATTTACGGCGCGAGACAAAATGAAAGAACTTGCGGATAAGATCTATGCGATGGGAAATGACGCAGAGAACAGTGTTTTTTCCCAACGCAAAAAATATATCGGCGCTGTATCAAATATAGCGGCGGCACAAAATCAGGCAACGACTTTGGCGACGGCGCTTGAATATGTTGTTGACGATCTGATCACCGCTACAGAAGCAAGTTCAAAAGAAGCTGTATCTGCTGCCAATGTGGATATTGAGCGAAATAGTAATCTTCTTATCGGGATTGCCGGTGCGAGTGTTGTGATTGCTTTGCTGATCGCATGGCTCTATGTGGGTCGGAATCTGATGCGCCGGTTGAACCGTCTTGTTGAAGATATGCGTAGCATTGCTGGTGGTGATCTTGATACGAGGGTTGATGTTGTTGGCTCCGATGAGATCACAGAAATGGGACGTGCGTTAATCGGTTTTCGGGATAACGCCAAGGAGGCAGAGGTTGCCAGGGCCGAGGCGGAAGAACTGCGCCAGCGACGGGAAACTGATAAAGCTCGTGCGGAGCAGGAAGCTCATGAAGCTGAGCAAAGGGCACAAGAAGAGAAGGAACGCCTCTCCCGCGAAGCCGCTGATAAAAACAGAGCGGATCTCAACCAGCTTGCTGATGACTTTGAAGGCAGCGTCAAACATCTAGTCGAGAGTTTTGCCGCAGCAACAGATCAGATGACTTCAACATCACAGAGCATGTCGCAGACTGCAGAAGAAACAAGCTCTCGCTCGGAAACCGTGGCGAATGCCTCCGATCAGGCAAGTGCCAGTGTAAACTCGGTTGCCTCTGCAACGGAGGAGCTATCTTCTTCGATTAATGAGATCAGCCGACAGGTTGGACAAGCTGCATCGATTGCCGGAGATGCTGTGTCTGAAGCCGAACGGACAAACGAAATGGTGACCAGTCTGAATGAAGCAGCCTCCAAAATTGGAGATGTTGTTGGCTTGATTAATGACATCGCCGGTCAAACAAATTTGCTGGCGCTCAATGCGACTATTGAAGCAGCTCGGGCCGGGGATGCCGGTAAAGGATTTGCGGTTGTGGCGAGTGAAGTAAAGAATCTGGCGGCACAAACTGCCAAAGCAACGGAAGAAATATCTGAACAGATCAATGCGGTTCAGTTGGAGACCAACAATGCGGTTGGCGCAATTGGCGGGATCAGCTCAACCATTGGCCGGATTAATGAAATCGCGACCAGTATAGCCTCTGCTGTGGAAGAGCAAGGTGCTGCAACGGGTGAGATCAGCCGAAGTGTCCAGCAAGCAGCTCAAAGCACACAGGAGGTTTCTCAGAATATCAATTCTGTAAACCAGGCAGCGGCGGTTACGGGGCAGTCTGCGACCCAGGTCCAAAGCGTTGCGACAGAACTTTCCAAAGAAGTTAGTAGTCTGGATCAGGAAGTTGATCGCTTTCTTGATCGTGTTAGAGCAGGGTAGATGAAACCCTGCCGGGGGCTTGGTTGGTTTGTTTTGAATTCAGGACTTGTCGTTTTTTCTCAGGAAATTCGCGATATCTTCGATTGAGAAAAGAGCCATCGCATCGTCGGTTTCAATTTGATGGCCAAGCTCTTCTTCAATATGGAGTACAAGACGCATGTGATTGAGACTATCCCATTTTTTAACAGAGGTAATGGTGTCTGTTTGTGAAAGATCATCAGTGTGACAGTTGAGTATCTGTGCAAGATATGTGATCGCCAGAGTTACGTATGGATCGGTCATCAATTTAGACTGCTTTGTTTTGGATCAGATGTTGTTATTTGGGCCTTGTTCTTTTCAAGCCATTTCTCTCTCAGCATTCCAAAAACAACTACATCTTCAAAATTGCCGTCTCTTCCTAGTACTTGCTTTTTGAGGATACCTTCGCGATCAAAGCCCTGTTTTGTATAATTAAAAAGGGCAGGGAAGTTTCTTGCCCGAACACTACCGCAAATTTTGTTGAGTTTTATACCGTTGAATAGAAACCCCATAATGCGCTCTCGGATTTCTATAACTGCATTCTTTCCCCAATAATCCTTGTTGCCAATCAGAATGCTGGTTTCTGCTTTGTGATGACGACCGTCCAGGAATATACGGAAAAGCCCAACTGGCGTACCATCTGTTTTTGATCTTACAAGTAGTGCAAATTTGTATTTGTTGTCGAAAATGGAAAACATGCGCGATAGCTGATCGCGATCTAGATTTGGATCATCGTTCATGTGCAACATTGTGTCCGCATCTGCATACCAATCAATCATTTGATCAGGTATTTGATTTGCATCGATGGAATGCAATTCAAAATTCTCAGTTTTTAGCGTTAGAGGTGTTCCCCACTTCCATGTCATCGCGTTTCACCTGCTTCCAAGCACGCTTTGCGAACCACATCTCGGTTTATTTTACCGCGATCTGTTTTTGGTATTTCCGAGGTAAAAAACCAGCTTTCAGGAATTGCTTCTCGCCGAATAAGATCTTGCATCCATTCTTCCAGATCGCTCGGTGTCACTGTCGCACCTTCTTTCAAAACACAGGCAGCAGCTACTCGTTCACCGCTAATCGGGTCAGGCAAACCGAATACGCAGACTTCCTGAACTTGAATATGCCGTTCAAGAAGTAAATCAATTTCCTCAGGCAGGATTTTCATGCCTGCACGATTGATCTCAGATTTACTTCGTCCGGTAATGCGTATTTCTCCATCCTCTTCAATGACGCCGATATCACCCGTATAGAACCAACCGTTTTTCAAAACATCTCCAGTTAGTTTTGGTTGTTTGTAATATCCGGTCATTAGAGATGGGCTTTGAATAAGGAGCTCACCTTCACCATATGCCGAGAGAACACCCTTTCCATCACAGACCATGGCGGATCCCCCCCAAACAGAACCGATACGCCCATCGAGCTGACGACCTTCGTTAAGAGAAGTCCCGCCTATCCAGTTTGCAGTTTCAGTTATGCCATACATATTGAGCACATTTTCAGTACCAGCCCATTTAGCAATCCCCTCCCACAAATCAGTGGAAAGAGGTGCCGATCCCACATGAACACGCTTCAATGTTCCATTTTTAGGCGGCTTGGATAATTTGGTGACCATCTTCCAAAAAGAAGGAACGGAACTTAAAAATCGAATATCATGTTGATCGATGATGTCTCCAAGCTTTGCCAGCCCCATTGGTGATTTGTCGGCAAGAAGTAAAACATCCCCCCCTGCAAAAAGAGGCGTTAGTAAATTGCCAATAAGGCCATGTCCAAAATGAGTGGGAAGCGGGCAAAGTGTTTTATCCAAGCTTTCCTGATCAATATAGATTTGGTTGAGTGACAAGCGTGCAGCAAGGGAACGGAAACTATGTTCCACGCCTTTGGGGTTGCCGGTTGTTCCCGAGGTGAACAAGAAAAGCGCAGGGCTATCCAGCAGTATTGTTTTGTCATCATTTTTTGAAGATCGGTAAAATTCAGGACTGCTATCGGGGCCAAATATCCCTGCCACTGGATCCATAAACTCTTTTAGCGTATCAATTTCATTTTTCGTCAAAGACGGATTTATGCAGGCTGCAGCTGCTCCCACCGACCAGATAGCCAACAGATCAGCAACAAATTCAGCACTTCCACCATGTCCAAGCAATACCTTGTCTGTTGGTTTTAAGCGCCCTTCAAATTGTTTTACTCGTTGATTGATGCGATTGCGTAGTCGTTCTCCATCCCACCAGTCAGGTTTGTCGGTTGTTGTTATTCGGCCGAGCGTTGGGAAATTATTGAAAAACATAACGAAGGGTTTCTTTCCTACATGAGTTTTATTTTCAGTTTTCGCAAAAATTCTGAAAGGAGTTTCGGATCATTCCACGGGATATTCGATGGAGTATTCAAGGCATAAAAGCTATTTTTGTCACGAACAAGTTCATCTGGAAAAATGGTAGCAATTCTGTTTTCGTCCTTGTGAAGACAAGCTTTCACATCGTTTGCAGGCTTACCCAATAGACACTCTGAGAAGGCTGAAATTAACGTCGAATTTAGCTGAAGAGCCATTTGCAAGCTTTGAGTAGGCCGGAAGTTAATTTCGATTACTTCGGGTATATCGCTATAACTCCCCTCGAATATATCAAGCCCTCCAAATCCGGTATAATACGTATGTTTGACAAGCTCTTGTATCATCCCTTCCCAATTGGGGCGATAAACGGTTTGAACAACGGAGCTTGGTCCATTTTCTCGTACTTTTTCCAGCGATTGGATGACTTCATACCCAAGAAGTTTTCCATTCCATGCTGCAAAGTTGATTGTGAATTCAGTGCCGTGACATGGTTTTTGTAAAAGAATTGGATTGTTGTCATCAATTATATTGGAAGAAAAATGGCTCGAAATTGTAGTCCTTAAATTTTCTTCCGAAGTGATGTGATGGACGCCAAATCCGCCGCCTTCAAAATTGCGTTTTAGATAGAATGGAAAACCAAATCGTGTTGCTTCTTCTTTAACTTGGGCTGAAGAATAGGCAACAGTGCCTTCAGGGATGTTAAAACCAGATTTCTCTGCTATTTGTAGTGATGTCGATCTGCCGTAAATTTCATCTTTTGGAAGCAGGCTTTTCTCAAGCAAAAGTAATAACTCGCGCTGGGCTTCATTTAAATGATCTCCGCCCGATTGCAGATTTCTCCTAAGCCTCAACAGATTTTTGATAAGGACTTCGTCATTCGTAAGCAAGAAATCCGGTTTACATTGCTGTTGAGCGAACGCAAGAGTGCCCGCCATTTTTTTCATTGATCCAACAAGAGCGCCTTCGGGAAAAATAAAGCGATTTTCGATAGCATCGGTTTGCAGCAGTATCTTGCCGTCAAAGGCAAGGCCAGAGCCGCCAACTCCTTCATTTTTAAACAACTGAGGCAGGCGAGCAAGGCTTGTATTTGCATGCATGTCGACAAATAAAATATGAGCCAATTGCCTACGCTCTATAAAGCGCCCCCTGGAAACTTGTTAAATTCCGAAAATTCAAGTTAGACTGAGTTTATCAATACAATTGATAATGTTTCGTTTATTTTAGATTTCAGTCTCTTTCATATTACGCTCAAGCATCTCACCTTGTTTCTTTTGCGCCATTATATCTCTGGCTTTCGCATAAAGTGGATCATTCCAGAAAATCATGCATCCGTTACATCCTTTTCCGCAACAGCCTTCTGTGCCAATTCTGGGTGTTTTTGGCTTGCGGATATTGTTCTTTGCATCCAATGCGTCCTGCAAATTATGTCTTTTCCGTTCATATTGAAGTGCAGAGCCACCACCTTGTTCGATCTTCTGTGCTTCACGGTCCAGTTTGAGACGGTTCCATTCCTCTGGCAGCATTGCCTTTTCTTTTCG
>PJEL010004372.1_pt1 | contig 11691 bp, 8 predicted proteins | sample 1853271 | NCBI WGS metagenome assembly PJEL01 (sample SAMN08108733, study PRJNA415343) | Invertebrate metagenome, whole genome shotgun sequencing project. | host: Globobulimina | place: Sweden: Gullmar Fjord | collected 2015-08 | reverse complement strand
AAAGCCTAAATCTACATATCTTTTTGCAATTTTAGCGCCACTGGTAAAAAAGTGGCATGTCCCCTGCTTCGCGCTTCGCGCTTCGTATGGCAGTGCCCCTTCTAAAATTTCTAGTGCATCTTCATGCGCATTTTCGCTATCCTTACTTGGTCGTATATGCAACATAAGCGGCAGGTCGTACTTTAAGGCAAAGTCAATTTGTTTTTTAAATTCTTCCTTTTGTCGCTCTCTGTCTTCACCTTCCCTGAGGCGATAGTAATCCAACCCACACTCCCCAACCCCCACCACCTTTGAACACCGAGGTTCAACCTCCGTGTTCAGAGGTTGAACCTCCGTGTTCAAAAGAGCGCTGTACTCTGCCGCATTAAACATCTCTTTAGTATTATCTGCGGGGTGCAAACCTACAGTCGCACCAAGCACCACATCTGGGTATTTCAGAGCCAAGGCAATTGCTTGTTTGGTCGTCTCTAAGTCCGTACCAACAGCTATAGTACCGATAGCCTGCTCGCGCATTCTCTTTATAACCTCGTCTCTATCCTCATCATACTGCCTGAAGTGCAAATGACTATGTGTATCTATGTATTTTATATTCATTGTAAATTTTTATTTATTATTTCAAGCATGTGCATTACTATAATTATTTCGGACATCAATAACTACTATGTGCCTGTTTATTGTGATTGTTGCACTTGAGACTTTAATTCAACATTTTATTGCATAATGAAATTTATTTGATATAATATCCACAAATGCCTTCACTTGATGGAGGGGCCCCCCGCTTCAGCGGGGGTTTTAAATTTTCATAACCTTCTTAAAGGCCGCTTTCACTCTTTTAAATTCACCCTCACTAATCTCTCTAATTAATTGATGTAAACGCTTTGTGCTAAATAATCGCGCTTGGGTCAACAAGAAGAAAAATTTTTTACCATTATAAATGGTCTTTAGATAATACCAACTGTCCTCATTCTTATCCCCGCTAGTCATCGGAATACCAAAAAACATCTTTGAATTAAACAGCCTAAACACTAATACTGGTCGCAAAAACCCCCGTGATGAACCATTTTGTTCATGTCCTATATTTCTACCAATATATACCCACCAAATCTCTCTATTTTTCGGCACAATATCTTTATGAGTATTTATCTCTTGTTTTTTCCCATTCCAATTATCAAATTCGTTCATAATCTACCAGTCTTAATCTATATCCTCTCAAACAAATTCTCTGGCTTTTTGTTTGCAAGCACCGCTTCTTTTATTATAACATTTGCCTCTGGCATGAACGAGTTGAGTAAACGACCGATCAAATAAAGCTCTCTCGCAAGCTCTGCTATCAACATTTTCCCTTTCTCTTTGTTTTCCTTAACCAGCTTGAATGGCTCAGTCTTGGTTATTTTTTCATCTAGGTCTCCAATGCGTTTCCATATATAATTTAGTGCATCGTTAAAGCGATATTGTTCCATAGCCTCAATATATTCTTGTGTACAACTATGTGCTTTCGGTCGCTCCACTGGTTCATCTAAATAATCCTCTGCCATCTTCATTATGCGTGCCACCAAATTCCCAAGCCCATTTACCAGATTCGCTGTATACCACTCATCCATCTTCTCCCATGTTACATCTGCATCATCCGTACAGTGCACATGCCTAAGCAAAATATAACGCGTGGCATCCGTGCCATATCTCTCTAGCATCTCAAACGGGCTTATTACATTACCAAGTGATTTACTCATCTTCTGCCCACCGCTTGTAATAAAGCCGTGATAGAACACTTTATTTGTAGTTGGCAACCCAGCCGACATTAACATTGCTTGCCACATAATAGATTGGAAGCGCACTTGATCCTTACCAGCCATCTGTAAAGACTCCCCATCCTCCCAGAATTTCTTAAAGTTGCACCCGCTTACATGCTCCTCCTTACTATCACAACATGGCCAGTTAAGTGTAGAAATATAGTTAGTAAGCGCGTCAAACCACACATACATTACCTGCTCTTCATCGTCTGGTACTGGCACGCCCCAACTCATACGCTCCTTCTCACGCGAAATACTAAAATCTTCAAGTCCATTGCTTACAAATGCAATTGCCTCTTTTCTTCTCCAATCTGGTACAATTACATTCTCATTCTCCAGATATTTCAATAATTTATCTCCGTACCTACTAAGCGCAAAGAAGTAATTCTCCTCTTCTATCTCTTGTGGATCTACATTCGGATGATTAGGACATTTGCCATCTACCATGTCAGTATCTTTTAAATACATCTCACAACCAACACAATACAAACCTTTATACTTCTTCTTATATATATCACCATTTTCTAAGCATCTTTTCCACATCTCACTCGCGGCATGATGATGGTGCTCATCTGTAGTGCGTATAAAGTTGTCGTGCGATATATTAAGCTTCTTCAAAGAGTCCAGAAAGCGTCCAACATAATAATCTACATATTCTTTTACATGTATACCTTCTTCATTTGCTTTCTGGAATATCTTCTGCCCATGCTCATCAGTACCGGTAGAGAAGAATACATCACGCCCACTAAGCCGCCAAAAGCGCGCAAGTGCGTCTGCTTGCACAATCTCAAGCGCAAAGCCTATATGCGGATCTGCATTCACATATGGTATTGTGGTAGTTATATATAGTGGCTTGTTAGACATCTTGTTTTTGTAGTATTGATCTTCTGGTTTTGTCCATATCTACAAAGAGCTCTTGCGCTACAGCAGCAATAGGTATAGAGAGTAAAATACCAATAATCCCGGCAAGTTTCGCTCCTATTACAAGGGCGAGTATCACAAGCAGAGGAGGCACACCTACCACTTTAGTTACCACAAGTGGGTAAATGAGATGGTTCTCAAACTGTTGGATAATCAGATAAAATATAAGAACAGCAAGAGCAAGTGCAAAACCTCCAGAGGAAAATCCAAAGATAACAGCTGGTACTGTTGCAAGTATAGGGCCAAATATAGGTATGAGCTCAAGCACTGCGGCAAGCACGGCAAGCACCAGTGCATATTCTATACCAAGTATAGTGAGTCCTAAGTATACAAGCACTCCAACTACAAGCCCGAGGAGTAGCTGTCCCTGTAACCATAAGCCCATCTTCTTTTGTGAGCGATGCCACAAATCAACTACATGCTCTTCACTTTTAAGTGGCGTTACCACGCGCAAAAAGTCCTCTATGCCTCGCTCGTTCACAGCAAAGTAAAAAGAGAATACAACAATAAGCAAGAAACTTGTTAGCCCACCAAATACTACATTTATCATTGCAAAAGAATCCTCTGTAAGCTCGGCAAACAATACATTAAGCTCATTTACAACACTGGAAAGCGATAGAGCATCTATAAATGGTACCCCAACAACACCGGCGGTACTACTCTCAAAGGTTTGTATAGATGTTGGCAAAGTTGCAATAAGGCCAGATGCCTCTTGAAGAACGGGCGGTACAAAGAAGTACATAATAGCAAAGAAAGATAAAAAGAAGGTAATATACACTATTAGTATAGATAGCACTCTTGGCACTTTATACTTAGCAAGAGCCTGTGCTGCAGGGCCAACGGCTGCTCCTATTACAATAGATACAAGCATTATGAGTACTAGATCACGCAAGTACCATAACATACCAGCTACCAATATAACGACAAGCGCTTTGATAATTGTTCCAGACTTTATATTGATTGTTAGCTCTTTATCATTCATTACCATTATAATACGATATTATAAAATAAATTGCAAAATAAAACATAAAATATTATCAGGAAACAGACATGACAATAATTTTATGTCTTATTTCAAACTAGCCTACTTGGCAAGTCGGCAATAGTAACTCGCTGTTGCTCACCACTGTCTCTATCACGCAAAGTAACAGTATCATCCTCTAGTGTATCAAAGTCCACAGTCACGCACCATGGAGTACCGATTTCGTCTTGCCTACGATAACGCTTGCCAACATTACCATTATCGTCAAATTCGCACGCCATCTCGGTACGCAACATATCAAACACAAGACGAGCTTTGACCACAAGCTCTGGCTTGTTCTTCAGCAGTGGGAAAACGGCAACTTTTACCGGCGCGAGTTCACGCGAGAATTTAAGTACAGTTCTGGTTTTGCCGTCCGCCTCATCAACAGTATACGCATCGCACAGCACAGCCATCACGGCTCTGTCTACACCAAATGTAGGTTCTATCACATGTGGCACTATCTCTTTTCCATCTGCATCACGGTATACGAGTTTTTCACCACTCCCTTTTATGTGGTTCATTAAGTCAAAGTCTGCCCTATACGCAAGACCAAACAACTCATCTCTCTTATGCGGGTAATCATACTCAAAGTCAATAGTGCGTTTGGAGTAGTGTGCTCTATCCTCTTTTGGTACTTCCAGCTCATGTATGTTGTCTTTCTTAAGTCCTAGCCTTGTTAAAAATTCCCAAACAAGCCCCCGCCACATTTCATACTCTTGCTCCCATGTATTCTCTTCTACAAAATACTCAATCTCCATTTGCTCAAATTCACGAGAACGAAATATAAAATCTCTTGGAGCTATCTCATTTCTAAATGCTTTACCAATCTGTGCAATGCCAAATGGTAACTTAGGTCGCATAGTATCAATTATATTTTTAAAGTTTACAAATATCCCCTGCGCGGTCTCTGGTCGCAAATATGACCTCACGCCACCCTGAGCACCAACGACAGTTTCAAACATTAAGTTAAAATCCCTCTCTCCCCCAAGAGTGCCACCACATTCAAGGCATTTCTCTATGTCTTCAAGATGGTCTCTGCGGAAGCGTTTTTTACACTTCTCACACTCCAGAAGTGGATCTGTAAACCCAGCTCCTGTATGTCCACTTGCCATCCACACTTGTTCATTCATAAGTATTGCCGAATCAAGCCCGTACATATTGGGCATCTTCTGTACAAACATATCCCACCACAGCTTTTTTATATTTTCCTTCAAGGCAACTCCATAATGTCCATAATCCCAAGTGCCTGCCAATCCTCCATAAATCTCTGAACCTTGGAATACAAATCCACGCCTTTTAGTTAAGGATACTATTTCATCCATTGTTGTTTCTCTGCTTAACCCGTTAGAAATTTTGCTCATAATTATTTTATAATTTAAATAAGTCAATATATTCCCGCAACAGATTTCTAACGGGACTCATGCGTTATATTCTAGCATAAATACTCCTTTCTTGACAAATATATTTCTCTATGGTACTTTTGATGCAGTCATATATAGGAGAAATCAAGATGACACATGTTTTTTCAGAGCGCTGGCCAAGGAACCAGGCACAGGCAGAAGAAAAATGGGAGAGCATTCTCGCAATGGTAAAAGAAAAGACACCTTTTACCGAAAAATGGGGATGGTATTTACCACCTAGAGTAATTATTGTTACCGATCCATGCGGGTATTGTTCGGAATTTAGACAGGGGAGCAAGAAATGTCCGTTGTCACATGACAACACATGCAGCTGTTTTTCTTCCAACAATTCCGAAGAAGCAAGCCAACTTACTTTATTCCTTCGTGGAATGAAAGAAAAAGATGTAGATTGGGCTTCCGTGGAAAAGCTTGCTAGCTCTATCCTAGAGCGCATCAAGCAAGACCGTCCACCAAAATAGCCTGGGAGGGTAGCCATCTCAGGCTATTCTTTTGCCTACTTTATACAAAAGACCACTCAACACACCACAAAGCGAAACAAAATGTCTACAACGATAGCACCTGTAAGAATTTTATTTACCAACCCCTACGGTTGCACTGTATCCTGTCCATATATAAATTCTTCCTCTAAAAGCGCCGTTGTTAAGTCTTCTGCTTCCTTCCTAAGTTCACTCTGCACAAATAAATCAAAACCTGTAAGAACTTGATCGGTAATTAGTTCGGGCGACTCACCAACTTGTCCGGCACTGGGTATAAAGCCGATATTAAAAGCTACACGCCTCGGCTCATTCTCACCAACTCCTGCGCCAGGTAATATATTACCTAAATACCAAGTAACAGTACCGTCAGACTGTTTATATACAACATTCTCAGTAACAGGACTCACAATACTAAGCCAGTGTATATATTGTGGTAGTATTGCCGTAACAATACCATCACGCAATTTATTTGTAGTATTGCTTACCTCCCATACCACAGCATAAGTAGTCTCTTGATGCACTTTCGGTGGCAGTGAGCCACTACTCTCAAATGGATTAGAATGGAACAATGCACGCGAAGATAGTCCAATATCTGAAGCAACTTTAATAGTCTCTTTAACAGTAGACTCTATTATCTCTGGCACACCAACCTCAGAGAGTCTTTGCCCGGCAGTATGTATCTCTATGTTAATGTCTGGATTCTCTTTATCTGCAAGTTGCTCTGCCACTCTTGGTGTAATCCTAAGTAGTACAGTACCTTCTTGTGAAGCGGCAATTGAGCCAAATACTCCATCTGTAGTAGTTTTGTCCCATATTGCTACACTATCTATAGAACGATAGAATCCTCCATCAGCAGAAATTGTATAAGGATCTACTCCATCTCCATATATAGATGCGGCAAGCACAACATTGGTAAGTGCGCTATCAATATTGTTTTTCCAGTATATCTCTACAGGTATAGTCTCTCTTGTGATAGCGAAGTAATCATCTGCCTCCAAATCATTAAAAAGCATCCTCACATCTAAGAATGGTTGCTTAAGCTCCATTACATGTTCAACCGTAGCAAGCTCTACCTCTACATTTTCTATTGACTTATCCTCTCGTATGCCGGCACTAAATCGCAAAACACGCTCATCTCCACTTGTACCATCAAACTTGCCTGTAACATGTAGCGTATATTTATCACCAGAGCTCAAATCGCCAATTTCCCAAAATACATCTCCTTTGTTTGGTTTGGGATCAACTTTTTCTACAGTAAAGCCAAATGGATATTTACTCTCTAGTACAACATCCCTAAGTAAAATATTTGAACGCGAAGTAACTTCCACAATGAAGTTAGTTTCCTGTCCTATTATAGTTTCAGTATCTGCATTTACACTTATATCCAATGTATTTGATGTTATAAGTATGTCGCGTTTAGCCTCTGCCAAATGCAATACATTAGAGCCACTAGCTCTATATTCCAACTCTACTGTTATGGTTTTACTGCTACCGGATGCGCCAAACACAGCAGCACGCACAGTACCATCACGAGTCGCACCAGCTGGTATAATGCCCAGTGGTATCCTCTGTTCTGTCATCTCAGATGCAAGGTTTGTCGGCACTCTAGTACCATCAGGATAAAACACGAGTAAATCTGCTAGTTCAAGAGGCATATCATTATGATTTGTAACAGATATATTCAAAGGTAATATAGCACCACCTTGAATTGTATCAGGGCCGGTAATCTTTATATCTACTCTCTTTGGCGAGACAGTGTTAGCCCCTCCTACAATATACACAACCGCAATTATAAAAGAGAGTATAGAAAAAATAATCGCACCTATAAGCGGTATTCTTAGTTTTTTCTTTTGCTTGGGTTGTGAGTATGTCAACAACACGGCTTCTTTTTTTATAGCTTCTCTATCCTTTCCATTATCATTCTCATCATCTGGCTTTTCCCAGTCTCCTCCAATTACAGCTTTTATTTTTGACAACTCACGCCTATTTCTATTTATTGGTTGCTTAAGACGCGAATACATTCCACGCTTTAAACGACCTAAATTACCCTCAAGAGCATAACCACTGTGCGCAGCATCTTTTTTATTATCTGCACGCTTTTTATTTTCACCACTGTCCATGCTCACATTTTACCATAATTTTTCTTATTATTATTGTTTGCTTATCTCCAAAACTACATGCCGTTTGCAATTAGTCTCTGTGTGCTTCCTTCGTCTTTTCTACTCGCAATTACAAATCTGTATTTGCAATGGCATTATTTGTGTCTTTCACAATTTCTGCCTTTATATCAGCAGTAATATCAACATCATATACATCGCTACTCATGAGCTCATTATACTTTAGATTCTCTGGCATATAACCAAGCGCGTGCAATATACGCGCTACAAGTAAAAGCTCCGTGCTGTGCTTGTTAATCTCACTCTTGGTAAAAGCCAGTAAGCCACTCCGTATAACGCCGTACAACACCGAGTCTTGCTCCTCTATTGGTATAAATCTTCTAATCAAGTCAAAGACCACCGCCACCGTTTGCAAAGTGTCTGTGTCTTTAAGCTTCGTATAAAATTGCTCTGCCAATATTGTGCCAGTGAGCCTCCAATATGCTCTCCCTTTCACGAGCGATACATTCGCCACAGAGAAATCTTGCAAACCGTAACGCATCTTTGACTTCTCCTCGCGCGCGCTAGTCGCGCGCGCTACCAATAGCCCAAGCTCTTGGGTTAAGAGCCACACGGCGCGGTCGGCCTCACCGGCCGCGCCTGCCATTAAAACTATCGCCTCTGTATTGTATATATGATGCATCTTGTTCTAGTTTTTAGTTGGTAGTTGGTAGTTGGTAGTTTTTTGACGAAGGTTCATTGCACATTTCTTCTGGTTTGTTGAGTAGTTAAGACCTAATTCTTATATCTCTACTTCTAACTTTTCCCCATCCACAAACTCAAATCCACTCACAAAAGCAACCTTCACAATCTCTTCCTTATATTTTTTTGCCAATTCCTGTGTTCCTTTTGGCGCGTTTATTTTTATACTCACCATTTCTCCAGGTTTTAGGTTATTCTTCTTCCTTTCATTTTGTATACTACGAAGTAGCTTCCGCAAATTTCCCTCCTCTTTTAGCTCTGGAGTAATATTTGTATCAAGCTCAACCTCATCACTTATGCTACTGTCAAATTTTACTTCCTTCACATTTACTTCATCCGCGATAATCTGCAATAAGTAATCGTCCTTAATTCTTAATTCATTATTCTTAATTCTTAGCAAAGCCAGTGGCTGTCGCACCACTATATCCGCAACCCCGCGAGCATCAAGCGCGAGCGTTACAATTCTTCTTATCTCTTCCATCTCCTTAATTATGCCTTGCTCAACCTCTCCACTCGCACACCAATGGCTTAAATGCACACTCTCGGCATCATCTTCTCTCTTTACCTCTCTCCATATCCAATCACTATGGAATGGTGCAAACGGTGCAAGTAGCTTCACAAATTTACGCAATACAAAACGCATGGTTTCCAGCGCGGCCTTTTTTTCTACCTCATCCTCACCCTTGAAGCGCTCGCGTGAGCGACGCAAATACCAAGTAGACAAATCATCTACAAAATCTCCAATCCCGCGTACAGCCCTGTCCAACTCATAACCCTCCATCGCCTCGGTAACCTGACTGTGCAATTCGTAAAGTCGCGCAATCATCCACCTGTCTAATATGTTTTCACTCCCACTGGAGCTCGCGTGCTTTATATCTTTACGATACAAATCATAGAATTCATATACATTTATAAGCCTACCGAATATTTTACGAGAGATTTCAGCAACCTGATCCTCGCTAAAGTTAAGAGACTCCGTACGCACTACTGGGCTACTAAGTATATATAGCCTTATAGCATCTGCTCCATACTTATCTATAATATACATCGGGTCTGGATAGTTCTGTAGTTTCTTACTCATCTTCTTACCGTCCTCGGCAAGCACCATCCCTGTTACAATGCAGTTACTAAATGCCCTACTACCGAATAACCCACCAGCAAGTACATGCTGATAATAAAACCACGCCCTACATTGATCTTGCGCTTCTGCTATAAAGTCTACAGGCGAGCGCGCTTTAAACTTCTCCTCATTTTCAAATGGATAATGCAGTGTCGCATAAGGCACAGAGCCGGAGTCAAACCATGTATCAAGCACATCTGGTATGCGCTTCATCGTGCTTTTGCACTCTCCACAGGCGAATGTTACCTCATCTACAACATCCTTATGCAAATCATCCACTCGTACTCCACTGTACTTTTCTAATTCATCAATACTTCCCACTACCACCTCATGATCACAACTGCCACATCTCCAAACAGGTATAGTATTCGCCCAAAATCTACTGCGTGATATAGACCAATCCCTAGCACCCTCTAGCCAATTGCCCCACCTACCCTCTTTAATATGGGCTGGGATCCAATTTATTCCTTCTGCTGTTTTCAGTAGTTTGTCTTTTATTTTTTCTACAGCTACAAACCAGCTACTCGTAGCGTAATTAAGTAGCGGTGTATCACAACGCCAACAATGCGGGTATCTATGCTCATACTTCTCCTTGCTAAAAAATAAATTATTATCCTGTAGATATCTTATTACTTCAATATCTGTGCCAAGACGCACACTCTCATCATCACTCCTAGGCTTTACATTTAAGCCCCCAAGCTCGCCTGTAACTTCATCTGCAAACTGCCCGTCCATGCGCACATGTTGCACAAATGGCAAGTTTTCGCGCCTAGCAATCGCCATGTCATCCTCACCAAATGCTGGTGCAATATGCACGATGCCGGTTCCTTCCTCTGTAGTTACAAAGTCAGCACTATATATCTTCCAACCATTTTCCCTATTCTCCAAATTCTCATCCCTCGCATAAAAGTCAAACAATGGCTCATATTCAAGCCCTGCAAGTTCACTACCCTTTTTTGTCTCCCCAGTTCGCTCAACCATTTTGCCAAACAATTCTCCAAACTTACTCTCGCCTAGCCGTGCTGGATTATCAAGAATCTCTTTTGCAACCCAGTAATGTTCACCAAACTCTGGATCGCTACTAAATGGTTCACCTCCTTTGCGTTCTCGTACTTCAGCATTCTTTCTTACTTTTTCATAAACAATATCCGCACCAACAGCTAGTGCAGCATTCCCAGGGAGTGTCCACGGAGTAGTCGTCCACGCAAGTACAAATGTATTAGGCTCATCAACTAGCTTAAATTTAGCGGTTACCGACAAATCTTTAATATCCTTATACCCCTCCGTTACCTCACTTTGGCTTAGTGTAGTCTCACATCTCGGGCATATATGCATAGAGCGGTAACTCTCGTATATCAAACCTTTTTTATACAATTCACTAAACGCCCACCACTCGCTCTCCATATAGCTTGTGTCCATCGTCTTATACGCTCCTTCCATATCTGCCCATCGTCCAATACGCGGTATAATCTTCTCCCATATGTCCACATATTCAAATATCTTTTCTCGGCATTTGTTGTTAAACTTTTTTACACCCATCTTCTCAATATCCTCTTTGCCAGATATACCAAGCTCCTTCTCTACAATATTCTCTATCGGTAAGCCGTGGCAATCCCAACCCCACTGGCGTTTAACTCTGTAGCCACGCATGGTTTTGTAGCGAGGTACTGTGTCCTTTACAAAGCTTTGCAACAAGTGCCCATAATGCGGAGCGCCAGTAGCAAATGGAGGTCCATCGTAGAATGTAAATTCTTTCGGATTTTTATTACCAGCCGGCTCCTCTACGCTCTTCTCTAAAATCTTATTCTTATTCCAAAAGTCCAGTACCCGCTCCTCTCGCAGAGCAATTGGTGCTTTCTCCGTGCTGTTGTTTTTTTCTCCCATCAGTAGCAGTGTAACAAAACTTAAGCAAAAAAAAAGCCGTCAACTGATCAAATACACCAACAATCCCAAACACCGAGGAACACCGAGGTTCAACCTCCGTGCACACCTCCGTGCATAATCCCAAACACCGAGGAACACCGAGGTTCAACCTCCGTGCACACCTCCGTGCATAATCCCAAACACCGAGGTTCAACCTC
>PJEL010004371.1_pt1 | contig 11691 bp, 5 predicted proteins | sample 1853271 | NCBI WGS metagenome assembly PJEL01 (sample SAMN08108733, study PRJNA415343) | Invertebrate metagenome, whole genome shotgun sequencing project. | host: Globobulimina | place: Sweden: Gullmar Fjord | collected 2015-08 | reverse complement strand
TGGATTCAAAACAGAAGCTTCGTCATGGACCCAATCAAGAAAATCTTCAAAATCATGTCCCCATTCGGCAACTTGGGGAATTCCTATAACTGCTGATGTTCCTTTTAATGTGTGAACAGAACGTCGAACAGAGTGCAGTTTTTTCCTGAAATCTGAAGAGAGATCAATCTGGTTGGTAATGACTGTTGAGAGATTATTCACCTTGTCATAGATGTTATCCAGATGTTCAGTTGCTTCTTCATTGAAGCTTTCAAGGAGTTCGGCCTGCATGTCGGAGACTTCAAAGGGAATCGATTCTTCTTCAGCCTCTCTTGCGATGTCACCGTTATCCTCGGGATTAATCTTTCTATCATCTGGAAAAAATACTATAGGTTTTTCTTCCTTGGGGGCAGGTTTAATAGAGCTAGAAGACGGAGAAGTGAATTCCTTTCCGGTCCTGGAAGCTTCTTCTTGTATGATATGTTGAAAACGTTTTTGAACTGAGTCTTTCCCTTCGATAACATTGCTGGTAGGCTCATTAACAAGCTTTTCGATTATGTCGGTGGCCTCCAGTATGGCTGAGATGATTTCTGGATTCAAGACAGAAGCTTCGTCATGGAGCCAATCAAGAAAATCTTCAAAATCATATCCCCATTCGGCAATTTGAGGAATTCCTATAACGGCTGATGTTCCTTTCAATGTGTGAACAGAACGTCGAACAGAGTGCAGTTTTTTCCTGAAATCTGAAGAGAGATCAATCTGGTTGGTAATGATTGCTGAGAGATTATTCACCTTGTCATGGATGTTATCCAGATGTTCAGTTGCTTCTTCACTGAAGCTTTCAAGGAGTTCGGCCTGCATATCGGAGACTTCAAGGGGAATAGATTCTTCTTCAGTTTCTACGGCAATTTCATCTTCGTCTTCGAAAGTAGGAATATTGTCAATGGTTTTGTTTTCTGTTGTATCAAAAAGACTACTGTTCTCTTCGACCGTATTTGTAATAGTATCTTGAGAAAGAAGTTGATTGAAAATATCTTCTGTTGCGACGCTGTTGTCACCATTAAAAAGATCACTCTCATCAAAATGTTCTATGACAGCTTTTTCATTTGTTGAAATAGTTTCGGATGAAATCTCTGTTGCGTCTTCAGAAAAGAGATCGGCGGTCGGTTCGGAAATGACGTTTGTTGTATCTTTGGATAAAAGGCTGTCTACATGATCGGTAGATGAATCGCTCGTGTCTTCAGACAAAAGGTCGTTTACCGGATCGGCAAATAGATCGGTGGCGTTTTCAGAGAAGATGTCTTTAACTGGATTGGTAGATAAACTGGTGGTGTCTTTAGAAAAAGGGTCGCTAGCAGGATTAGCAGATAAACTGGTCTTATCTTCAGAGAAGAGATCGCTAACATGATCGACAGATAAATCAGTCGCATTTTCAGAAAAGAGATCGCTAGCAGGATCAGCAGATAAACCGGTCTCATCATCAGAAAAGAGGTCGCTAGCAGGATCAGCAGATAAATCGGTCGCATCATCAGAAAAGAGGTCGCTAACAGGATCAGCAGATACATCAGTCTTATCTTCAGAAAAGAGATCGCTAACATGATCGACAGAGAAATCAGTACTATCTTCTGCAAAGGGGTAAGTAACAGGGGCAGCAGATAAATCAGTTACATCTTCGGAAAAGAGGTTTGTAGTGTTTTCGGAAAGGATCTTTGCATCAATATGATTAAAAGCGGATACTGTCTCCTCATACATTGTATCATCGTCAGGCTGATTATTTCTCACTGACACACAGAAGGCATCGATGCGTTGTGTTGTATCTTCTAAAAGGTTGATAATTTCCTTGGTCAATGTCAGCGAGGACTGTGAAACTTTTTCGAGGAATTTTTCTAATAAGGCAGTCGTTTTACTCAAATTGTGAAATTCGGCCATGGAAGCCAGGCCATAAATAGTATGAGTCAGCCGATACAGTTCGTCGAATGCCTGTTTGTCAGACTTATCTTCATTGAGTGAACGCAAACAACCACTTATAATGGGAAGATATCCTTCAACCTCATCAAGGAGTTCTGACATTATCTCATTGTCTGGCAATTCAGTCATGTATAATTCTCTTGTTTCTTATCATGTCATTGCAAATTGAAGATGCACAGTTTCAGTTCAAAAATACATGGTTTAATCAGTGAAATCGTATAGTAGAAAGAATGTCATTGACCTGTAGAAGATCAATAATATTTTCGACATATTCATTAACAAAAATGGCCGAATCACCTGTAAATTTAATTGTATTGAATTCAGAAGCATCTTTTTTGTTATCAGAACCGATTTTACGATACAAGAGCCGGGTGCCGGAAATACTATCAACAGTGATAGCTGTTTTTATATTTTCATCGTGAATAATGATAAACGTTTGGTCCCTAACGAGGCTTGAGTTAGATAATTCTAGTAATTCAGAAAGGTTAACGACTGAAATGATTTCACCTCGAATATTTGTCACTCCTTCAAGCCAGCTAGGTAGAAAAGGGAGTGGTTGTACAACCTGAAGTTCACCAATTTCCAGAACTGATGATAAAGGAATTGCAAACTGGTTTTCGGCAAGGTTGAAACAAATGTGTCTGCCGATGGCTTCTAAATCTGATTGGTTTTGCTTTTGAGATCCAGTAGATTCTTCCTTTTGGTCATGAAGTTCCCTGGAGATGTTCTCTTCAATTTCTCCAAGTAACGCAGATAGGTCCTGTTCGTTATTCATAATTTCAAATTTAGTATTCTTTACTGGCCCGAGTATGTTTTTCTTGACAATGGATTACGTTTTTTACGATATGAATTTTTACTCTTTCATGTCACAAACAAGGAGTAATTAAAAAATATTGTGAGATTAATCATAGAAAATATTTTCATAAAAGTTTTGAAGTAATTGCTTTAGCTAATTCCTCGCTATCGAAAGGTTTTGTGAGATAGATATCCGCACCTTGTTTTTTACCCCAATATTCATCTGCTTTCTCGTTTTTACTCGTCAACATGATAATTGGTATATTTTTAAGTTCAGGGATGGTTTTAATTTTTCTACAGGCCTGAAAACCGTTCATTTTTGGCATAATTACATCAAGCACGATTAAATCCGGTAATTCGGAGGTTGCTTTTTGTATAGCCTCTTCACCATTTGTAGCCTCTACGATGACAAAATCATGTTCACTGATAGCTTTTTTTATCATTTTTATTTCAGTAGGACTGTCATCTACGATTAAAACTTTTTTTGAACTCATCAAATACCCCTTTTTCTATTTAAATTGTTAAAAAGATGCTGGTCATAAAGCAACAGTGAATCGTCCTTATATCGATGTACTCTATCATTTCTTTGATCGAAAAACACTATGACAAATTGTTTTCAATTAATGTGTTTTCTAACTTCATTGACTAACTCTTCAGGCTTAAACGGCTTAGTAATATAGGAGTTGGCAGCCGATAGTCGTCCTTTCATTTTATCCATCATTGTCTTTTTGCTAGTTAACATAATAACGGGAACATTTTTCATATCCTTGTTTTTTTTAAGAATGGATAAAACATTGTAACCGTCGATTTTTGGAAGCATGATATCTAGCAATACCAAACCAGGTTGTTCATCGTTGAGTTTGATTAAGGCCTCCACACCATCAGCTGCTTCAACAACTCTGAAGCCTCCATTTTGAAGTGTCATTTTAATAACTTTTCTGGTTGTAGGGCTGTCTTCAACAACAAGCACGGTTTTTTTCCCTGATTGTTGCGACAAAACGTTTTGCTTTTGTCCATTCAACGAGTTTGTATCGTTTTGGTCTTTGGGTGTATATTTAGGATTTGATTGTATATATAAGATCGCAGTTTCAACAGTATTTTTATAACGACTATCGATGCTTAGACGATTTTCTTCTGAAATGATAGGCATTAATAGCTTGAAGTATGAAAGTGCCTTGTTGAGATTGCCCAGATTCAAACAGGCTGTCCCGGTATAAAAAAGAAGCTTTGCGTTCGTCTCCTTTATGGCCAATACACGTTTAAAGCGTAGAAAGGCTTGCATCACTAATCTGCGGCGGACAACAATGGATTCTATTTTTGATAAGGCTTCAGGGCTGTACAACAGGTTAGATTTACAATAATGACAACACTGAACGGTGTGATCTATAGGAGTGTAACAAAATGGACACCGGATTAACTTAGTATATTGTTTTCCCTCGACAGAATGAACTTTTTTGATTTCCTCTAAAATATTTATGTGTTCTGGTTGAAGCCTGTGTGCTTCAGAAAGTGATTTTTTAATTTTTTTCATATCAGTTAATGATCGAGATAACCATAACCAACCGAGTGCATTCTCAGGATCATTCCTGACAAATGTGGCAAAAGGCTTTTGTGCTTTTGTGAACTCCAATTGCTCACAATATCTGATACCTTCATCAATAAGATATTGTTGTTGCGAAAACATGGTGCCTATCTTTTTATGTTCTGCACCACCACCTTTTTGCTCAACAGCTTCATTAATGATAGTTTGAACGCTCCTATGGATGCTTTTGGTAACATTCTTTCCCAATTTTTGTCCATTGAGGTCCTGAATGTTATCCATGATAAGAAGTTTTCCAGCTGCTTCTTCACCGTTGATGTTGCCATACGAAGCATTGAACAATCTACCATGGGATAGGAAGAGGCTTCCTGCTATTTGGTTGTCCGCATGAACATCAAGAATACATGATTTTCCTTCCATTTGTACGAGGTATAAGATGTCAGCAAGAGTGAGTGAACTCAATTGTTCAGTTTCCAAGGGCTTTTGTAGTGCCCTGTTGATTGAGCCCATGAGGCTTTGAGGAAGTACAGGTTTTGGGTAGAATTGGAATATATTTCCTAAAAGCCTATCTCCGATAATGGGTAAAGAGGAGGATGTAATAACAATACAAGGAGTCTCTGGATGTTTTTCATTTAACTTAAATAAAAAAAGAAGAGATTCCAATCCATCCATTGTAATATCAGATACAATTAAAGAGATAGGCCCTTTATCCAAGGTGGAAAGGGCTTTTTCTGAATTGTCGGCGTAGATCAATTCAACATCGTCACTTGATTTTTCTAAACCGTTGTTGATATGTCCGTGGAGTTCACCATCATTAAAAACCAGCACTATTTTTTTCATTATTACCTCTGATCAATTCTATTAATGCTCTGGGTCTTGAACTACATGTTAATCACTACTATATTTGGTATATAACGAATTGGTTAGTGATCAAGTTGTTTGCACCAACACCGATACGTTCCCTGATTTGGGGGCAAAAGTGTGATGATTATATCGGTTATCCTATCTCCATTGATAATAAGTGAACATTGTGTTGTTTATTAAGGTATTCAACGTGTCCTGTGGCTTGAAAGATTCCCGCATATCCTATTAATTATCTAAATTTGATCTGGATCTGTTATGTTAATCAGCGGGAATCCAGTTGATTCAAACTGATTCAAAATATTTATTCTAATGATTACATTAACAATACAACAAAATAAATAAAATATATAGAATTCTTGATTCAATCTAAAATTTTAAAAAATTCGTATTCTCATGATATTAACTGAATAAATTCTTTGTTTTTTCTAAAGTAATGTTGCTTGCCTGATACCGGGCATGAACTCAGTTTAAATAGTCATTTGGTATTGGTCCAAAGATAAAATATATTTAGTAATTCACGCTACCTATACTACATTGTGGCATATGGGTGTTGGGATGTCAAACTTAAACTGTGATAGGTTGTCAACGAAAATAGAGATTTGTTTTCTTTTAACCACCTATCAGAGGGGAAAAGAAGAAGACGCCTATCATTATGAAGGTGTCATGGTGGTGTTGTGTGGAATCACAGGGTCAAAAAGAGTTTAATTGTTGATCGATTGGTTATTTGAAATCCGAAAGAACTTATCTGTTTTACTTATTAGAAACATCAGCACTTTTTGTTATGTATTTCTATTGAATATAACAATCTTTTGAAAACTAAAAAGGGTATGCTGTTTTTCATTGACATCAGATGTTTTTGTTATTTTGTTATCCTTGGCTACGATGATGACATCCAAGGGATTACTCTTAAATATGGGAAAATAAGAGTGGGAAGTCAAAAGCCAGTTAGTTCAACTAAGTATCAGACATTATATGAGAAACTGAACAGTTGTTGAAGTAGATACCATAAAGTTTATTTTGATATAACTTTTATTCATTTAAATCATAATTTTTATTCATTAAAAAAACTAATCAATGTCTAAAAAAAAACTAATCAATGACTTGAAACAAAGTGAAAAAGTATGTAAGTATCCACCTGTTTTATGTGAAAATACGTGATGTACTAAATTGAAGTTTAAGTCATGTTGGTACTTTAAATAACGAAAATAGCTATTAATTCATTAGCAAACCTTTTGAGAAGAGGTATTTTTATGGCAGCGAAAATTATCAGCGGTACAGAGGTAGCAAAGGAAATACGTGAAGAACTAAAAGCTGAAGTAGAAGAGTTAAAAGAAAAGCATAATATTGTTCCAGGTCTTGTTACAATTCTAGTCGGTGTAGATCCTGCTTCCCAGTCATATGTCGCAGCCAAAAATAAGACCGCTCACGCATTAGGTATTCATTCTGAGCAGATCACTTTGGAGGTTGACACTAGTGAAGAAGAGCTCCTAAAGTACATTGATAAATATAATAATGATTCCCAAATCAATGGAATTTTGGTACAATTACCTTTGCCGAAACATATTAATGAGGCCAAGGTCTTGACAGCCATAGACCCTGAAAAGGATGTAGATGGCTTTCATCCTGTAAATGTAGGTAGAATGATTTTGGGCGAGCAATGCTTCTTGCCATGTACACCTCACGGTATTCTTGAGTTATTGACACGTTCTGGTGTTGAAACGAGTGGTGCTGAAGTTGTTATTATTGGACGTTCAAACATTGTCGGCAAACCTATAGCCAATCTGATGATGCAAAAACGTGATGCAGGTAATGCAACTGTTACAGTATGCCATACTCGAACAAAAGATATGGCTGAACATTGTCGTAAAGCTGATATTATTATTGCAGCTGTCGGTGTACCGAAAATGGTAACAGCCGATATGGTAAAAGATGGTGCTGCTATCATCGATGTCGGTGTTAATCGGATCGGAAAAAGTAAAACGGGAAAAGCAATTCTTGCAGGTGATGTTGATTTTGATGCCGTTAAGGAAAAAGCTTCATGCATCACACCTGTTCCGGGTGGTGTTGGACCAATGACCATCACTATGTTGATGAAAAATACGGTTCAGGCTGCCAAAATGGCCGGAAATTTGATGTAAAAGGGACATAGAAGATACAGTCGAGACCGGGCTGTTTCTTTTGATCCATTCTGGAGGATTTTATTATGGCAAGTAGTAGAAAAGATAAGAAAAGCAGTGATAGTGTTGCCAGTTCATCAACTAGAGATCTGTTGAATCATGAACTGGCTAAACAAGTACGAACTGCTTATGACAGAATTGATGACAGGGGAACTTCCGCCTGTCTGTTTGGCTCAGGTGGTACCTGTTGCCGACATTGTAATATGGGGCCGTGTCAGATCATTGATGGAGTAGAAACAATGATCGGTATCTGCGGAGCAACAGCAGATACGGTGGCAGCGAGGCATTTTTGCAGAATGATCGCTTCCGGCACAGCTTCTCATACCGATCATGCACGAGAAATGGTTCGAGGTTTCATAGCCACAGCCAAAGGTGAAACACCACATGAAATCAAAGATGTAGTCAAGCTCCATAAAATGGCAAAGGTCTTTGACATCGAAACCGAAGATCGTGATAAAAATGAAATCGCCCTTGAATTAGGCGAAAAGGCCCTTGCAGAGTTTGGACAGCAAGATGGCATTTTGACCATGACCAAATTAGCCCCTAAGAAACAACAAGAAATTTGGGAAAGAGAAGGGGTTACGCCACGTGGTGTTGATCGAGAAGTTTGCGAAATGATGCATAGAACCCATATGGGTGTTGATCAAGACTATGTCAATCTTATGAGACAAGGTTCGCGATGTGCTTTGGCCGATGGTTGGGGATCTTCAATGCTTTCCACCGAATTGACCGATATTATGTTTGGAACCCCTGTTCCGAAAAGAGCAATCATCGATCTTGGTGTCTTGAAAGAAGATATGGTAAATATCACAGTTCATGGCCATGAGCCATTGCTTGCTGAGTCTTTATGCCTTGCGGCTGAAGAGGAAGATATGCTTGCCTTGGCCAAGAAAGTTGGTTCGAAAGGCATAAATTTAGCAGGTGTCTGCTGTACCGGAAATGAAATTTTAATGCGTCGAGGAATCCCGGTTGCCGGTAGTTTCGTTCAACAGGAAATGGTTTTAGCAACTGGTGCAGTTGAGGCGATGGTTGTCGATGTTCAATGTGTCATGCAGTCTGTTGCTCAGGTGGTTAAAGAGAAACATACCGATATTATAACGACTAATTATCGTGCTAAAATGCCTGACGCTGTTCATATTCAGTTTGACGAACATGATGCCATGGGATCCGCAAAATCAATTTTGACGAAGGCTATTAAGAATTTCAAGAAACGTGGTCAACATTATATTCCAAAGGATGAAAAAGTAGACATTGTAGTCGGCTTTTCACATGAGACTATCAATTATATGCTCGGAGGGCGCTTCAGAGCTTCATACCGTCCACTCAATGATAATATAATTAACGGACGTATCCATGGAGTTGGTGCTATTGTAGGGTGTGAGCATTTCAAACATGGCGATGATGGCCATTACAAGATTGCCATGGAACTCATCAAGAACAATGTCCTTGTTCTGGCTACCGGTTGTGCTGCGCAATCCTTAGGGCGTAGAGGGTTGATGAGACCTGAAGCCGCCACCGAATTTGCTGGCGATGGTCTACGCGAAGTGTGCGAGACAGTCGGAATACCACCGGTCCTCCATGTCGGTTCCTGTGTTGACAACTCCCGTTTACTCATTGCTTTATCCGAGATGGTTAGAGAAGGTGGACTCGGTGATGATATATCCGAGCTACCCGCTTGTGGTACAGCTCCTCTATGGATGAGTGAAAAAGCAGTTGCCATTGGTCAGTATTTTGTGGCCAGTGGAGCGCATGTCATCTTTCAGGACTTGCCGATCATAGGTGCAAAGAATTTCTCTAAATATATCTTGAACGATATGAAAGAACAATATGGAGCCTGTTGGGATACCGAATCAGATCCCGTTAAGCTTGCCCAGAAAATGATCAAGGCTATCGATGAGAAAAGAGAAGCTCTTGGCATTAATAAAAAGCAGGATCGTGTTCTTGTTGATATGGCAATGCGTCGTGACCTTGGTGCTGAAGGTCTTCCTGGCGCGGGATGTGGCGATAAAGGGTAGGAACAATAGTTTCGATTAATCGCAACACATATATATTAATAGATACGTTCTATTATCAGATTTTGTTTTAGGCTGGAGGAAAAAAACCGATGAAGTCGGGAAGCAATCTAGAAAAAATCTTACGTGCAGGGAAGTTTGCCGTAACAGGTGAACTTGGCCCTCCTAAAAGCGGCAATCCAGAAGTTGTGAGAGAAAAAGCACAAATTTTAACGGGAAATGTTGATGCTGTCAACATTACCGATTGTCAGACGGCCATTGTCCGCATGTCTTCGATTAGTGCCGGATTGATTGCTCAATCAGTTGGTCTCGAACCTGTCATACAAATGACTTGTCGAGATCGAAATAGAATTGGGATGCAATCAGATATTCTCGGAGCGGCAGCCTTAGGGCTTAAAAATCTCCTTTGTCTTACAGGTGATCATCAGAAGTTTGGTAATCATCCTGGTTCCAAAGGTGTCTTTGATATGGATTCTATCCAGATGCTTGGAATGGTCAAGGACATGCGGGACGAAAAGGTATTTCAGTGTGGTGAAGCCATTAAAAACCACGAGCCCAAACTTTTTTTGGGCGCTGCTGCAAATCCTTTTGCTCACCCTTTTGAATATCGTGCTGTACGCCTTGGTAAAAAGGTTGCCGCCGGTGCTGATTTTATTCAGACCCAGATCATCTATAATGTTGAAAAATTTACTAAATTCATGGAGATGGTCAGGGATCTAGGATTGCACGAAAAAGTATATATTCTAGCTGGCGTGACTCCACCGAGATCTCTTGGAATGGCGAGATACATGAAAAAATTCGTTCCGGGAATGGATGTGACGGATGATGTTATCAAGAGATTACAAGGCGCTAAAGATCAAGAAGATGAAGCAATGAACATTTGTGTCGATATCATAAATCAAGTCAAAGAGATTGATGGTGTCGCCGGTGTTCATGTGATGGCCATCGAATGGGAAAGTGCCGTGTCTGAAATATTAAAGCGGGCAAATTTACTCCCAAGACCTGATATTGATGAAGGCGAAGCATCAGATGAGATAGGGGACCTTGCAACCAGTGAAACAATTAGGGTTCATGGAATAGTTGGTGACAGTGAGGAAATTCTCAAGCAAGCCAAAGCTGAAGCTACCGATATCGTCAACGCAGCTCGAAGCAAAGCTCAATCAATTACAAGTGGAATAACCACCGATGGTCTTGATGGTTCAACGGATGATGCAGGAGAGCATGAAATGAATGAGAAAGAACGAAAAATTGCGTTGGGTGCTGTCACGCAGGGATTAACTGCTTTGAAGAAAGCACATGGTTTATCCGATGAACAATTCGAAGCACTGACAAGCTTCGCTGATGCGTATAATGTTCTCAATCGTGAGCCGGATGGTGAAGCGACCGTGCAAAAGGTAGTCAGCGCACCTGCAGATCCAGTAGAAGTTAAAGTCAAACCGGAACCCGAAGCAAAAGCAGCAGCCGACGAAGAACAAAAAGAAAAGGCAAAAGCTGCGGCCACGGCTCAAGCAGAGGCTGATAAAAAAGCGAAAGCCGAGGCAGGCAAGGCAAAGGCTGCGGAAAAAGCCAAGGCGGAAGCAGAAGCTAAGGTAGCTGCAGAAACCGAGAAAAAAGCTGAAGCGGAGAAAAAAGAAAAGGCTGATGCTCCTGTAGAGGTTCCTGCCGATATCCAAGTCGCAGAACTTGCAACTGAGTCGGTATCTCTTGCCGAGCGAGGTTCCAAAGTCCCCGAGAAAGATTACAAGGAAAATTACACCGGCTCAATACGTGAGTTCACGGTTGGTAACGATGACAATACGGTAACCGTTGGTGGCAGCTCCTCACTTCCTTTTCACTTGTTTGAAGGCGATCAACCTCACAAACAGCTTATCGCCATGGAAGTTCAGGATTGTCCTCCTGATGAATGGCCAGAAACATTGACACAACATTTTAGCGATGTCCATGACAACCCTGCTGAGTGGGCAAAAAAATGTGTGAATGTTTTTGGGGCCGAGGCAATTGGACTCAACCTTGTATCAACAGATCCTAATGGGATGAACCGTTCTGCTGCTGATGCCGCAAAAATTGCAGCGGATGTCGTTAATAGTGTTGATGTGCCGATCATTGTATGGGGTTGTGGAAACAGTGAAAAAGATACCGAAACACTGCGTGATATCACATCTGTAATAGGTGATAAGAAGGTTTGTCTTGCCCCTCTGGAAGAGGCAAACTATCGAACCATTGGTGCAACTGCAATGGCATTCCAACATCCTATTGTTGCTGCTTCGCCGATCGATGTCAACCTGGCAAAGCAGTTGAATATCTTACTTGAAAATCTGGGCGTTTCTCTAGACTCTGTAATTATGGATCCATCAGT
>PJEL010004370.1_pt1 | contig 11694 bp, 9 predicted proteins | sample 1853271 | NCBI WGS metagenome assembly PJEL01 (sample SAMN08108733, study PRJNA415343) | Invertebrate metagenome, whole genome shotgun sequencing project. | host: Globobulimina | place: Sweden: Gullmar Fjord | collected 2015-08 | reverse complement strand
TGAAACAAAACGGCCATCTTCAGCCCTAATTTTGCAGCTCGTAGGGTCGGAAACCACCAATTCACGGCCATCCCCTTTTGAGATGAAAAGGCGGCACGGAAATGAAGGAGGGCGGCGGGATGGATATATATTACAACAATGAGTAACTGATAAATCAGTAATATGCCATTGGCCTGCCATACGGCTAGAGAGCTTGGTTCATCATTCTCACCTGGAATGTGGTCATAGATACCCACCTCCAGCGCATGTAGCAAAGTACTCTTCCTGCAAGGGGTCCATCCAGACCCATGGGGTCATCATCATATCACGGTCAAGGGAATGAATGCCGTGTGGAAAATTGAATTGAGGGAATGAACTTGGGGCAATGAATTTTTTTCATATCCATGAAAGCCTCCTCCAGCAATAACTGTTATACCTTCTGGAATGCCCATCCCTTTCACCACCCCCCTGATTGGTTAAATTAAAGTCAGTCAACGTGAGTTACGTCATACAAGACAAGGCATCATCATAATGTACGAAATTGCTCTGAATTTGCGTACGTACCGATTGGGAAGATTAAACTCAACGCTGAGCGAATCAGGAGATTTAAATCCAACAGCCTCTGCGTTCGGCATGGGTATATCACTCACACCGGAGGCACGAGGGAGGATAGCTCCATCTGCCACAAAAGCAACAAGGCCTGCTGAGCAGACGAAGCTACGTAGTGCCTAAAGGAGGAAAGTGGGGTAATGAGAGGGGGGTTGGGTTCACGAGGTGGTGGTTCATCAACACATTAATTTTCGTTAGGGTTAAGGTTAGTGTTAGTAGTCGGGGGAAAGATGGGGCAGAATTGTGGGTGGTTCGAAGCAAAATGATGGTCAGTCACTCATAACAACATCTGTATATGACATAGACATATATATATGATTTGCCTGTTGATCTTCTACACTTTTCATGTGGGCGTCGATGGCTTTGCTATCCAGGGCCTTATATACCAAACTCTTAGCCACAAGTCTAGGAATTGCACCTGTCATAATTGTATTGGCCCATTTCCTTGCAGTAGAGTCAAATCAAAAACGTGATCAGGATATAAATGCAGGCCAGATCTTAAAAAAATTACAGTGTGGTGTTGCGTTCCTGCAGTTAAATTAAACTTTACAACACCAACACACTAGAAAGCTTAAGCTTCAAAGCGTGGCAAGAGGAGGCTACACACAACATGAGATTCAGGGGCAGGCACTGATGAAATCTGATTATAATGGTGCTGATATTGCAGACCCACCCGCATATGGTTCGTCCTTGTGCTGGCAAGGCAAGAGTGAATCGAGCCTCAACAAAACCATCCTACATACGTTGCAAGAGAACGTTAAAAGATATTTGAATATAGAAATATTTTTCTCTTTCTCTTTCTTTCACTCTCTCTCTCTCTGCCCAAGCGAGGTCAACTATGCTCCTCGTCGTTCGTGCCACCCTACCTGGCTAATATGCACAGCTGTCCTTTCTAAAACCTGCTGCCCTGGGCAGTCAATGATGATCTCACCTACGTATGGAATACAGAATGGAGGTAAAGTAAAAATATTGTAACACTCCTTTCCACAACAACAATATCAAACAACCCAATCCTTCTGATTGGTAGTATATGCCAGAGTCAACGTCTATCGTAAAATAGCCAATAACATAACAATGGTGAGAGGTCAGAAATGGAAAGATACTGCTACTCTGAGATACAGGGGTTATAATGGCACAGACAGCGCAGGCTCGTGCATCATATTGGATGGTGGTTGTTTTCAGCCATACCTCCCTTACAACCGTGCCACCCTCCCGATTCCGTCCTTGCATTTGCCCCTGCCTCCCTCGTGGCCTCCCAAAACCTCCGTGCAATGAAGTCTGCTGTTGCCACACCTGTTCGAATATTGGATTTAGGCGCGCATGATGTTAGGGGTACTAGAACTATAAAAGTTGTGCTTCCATTAACCTCTCAACCATATTTAGCAGCTCCCTACTCGACCTCGACTGGCAATAATGAACTAGTACTTCTGCCCAGACTATAAATCCTCTCTATAATCCTAAAGAAAGAATACGTTACTCACGCCGACACTTGGTGTTTCGTAGTTGGGGGGGGAAGTTTGCGACATGGTGAGGCACCACGATATGTAACTTGGAAGGGGCTACGAATGCACATCAAAAACCAGAATGGAGCAGCAATTTTTGTCAGTTCGGGCGCATCAGGTGGCACACAAAAGGAGAGAAATGAGAAGACGACGACTACACAGCACTGCAGCAACAATCGAATCGACTTAGGTTTGATCACATCCCAACCGACCAATAAAAATCCAAAAATAATGTGTAAGTTTTAAAACTGTAGCAGGAAAAGGAGGAAAGTATTATATCTCATCCCCTCCCCTCCACAAGTAGTATATACTACCTACCAGACTAGACTATTACTTTACATATATTTAGACTGGACGACGGGCTAACCTGCAAATGGGTCAGCTTGTACGGTATCCACGAAGAGAGTAAAGGGTGGGGAATCCCCCCCCACACTGCCGCCGGTAAAGGAAAACGCTCCCTCCAAGTTTCTGTACGCACCGTAAGGTTTCCCGTCGATCGTCTCAAGAACATGGATAATGTCAGCGGCTGAGCCATTTCGCTAAGAGAGGAGGTTGAAGGAAACATTATTTTTAAGGGTATGTTAGGCGTGCAATGGGAGGGGGGGATATTATTAGTACAGCCCTCATCATAACCCCCCGCAACGATACTAAAAGGTAGAAGAACCACACATGGAGGATGGTGGACAAAACGACACTATAACATCACAAAAAATACATATATGTATTTTAGCTTGTGCAATTTGCCCCATCAGTGCACAAAAATAATGTTACGCATTATTTCACCTTCGGAAAAATACTCTATGGTAATAAACGATACCCGCAACACAACCATGAATCAAGACTTGTTGGTCATTAAACGTTGCTACCCCACTTAAATAGTGCAACAGTAGCAATATGATAATCCACATTGAACGACGACCTTCATCAAAATAGTAACAGTATACTTCTTAAAGAGCTCAATTGAATTATACGAAAATACGAAAACCATACCATCTTGTGCTTTTAGTGTTGGGATTGAGGCTAGGATTAGGATAGAGTGTAATTATATCAATAGAGGTGTACATATATACTTCTTTATCAGTATTAGGGTTAGGGTTATTGGGTTAAGGCTATTGGGCTAGGGTTATTGGTTAAGGTTATTGGGTCAGGGTGTTAGGTTTTTTAGGGTTAAGATTCTTGGGTTAGGATTTTAGGGTTTTAATTTATATTATTACCCTTCCGGAACGAGTTGACGTTGGTTCTCCTTGTGTTGCATTGCCCTGATCGCCTCTTCGACCTCTGCCGCCTCCATATTTCTGTTTGTAATATTCACCTCTCCCACCACCACGATAAGCTCCTCCTCGTTCAGCCTTAGCCCCACTATAGTGATGATGATTGTAGCCACTCATGGCCACTGTTATCAGCCTTGGATAGAGCGTAACACCTTCCCCGGAAGGCCCTATATATCTATATATAGGTATATTGGTCTAGGTTAGGATTCATTGGACTTTTGCCACAGCGAATCAGTTAATGTTGGTGCATTGGCTCGACCAATGGTGCAGGATCCACGCACTGTTCGGCCGGTATTTGGTACCACTGTAGTTATTGTAACCACTACTCACCGTCATATCACTACCGTGTTAAACTTATTGTGAAAGTAACCCCGCAATACCGTATATATATATTATATATAACTGTGGATAGAGCACCTAAATAATGGACATACACCTGTAGAGGTAATTCACTACCCTTGGGGTTTTGCATCCCCTTTCTATAACCGGTGCCCCTAATTTATTAACTACAGTAGTGTTAACGCTACACAGTGAGTTCAAACGTAGTGGAATATATATGTATGTAATTGTAACTTCTTGTAACATATCCCAGAGCGTCCCACTGAGCGTCACATCGATATAAGTCGGTTTTGCTTTCCAAAACCTACAGTAACCGACATGGCCTGCAGTAACTAACAATAGTTGATCATAATCGTTCACTCTATTCTAATACATATTGTGGTTCGTTCGTTGTTGTAAGCTACTGCTCGGGTACCGCTGCTAGGACGCTGTATCCTAATCCTAAACCCTAAACATAAAACCCTAACTTTAAACCCTAACCCTAACCCTAAACCATAGCCCCCAGCCCTAAACCCCCACTATTTCCTTTACTACGGTTGAAATATGCTATTGCTGCTGCCACAATCTCCCGATTAATCCCGCCTTTCCCCTCTCCATCATTGTATCGGAAGCGTTCTCCAACACCCATCTCTTTTTACTTCAGTATTGGTGAGAGCTACTGCTCGTGCCGCTACCGCTTCTCCCTTTGCTAAAAGACACTATATTACTGCTATTCTCGCTCTCTCAATTAGTCTCTTTCTCTCCCCTCTCTTTCATTGCATCAGAGGGGGTCTCAAACCCACCACAATCTTATTATAAGTATATTTGCACCAGCATCGTCAAAAGAGAAAGGGCAAGGGCTCAAATAACCGACAGCTGAAATGTACGACCTACGAAATGGATGAGGAAATAATTATGGAGTGCCCAATATTGCTAGAGTTGTTGCAATTGAAAGAGTGCATAAACGCCGAGCATGAAAGGCACGAGGAGGCAGTTAAAAAGTTGCTTCAACAATCAGAAGAAAGGGAAGTAGCTGGTCGTCGCCACTATAATGTACATCCTACGGGAAGAAGCAAAAGAATGCCGTTTAAGTTTAAATTAAAACCGGGTAATGATTTCAACACTTTTTGCGAGGTGGTGGAGAATGACAGTATAACATCATCGACGGTTCAGCAAAGGCTCCTGCTTCGCGCGGCCTTTCAGATGCTGGCGGAAAGAGAAGCATTGAAATGTCGAAATGGACAAAAAATATTGCTAGAGGGTACATTGAGGAAGGCTTCCAAACATAAGATGAGTATGGGTTCAGTGAACCAGAGCACCGGGGTATGGAAAAGCAAATATGTTCAAGTGATGGGGGGGGCACTGGTGTATGCAGATCTGCACAACAATGGTAGACTTGGTAAGGCGAAGAAATTGCGCCTGTATCGACAGAAATACTCGTGCTCCCCTTTGTCTGAAGTTCAAAGGGATCAGCTACTTGATGGAAAAACTGCAGCATTCAATGAAAAAAACAGCAGCGGCAATAATTCGAGTGGGATGTCCCCCACCAGAAGGCATCAGTTTGATCAATCGAAGCTGTTGGATCTACATTGCTTCCAATTGGTGGATAGTGGGGGGAAGAGGCGAATATGGTGTGCCGATAGCCACCAGGAGTGTTTTCAATGGGTTGAGGCTGTAATCCGTGCTATGGTAGATGCGCCACCGAGACGTTGGCCACAAAGTCCCAGTCGTGAACAGCTATCTAGATCAAAGTCCCTTGAATTCGCAGAAGATGCTGTTACAGCAGATGTCCTTACTTCCCCCTATTTACTTGACAAGTATAGATACACTTCCATAAGGAGTAGTCTCAAATCTGTATCGACCGTATCAAAGTATCTTGAGGAGTTAAATCGCTTGGGTACCGGTACTCAGGTTGCATTTCAAGCTACTTACTTAACTTGTAGCTAGCTATCGATGATGCCCCCTAACCTCACTTCTCACCCAACAGGATTGTCTGATAGTCCCAGTAACATGGGTAAGCGAAACGTTTGAATGCATTTTGGCACCATGCAGGAACAGAGGTGATGACAGACAGATTTGGAAGGTGCGTCCGTCTACTAACACACCCGCTCTGTATTGGTGCCAACACAAACTACTACTACTTCATGCTACTTTCTGAAGTTGCCTGCCAGAATTTAATTTAACCGCCATCAAACGACGACAGGACATGGAAAGGGATAGCATATGCATCAATGGTAAAGTTATTCCTGGAGAGAACGGTTTGCAACATATTGTCGGGGAGCTCATGACAGTATTGTTAGCCCAAAATAGCGTTATGCCGGTGGAGATCAGCGAAGCCCACTGCTTGGAGGCAGCTTGGGAAATACTCTTCAAATGTTGCCGCACCACCAGTGCAGGTGACACCTATATTGTCATTGAAAACCTCTGCCACAATTCAGACTTGGTGGTGCTGGTACCGGCAGACCACGAGGCATATCCACTTGCGTTCACAATCGCAGCAGTTGCTTGTGAGGAAGAAAGTTTTAGTTTTCCAGGAAAAGGTAGAGAAGTTTCTTCTTCGCCATTCTCATCATTTAACGATGAATTTTCATCGAGAGAGCAGCCTAAAAGTAATAGTTTCTACAACCAAAATAGCAATAACCCTACGAGTAGCAGCAGCCATGGTGGTGAAGTAGCGCTCTCTCCCCAACCCCCCCCACCCAAATTTAACTCTGTAAAGGCCTTATTACATTGGCATCTACTTAGCTCTAAAGGCAGCAAACAACATAACTCCTATCACAATACATCAAAGAAAAAGCAGCGACGACCGGAGCAATTGAAAAACGGTGGTTCATCACCTAAACATCGTAGGCGCCGAAGAAGTTCTTCAAAGTATCATCATCGACGATTCTTCAGTGATTCGTCTGTGACTGTACCTCTGGAGCTGCCGCCTGAGTCACCACCAACATCGAGAGATAGGCAGGAACCATTGTCCTGGCCGAAGCATAAGCAAGAGGTGGCTTCAGGTGAAGAAAATATGTCCTCCTTCCATCGAAATGGTGGTGGTGCTCGGATTATTGTCTCATGCATTGCACACACATCCTACAAACTGTCATCTGCCAACCCAACTAATATGGATCATGATGTATATGGTAAGGCATGTGTTTATTCGAATGCAATATCACTCTCAAGTAACCTAACCAGTTTGCTAAGTGAAGTACCTACCTTCAACAGCTCGCTTATCAGGGGTGTTTAAGCAGGAGTTCACCATTTGGCCACAACCACCACTTGGGACCGGAGCGGCGCAACGAATCTACACAGATGGAAGTCTGTGCTACATTTCCTTATCTGAGCAGCAAATGACATCGAAAGAGATGTTACTACCCAGCAACCACCACCCTAAAACCGTAGACCCCCCCAGTACCTGTTCTTCAAGATCTTCAGAATTTTCCCACCTTAATGATTTTATGTAAAAAGTAGAAGAATGTAATAATCATGTCAAGCACCAGTTGCTATTGCTACGAACAGCAACCCTCACCAATACTACTCTCCTGCCCAAGAGCGACTGGCTGCAACACTCCTACTAGCTCTTATTGCTGATTGGGGGAGCTCGCCATCTTAAACAATAACAGCACCAAACTGTCCCTTACAATTCAACTGCTATTGTACGTATCTGTTGCTAAGAATAGAGAACGGCAGAAAGGTATGGGGGGAGGAGAAGAGTGCCGCCATTCTTCTTCATCGTCTATTTATTCCTGCCATCAATCGGTATTCTAGGTCCGCTAACCCTACAAACCCTAACCCATAACTCCTAACTTATCATAATCCATAATCCATAATCCATAATCCATAATCCATAATCCATAACCCATAACCCATAACCCATAACCCATAACCATAACCATAACCATAACCCTAAACCCTAAAGGAAAGCAGCACTAATAAAGGAAATATTTGATGCACACCAGCGGAGACTGCCTATGTATGTGCAATGACTACACCTATCAAATTTTGCAAATTCTGGGCCAACTGCGTGCGTTGCCAAATCTATGCTATGCAGGAGGATTCACGGTATACCATCCCTACACATCGCAGGTTCAGTTGACAGCCAGTAGTACATGGTGGCATTCAATGCTGCAAGCAGCACCTTTATAACTTCAAAATCATCTCAAAGATGAGGTGGTACGTTTTCCTACGAACAACAACCGAGGCAGGCTGGGTGTGTGTGTATGTTCACCTCCTTAATAAATACCACAACCTTAAAGCCAATCCACCTACGTTTCCATCAAACAAACCCTAATTCCATTGGATCCCATAATATATTAGAGCTTACTAAACAATCAACTTCAAATCTGAGAGTAGCACATGCGTACTTCCACATATGCAGTTCGCGTCTTGCGACAGGGCAGATCCAACGCGGAGATAGATAGATATATGCGGATCCATGTATTTCCCACTTCAGGCAGCAGCAGCTGATTGATGAACCCACTGAATTTCAAAGCTTAGGCACTTAGTGAGCATTTGTCATGTTCATTGTTTCATTGTCCTCCTTATTGTTAGAGCATAGAAATCAGAAGAACTAACTAACTCCAACTCGGGGGATAGATAATCTTCAGTGAGTGAGCATCTCATCACCACATTACTTATGCCACTCTTATAATCGGAATTAGATTAGCACACGCGACAAGATCCCACGTAAATTGATTAGAGATCAATTGTGACACCAGAGCAGCTAGCAATTGAGAAATGTTGGAGAGCCAGCCTCGTTACATCTGCAATCTATCACCAGCTTTTTCAGTTCCAAGTGTATGCGTACGCCCACAGCACTACTCACTCTCCTGCAATTGACGCAAGTTTATATGATCACATGTTGTGTTAATGCTACTACTGCTGCCTACATTCGCCCACGTATCCTGCGGAGTGCAATTGGAATCCCTTTTCCAATGTATTTACAGGAAATGGTGGTTCAAGAACAACTACGAGAGCGTTCAGGCATGCAATTATAATAATTAATATAGAACGAAAAAATGAAAAAATTCATTCATTATTACACGTGATGCCCTTCTTGTGTGGCATCGTCCATCTCTACGGTTGTAGAGTGAGGGCATCCTACATCCGTGCTGCCCTATATTACTGATTATCTACACAATGATGTCTTCAAAAATCATACGGCTGCACCACCCAACTCATCTTGGCTCCCGGAAACATGAGGGGAGCTGCTTAACTCTTTCCCTTCCTCTACAGACCCTGTTGGTGATTGCTGCACTATAAGGTCACGTAAAGTAGAGACCCCTGCCTCAGCCACACATGCCTTGTGAACAATGACACGAGGGGGGGCATCTACATAGCAGGCATCCTTGAACATCCACTCTTCTTCTTCAGTACTAAAGAACATATCAAACGCCTCCCCGCAAATCTTGCACATCCCATTGTATTCTTCGGCAAGGACAGGAGGCCCATCGACCAATTTTGGACCATCCGTGTTTGTTTCTGCTCCAGAATCTTCCTTGCCCATTTTCCCTGCACGATCATCTCCAAGTGCTTCTAACGCAACCTGCTCTAAGAGGTCAGCTGAGGGGTCAGTAGCATTCCATGCTATTGGCTTATTTTTCTCCCCAATACCATTTTTCTCCGCTGTTAATGTCCCAAAGTCAGTTATCCACTGTTCGGTCGTAGGATACCAGGATCTTGATGCATTAGTGTTTTCCTTCTTTGCCCTACGCCTCCGAAACAGCAAATCCATGTGTTGGTCTAGCAGAGCTTGTGTCATAAATCTCTGACCATCTTGCTTGCAATGAAAGTGCAAGTCCTTGTACAATGCCCTAATATGTGAATCCCACCTCTTCAAAAGAGCATTCTTCAGCCATCCTCCAAACTGGGGGGCAGGGGCTGACCCTCGAGCAGAGCCTCCACCAATACCCATTTTCATCCCATCGCTCAAGTCCAGACCCAGCATTCCAGCTAAAGCTGATGCGTGTTTTGTGGCAAGAGCAGTATGTCTCTGGGATGCAGATGTCTCCCCTGCGCCTGCTGAACTTGCTGCAATGCCCACCTCTCTGAGAAGCTTCTCTGCTATTTGTTCCGCCTTGGAAAGGTCAATTTCACATCCATTTTGCCTTATTCTGGGAGCTTTGCGCACCCTGTTTCCAGCCCCCCCACCATCAGCCACTGATACTGCTGCTTGTCGTTTAACGGACGATCTTCCTTTCTCTGTTGTGGCCTCCACCAACCCTGAACATGCAAATGTTGTTAGAATGAAAGACAAAAAATGCATTTCCTGCTTCAGCAGCCCTTCTACAGTGTCTAACTACTGTGGAAGGGCTGAAGCTGCTCAGTCAATAGTAGTACCATCAATGACAGGTCATTTGAGATTGGTTGGTCACCACAACAATGCAACGTGACCCCATGCTGGAATTCTAGATTGAAAGACAATCACCAAAGAGAAAGATGATCTCTTTGCGCCGCTCAGAAGAAACAGAAACAGTCTACCTACCTGCTACTTCCTTCCCCAATACTGGAGACACAGGCTTTGGAACAACAGCAGCTACAATCAGGTGTAAATGAGTTAGGGAAGGGTTAAAACATTGATGATTACATAATATAATTAGTACGAAAATTGAAGAACAGAAAATAGTACTCAACACTACTGGTCACGTAGATGGTGGAGAGACACCATGCATTCAGCAACCACAGGATATAATAATCTCATTCAAATCATCCTCGCGCGCAAAACAGTAGTGTACGATGGCATGGCATGGCTTACCTAACGCTGCTGAAGTGCCAGGAACTGAAATGATTGCACCGCCTGTAGACAGCCTTCTTATTTCCTCAGCTAATTGTGTTTCTGCAAATGTTCTGAATTCCATTGCAAGGTCCGGTTGAGCCTTATGGAAAAATTTTCAGGTTACGAGATACACACACATTAGACAACGTCAACTTGGGCCTGACTCTCAAGGGGTCAGCGTATAGCCCCTTGCACATTTCCAAACAACGAAAGACTTACTCTCCACAATTCCTCAGTGCTCATACTCATTGCACGCCCTAGCACCTCCTGCTGCTGAGGTTTGATGAAAAATAATGAATATATATGTATGTATTTACGCGGAAAGAAGAGGGAAGGGGATTAATAATCGATCTCTCACACACTCACCTCTTCCACCAGTTCTGCAGTCAGCTTGTCAACTTCCTTCGGGAAGAAAAGCGCATATAGGGTTACGGGGGTGCATTCTATGTACATGGCAATAGAGGGAGTCGAGCTGGGAACCACAACAAAGAGATTATACCGTGTGAAATTCAGTAGAACCAGCAACAGGAAGTACACCACCACTAGCCACCGCCTGATTGAGCCGTAGAATTGCGGAAAGAGGAGTAGAGGCAGAACTTTGTGTAGGGCCATCAGCAGGGGTCACATTTTGTTGTTGCTGCACAGATAATTTCGGTTCAGTAGCTTAGAGAAGAAAAGCAGAAGAGCTAGCTACCACGGGCGGAGTTGGGGGGCCACAATGGTGGAGGCTGAACCATCAAGGGAGGGTTAACATTTTTTTTCATGGGAAAAGTAAGGGATTGATCATCGATTAGAGTTTATGTTAGGTAATAATAACCCTCGAGCTGCTCAATTACTACAATGAAAACACTACTACCTGAGCAGCCACTGCATGTGGAATGGATGCTGTCGACTGCTGTGGTGCAACCACTGAAGCAGCCAACGCTGGAGCACCAGCTCGTTTAGGGGTGGTTCCTAAGGGCTGTGACTGTAATGGCATAGTAGTAGTGCTTGGGGTAGGCTCCTCCAATATTGTTGTTGCTGAACCATGTGGTGCTATACTAACATGGACCCGCAAAACCTAATGAGAGAAAGACAGGTGAGTATTATGCTATAGCAACGTGCAAACTTCTTCAACATTAAGAACGAACGTGCTCGGCACCTGCAAAATATCCGGGGGCAACCTCCTCTGGTTCACACATGTCCCACGCACGCTAATAAGCCTGAAAGGGGGGCCACGCGGCAATGGTGTGCGAAGGGTCGGACTATATCA
>PJEL010004368.1_pt1 | contig 11701 bp, 8 predicted proteins | sample 1853271 | NCBI WGS metagenome assembly PJEL01 (sample SAMN08108733, study PRJNA415343) | Invertebrate metagenome, whole genome shotgun sequencing project. | host: Globobulimina | place: Sweden: Gullmar Fjord | collected 2015-08 | reverse complement strand
CGAGGAAAATGATTATATTGTCGATATAGCGGATAACGGCAAAAAAGCCATTGATGCAGCCAGAATGTACAAACCTACTCTTATAATCAGTGACATTTGCATGCCTGAGATGGACGGATATGAACTGTGTGAGGCAATGAAAAAGGACAGTGAACTAAAAGATATTCCTATAATACTGCTAACGGCCTTATCTACAAAAGAGGACATTATCCGAGGACTTCAATCACAGGCTGATTATTATATTACCAAACCGTTCCACCCGAACCATTTGCTGGGTAAAATAAGTTCCATCATTGACAATGCGGGACTTTCTCAGAGTCAAGAAACGATATCAGAGGGAGATGGGCTCCTAACAGCTGACAAAATGAACAACTTAGTTATGGAAAATAAGATCTTTCATCTCCTCTTTTCCACTTACGAAAACGCCGTCCTCCAGAACCAGGATCTAGTTAAACTTGAGGGTGAGCTAGTTAAGCTGAATGGCGAACTCGAAGAGACAATTCGGGCGCTGCGGAAGAGCGAGGAAAAGTACAGACTGATTACCGAGAATTCAGCAGACGGGATTTACCTTACGGATGTTTCATATAAGATCACTTTCTTGAATAATGCCCTCGCCGGTATGTTCGGGTATGAGCGGGACGAGCTTATGAACAGACACTTTTCCGTTCTCATATCCGATGAGGAACTGCCGAAACTGGAAAAGCTCTTTAATGAAGTCCTTTCCGGGAAAAATATCAGCAATGAAGAGTTTAATGCTAAAAATAAGGAAGGAAATGATGTGTGTGTTTTATTCAGCGGCGTTCCGATAGAAAAAGGCGGCGAAGTGGTCGGCATAACTGGATTCTTAAGGGACATTACAGAGCGCAAAAGATATGAAGAAAAGATCAGGGACCTTGCGGAGACTGACTGCTTAACTAATATATATAACAGAAGAATGTTCCGCCATTTTCTTGAGGCAGAAATGAAAATAGCAAAGAGATATAACAAAGAGCTTTCATTGGTAATGTTCGATATAGACCGGTTTAAATCCATAAACGATGCATTCGGACACGATGTCGGAGATTTAGTGCTGAAGAGAGTAGTAGATATTGTGAGAGACAATATAAGAAAGGCCGATATATTAACAAGGTACGGTGGAGAGGAATTTATGATTATTTCTCCTGAAACCAATATATCAGGTGCGGCAGTACTATCAGAGAAAATTAGGATTAGAATTGAGAAATGCGATTTTAATACTGATAGGCAGATAACCATAAGCCTTGGAGTAGCGTCATTTGAAGAGAATGATACGATTAACGGTTTAATAAAGAGAGTAGATGACGCGTTGTATCTGGCAAAAAATAATGGAAGAAACCGGGTTGAAGAGGTGAAGCTGGAAGTTGTTGATTAAACTACAGCAAAAGCGTTGGTTCAATGTCTTCTGACTTGAACCTTCTTGCCATAAGCTATCGCTGTATAAAGGCGGCAATCTGCATCTCCTGTGACAACTGCATATTACTCCTTTTCAGCATTTGTACCGTGCCTGTACTTGATAACATTGACTTTCTCCATAGTTATCAAGCCTTCTTTTACAGTTTCATCGAGAAAGGGGAGAATTTTATTAATGTTCTCTTCAGTGTCGACTATCTCTATCATTACAGGCAAATCTTCTGAAAGTCTTAGAAGTTTGATGGAATGAATGCGGCTTGTTGCTCCATATCCCATTAGACCTCTGAAGACGGTTGCTCCAGCAAGGTTAAGTTCCCTGGCTTTAAGAACGATTGCCTCATACAATGCCTTGTCTCCATGTTTATCTGTTTCACCGATAAATATTTTTAAAACCTTTCCCTCTGCAGGTAGTTTCATGATGTTATCCCTCAAATCAGGTTATTTCTATTAAATCATCTGATGATATTTAAAATATAGCGTGCTATTAAAAAACCTGCAAATACGAGTAGTATGCCGAGAACATTGCTTGCAAGCAGGTTAGTAATCGCGAGCTTAACTTCTCCGTCTCTGAATAAACTGAAACTCTCCAGAGCAAAAGTTGAAAAAGTTGTAAACCCGCCTAATATTCCGATAAAGACGAAATTCCTGACATTTGAAGATAAGGTCTCAATTTCAAAGAGGCCCCATAAGATACCTATTATAAAAGAACCGGTCAGGTTAACAGCTAACGTACCCCACGGGAATACACCATTAAAAAATTTATAGGTAACCCCCGATAATGAATAGCGTAGTACAGTGCCGATTGCTCCGCCGGCTGCCAGTAATAATATTTTAGTCATTTGATATCCTTAATAATATGTCAATGCGTATATTGAAGTTACATAGTATTTAATTAAAAATCAATAACTAATTTAATCTATATAACTACATTGAAGCTCAGCTTGATTGAGTCAAAACCGTTCTGATATACTCATCGCATGATAATAATTCCAGCGATAGACCTAAAAGACGGTAAATGTGTGCGTCTTCTGCAGGGCAGGAAAGAAGATGTCACAGTGTATTCAGACGATCCTGCTGCGATGGCAAAGCATTGGGAAGACCTCGGTGCTGAGCTTTTGCATGTTGTAGACCTTGACGGGGCCTTTACAGGAGAGCAGAAAAACTTCGATAAGATTAAGGCCATTAGAGAAGCGATTAATATCCCAATAGAACTTGGTGGCGGGATAAGAGATGTTGAAAGAATAAAGCTGCTTATTGACCTTGGTGTAGACAGAACCATAATCGGTACTTCAGCTGCCAAGAACCCCGAAGTAGTTAAAGAGGCGTGCAAGACATTCCCCGGTCAGGTTATTGTCGGTATTGATGCAAAAGACGGAAAAGTAGCGGTGAAGGGTTGGGTTGAGGTTACTGAACTTGATGCTATTGAGTTTGCCAGGGATATGGAAGCTGTTGGGACTGCCGGAATTATTTATACTGATATCTCAAGAGACGGTATGCTTTCCGGGCCTAATATTGAGGCTATGGCAAAGATGGTTGAATCAGTAAATATTCCTGTAATAGCATCAGGAGGAGTTTCGAAACTTGATGATGTGAGTAGTCTGATGCAGATAGAAAATCTCTGGGGTGTAATCACCGGAAAAGCTCTGTATGCAGAATCAATGAAGCTAGAAGACGCGATCGCGATAACAAAGGAAAATAAATAAATGTTGGCAAAACGTATCATACCGTGCCTGGATGTAAAAGACGGACGAGTTGTGAAGGGTGTAAATTTCCAGAACCTGACTGATGCCGGTGACCCTGTTGAAAATGCGAAATTCTATGATGAAGAGGGGGCTGATGAACTGGTGTTTCTTGATATAACTGCCTCCCATGAGAAACGTAAAACAATACTTGATGTAGTGGAGCGAACAGCCGCGGATGTATTTATGCCTTTGACAGTTGGAGGCGGAATTAAGACACTCGATGACATTAGAGACCTGCTCAATGCGGGCTGTGATAAAGTTTCTTTAAATACGACTGCTGTACGTGATCCTTATTTTATTAAAAAGGCTTCCGAAAGGTTTGGCAGTCAATGCATAGTCGTTGCTGTTGATTCAAAGCGGGTCATAGAGGGTATGGAATTTGAACCTGATGACCCATGGCTTGCCTGGTTGAGTGATCCTTTTTTCAGTGACACACGACTCCAGATTCCGTCCAATGGAAATCCGGTATGGGCGCTTTCTACCCATGGCGGAAGGAAGATGAGAAGGCTTGATGCTGTCAAGTTTGCAAAGAAGATGGAAGAGCTTGGCGCCGGTGAAATTCTCTTGACGAGCATGGACCGGGATGGTACCAAGATTGGTTTTGATATTCAACTGACAAGAAAAATTGCAGAGACAGTAACAATTCCTGTTGTAGCATCTGGCGGGGTAGGAACACTCGAGCACATGCGTGAGGGACTCGTGGAAGGGAAGGCTGATGCAGCTCTTGCCGCCTCAATATTTCATTTCAGAGAATTTTCGATACGTGAGACCAAGGAGTATTTGAAGTCTAAAGGTGTGCCGGTACGGATATAAATTACCTTAATTAAAGGTTCGAATAGATACTGCCGATATAGGTGATAGTAAGGGGATAGTAGTAAATAGTAACAATCAGAATTAATAGTCTGGATGGGGACGATACTTAGTATAGTACCAGACGAGATAATCTGAATTGGGACAGAAGTAAAATTAGCAACCAGACGTGATAATCTGGTAGGGGATAATAAATGGGCTCAAAAAAATGCTAGGCAAATATTCCATTCCATTTCCTCAGTTTTAAATTAGAAGTAATATTTAGATTCAATCAATGTTATAGCTGCGATTGAAGGCGTATGTATTTATTATTTTGCAGCCGTGCGAATGATGAATGCAGGAACGGGCACAGGAAATGATTAAATCAAAAGACAATAATAGCAGCGGTATGTCACTAATTGAACTTGTAATGGTAATGGCTATTACAACCCTTCTACTGGTAATCGGAATTCCCGGTTATGGTAGATATGTTGCAAATGCCAGAGTCAGAAGCGCGGCTGGTGATCTCGTCGCGAATATGCGACTTGCAAGGATGATGGCCATTGGGGACAACAGAAACTATCTCATTACTTTTAATTTGGCTAACAACAGTTACTCAATGGGTTTTGATGGGGACGGCGACAATAATCTTGATGATGCGGAAGACGGATATGGTGATGGAGATGTAAGGACTGTTAACCTCCCTGAAGATTATGGAGTAGATGTTGCTTACGGTACACTGGCTAAAGATGGTCCGGGTGAAAGAAGTTCCTGTTCCGCCTGTCCTGATATGGAAGGATCTACTGCTGCATTTGGCGGTACAGCAAGTCCGGTTCGTCAGGAGTTTAATCCTGATGGAACAACAAGCTTTACCGGGTCTGTTTTTTTTACGCACACTGAAAGAGGAATTACTTATATATTGAGAGTGAGCAACCAGGCCGGCAAAGTTGATCTCTGGAAGTGGGACGGGGATGTTACCAACACAGATCCAACGAAAGTTGAACAATGCGATAACTCACCAATAAGAAGCTGCGGATGGACGGAACTACGATGAAAAAACATGAGGGATTTACATTAGTAGAAGTAATGATAGCGATGGTTATATTAATGATAGGTATGCTCGGAGTAATGTCAATGCAATACTATGCAGTTGCCGGAAACGCCTCAAGCAGAGAGATCAGGGTTGCGACAGGCCTGGGTCAGCAGTTAGTGGAGACTTTTAAAATTACAACTTATGATGATCTTGCCTCCGGTAATGAAGATACCGTCATCTCTGTTGATGAATTCACGAGTTCTGGTGGTGTTGATTATTCAAGAACCTGGTGGGTCCTGAATGATTGTGTCGCGTTGATACTTACAGATGACGACGACACTTGCAATGCCGGTCTTGTTGCAGAGTGTTCAAGTGATCCTGATGCGGGAAATGATACACCGACTTCTGCAGTAAGGGTAAGGACATGCTGGAGTGATAAGAACGGTTCGGATAAATCTGTAACCCTTGATTCTATAAGGTGGGACAAAGATGCATAACCATATTAACTCAAAGGGCTATTCACTAGTCGAATTAATGATTGCTATAACTCTCGGACTATTTCTTGTAGCTGCTGCTTCAGGGACATATATAGTTCAGAACCGCTCCTTTACTGCTCAGGAAAGTGTGACTGAAATAAACACACAGGCCAAAATCGCTCTTGATCGTATAGCGCATGAATTAAGAAGCACCGGTGTTGGCGCTCCTGATGACTTGAACGAAGAACCTATTAACGGAGTAACTTCCTTGATTGTACCCTTTGACAGAACATCTGAATCTGATGCAATAACAATTGTGGGAGGTTTCAGGTCAATTGGAACTCTATGGCCTGCAGGAACTGCACCTGGTCTTGCCTGTCCTGCTTCCGTAGGCATGGGGACATCACAGGTAAGCCTGCTATATTCTGGGACCGAAGCCCCTAATATGAGCAATAAAAGATATCTAAGTATAGACAGCATGGAATTTGTTGAAGTGCAGAGTTGCACGCCTGATCCCAGTGACTGCGCTCCCGGTATAGTTACTCTTGATCGCACCTTGTCTCAAGATTTCCCTTTAACGGATCTTGATGGCAATGATCAATGTGACTCAGGAAGGCCTGTATACCTGGTTGAAGACGCTACTTTTTGTATAGATGAAAACTCAACACTTAGAAGGATCAGTAGGAATGCCGAGCCAGGAACCTGTCCGGCAGAAGCCACAATGGATAACAAAGCCATAGCTGAAAACATTGACGATTTTCAAATCGCGTACGCTGTTGACCTTGATGATGATGGATTTGCTGATGATCAGAATGCTAATGGAACTTTTGATAATGAGGATTTTCTTGATGGATCCGATGTTGCTGATCCAGACAAAATAAGGGCCATAAGAATTAACATTCTTGCCAGGTCTGACAGGGCTGCGCCGGATTTCACAGGTCTCGGAAATCCTCCGGAAGTTATTGAGAACCGTAATCACAGCGCTACAAACGACGGCTTCAGGCGCAGATGGTGGCAGACCGTCGTATCAATGAGAAATGAGTGAGAAATATATGAACGGGCAAAATAATAAAGGATATATTTTAGTTACGGTTTTGCTTCTGCTGTTAGTACTCACAATTCTAGGGATATCAGCAATTCAAACCAGTACGGTTGAGAATATGATGTCAGGAAATATAAGACTGCGAGAAAGAAATGTTGCCAAGGCTGATGCGGGTATTGAAGTGAGCATACCGACTATAGGACGGGTTGTAAGGGAGCAGGACACCCGGTTTTATACTGACCTGGTGCAGGATGCTAATTTGGTGCAGGAACTGAGGGCAGTGTCTTTTAGTACAGATGATATAGAAGCAAGTCCGGACATATCCTATACAGTAAATAATGATGCAGCCCAGCAGACCGATGTTGATATAGACAAGATGTACGTCCGGCCTATTGGCGACATTAGTTATGCAGGAGGATATGAGGGACTGGGCAAGGGAAGTGGTTTGTACATTTATTACCGGATTAATGCAACTGGTCAGGGGCTGGCTGGTTCCGAAGCCGTAATAGGCACTGTTTACAGATATGTTGATAAATAATAAAGGAGATGATTATGCATAATAAAATAAGAACATACTTTTCAACAATACTTATAATAATCTCCCTGTTTCTCTCATCCACTTCTCATTCACAAGTCATGGCTGACTATACTGCATATCCACCGTTTGTGGCCGAATTTGCTGACCCTAATGTTATGATCATGCTGGATAATTCAGGGAGCATGAAAAATATAATGTATACCCAATCCGGCGTTAGCTGGGACAGTGGAGTACATACAAACTTTGACTCGGGAGATACATATTATGGGATGTTTGATTCAACAAAAAATTATGAATATATAGCATCAATCCCTGTTAATACCTCTGCATACGCTGTAGATATAGATTCGTCAGTAGAGGGCGCTTTTATTGAGTCATCCTGCATTCCTGAAGCTGCTGACTTTACCTGCTGGAATGGAGACTTCCTGAACTGGGTTGTTACCAGGAGAATAGATGCTACCAGGATGGTGCTGGTTGGTGGAAAACTGGAGAGCAGGACAGCGTACAATTACAGCGGATATGGAAGTTATAAGATCCTTGGCAATAATGAGCGTTCAGACAGGACCGTGAAAAAACAATATTCAAGCAGCAGTTTATATTCACCGATTCCGGACAATATGGTGATAAGCATGACTTCCCCAGCAGATGATGGAGTTGTTCTGAGTGAGTATGATCCTTATGCAAAGCTATCACTTGGCGGAGGAGGGCAGGGCGGCTTTATTAATGATAATGCCGACACTATTATCGGAGAGTTTGGGATGGCTAGTGTAAAACAAAACTGGGTGACTGTTTCAATGATGCAAAACTATGTCAGTCCTGTTGTAGTCGCAAAGAGTTTATCTTATAATGGCGCCGCGCCGGCCACAATTAGAATTCAAAATGTGACAACAAATTCATTTCAGATAAAAGTTGCAGAATGGACATATGATGATGGAACTCACTCTACTGAAGAGATATTTTATATGGTAGTTGAAGACGGCCATCATACTCTTGACGGAGGCCTGGAACTTGAAGCCGGGACCAATACAACAGATAAGATATATGTTGTTGATACCGGCGGCGGATGCAATATCAATTCAACTGAGACCGAGACAGCAACATTTCAAAGTTCTTTCGGCACTGCTCCTGTTGTAATATCTTCAGTTACGACCTACTCAGCATCAGACCCTGTTAACTCAAGGGTCTGGAACATAAACACAACGGGATTTGATTTTGCAATGCAGGAGGAAGAGAATCTTGGCGGTCATTCTGTGGAAACTGTAAGTTACATTGCAATAACTCCAGGCAGCATAGACAGTACCGAATTTACCCTTGAAGTTGCAGAGAGAAGTTCATTTAGTGAATCATGGAAAACTGTAAATTTCTCAACTGCATTCAGTACTGTACCTGCAGTCATTTCCGGAATGTTGACAATAAACGACAAAAACACTGCTACTCTGAGATACAGGAACCTCTCTGCAACATCACTTGAACTCCATGCTGATGAGGAAAAATCCTGCGATAATGAAGTTGCCCATGCCAATGAAAACATCGGTTACTTTGCTCTGACAGGAAAATTGCCTTCTTATAATATTGCACTTGTTGTAGAGGAAGAACCGACCGGCCTTATTCATGATATTGCAGATGAAGTAAGACTCGGTATATCATTTTATCGCTTTAACCCCAATAGATCAGACATCTATAACAGCAGTACAATTCAAGGTGGGACCCTGAAGTTTGATATCCCCAATAATCCCTTTGTTAAGAACCCTTCAGATAATGATGGATACAGGTTGATAGAGGGATATATAGGCATGACAATTGCCGATGCTGTTGATGCAATTGAGCATTTCCCTCTTGTCTGGGGTACAACTCCTATCGCTGAGAACCTGTGGGACGTCATTCAGTATTTTGAGCAGGACGAACCGTACCACGATGCAAGCGCTTATGATCTTGCCGATGTATCGAACCCGAAGAGAGATCCCTACTACTTCACTAAGTACACGAAGACGGTTGAATGCTGTAAGTCAAATGTGATTATATTCACTGACGGATATCCATACAAAGATGCTGATATCCCTGCTTCAATAGTAGACTATGACAATGACGGTAATTCAAATGATTGCAGCAGCACTGATCCAAATGCACATTGTAAGGACAATCTTGATGACGTAGCGTTATGGGCATACTGGAACCAGTCAGAAAGTGAGACCAGAGACTTAAGAGATGATCTTGCTGATAAACAGTTTTTAAGAATATACACCGTTGGATTTGCGGATGGCGATATAAGACAAATATTGCAGGATGCCGCTGATAATGCTGATGGTAAAGCGTATGCGGCTGAGAACGGACTGAAGTTAGCAGAAGCTATGAAAGATGTTTTCGCAAATATTCTTAGCCGCTCCTCATCCGGCACGGCGGCGTCTCTGGTATCAAATACAGGGCAGGGCGAAGGCGCGGTTTTTCAGGCATATTTTCTTCCGAGAAAAATGGAAGGCCTTGAAGAACGGCGTTGGCTTGGGTATTTAAATGCTCTTTTTAAAGATGAATTCGGAAATGTAAGGGAAGATTCAGATGGGGATGCCACTCTTGACCTGAACTCTGACCTGATACTCAGAATGGGTTACTCTACTGATTTAGGGACTCTGGTTTACAAATGCACGACTGATGATGAAGGTGAGACTGTGACATGCCCGTCAATGGAAGATGAAAGCGAAGCGGTAGAAATGAGTGAGATAATACCCATGTGGAACGCTGGCCATCTTTTATGGGACAGAACAGATCCAAGAAAGATATTTACCGTTGTCCCGAGTGATGGTATCGACATCGCAAATGGTCTGGAGTCAGTGAGCTTTGTTGATGCACAATGGATGAAAATTCAGCCTCATCTGAGGGCCGCTGATCAGGAAGAAGCAGAAAACATGATCCAATGGATTAATGGAGATGATATAGATGTTGTTGACTCAGGGCATCCTGACGGATATAGAAAAAGAACTATTACAATTGACAGTGTTACAAATACCTGGAAACTTGGTGACATAATTCATTCCACTCCTACTGTTGTTGGACGACCCATGGAGAATTATGATCTCCGTTTCAATGACAGTACATATACAAAATTTAGACAGCAGCATATAAACAGAAGGCAGGTCGTATATGTAGGCGCTAACGATGGAATGATGCATGCATTTAATGCCGGATGCTTTAATGAAGATAATTTTAGCTATACTGCTGACTGTCCCCCGATTTCGTCAGGACTAAGGCTGGGCGATGAGATGTGGGGATTCATTCCTCACGGACTTCTTCCACATCTGAAATGGTTGACTGAACCTGATTATACACATGTCGAATATGTAAATTTAAAACCTAAAGTGACTGACATTCAGGTATTTACTGACGATACGAATCATGCTAATAAATGGGGTACGGTCCTTATTGGTGGTCTCAGACTTGGTGGCAATGATATTAGCTGGGTATCGGGCGGTGATAATTTAAGCGCTTCACCGGAATATTTCGCACTTGATATAACAGATCCTGAATCTGATAGATTGAGCGGGCCGAGGCACCTGTGGACATTCTCACATCCTGACCTGGGATTAACTACTTCCTATCCTGCAATTGCCAGAATCGGATCAAAGTGGTTCATGATAATCGGATCAGGGGCAAAAGGATACGACAAAGAATCTAATCTTGAAGATTTCCAGGATCCCAACATATTTGTTCTGGATATATCAAGCGGGACTAACGGAGTTATTTCAACATGGACTGAGAATACTAATTTTTGGAAGATATCAACCGAGTCCGGCAATACGATGACTTTTATGTCTGATCCTATGTCTGCTGATGTTAATCTTGATGGTAATGTGGATGTGATATATATTGCTGAAAATTACAATGACGGCACTAACTGGAACAGTCTTGTTCACAGAGTAACAACAGAGAAAGGAACTGTGAGTTTACCATCCTCATGGGACCCCTCTGTGTTATCTAGTGTAGCTGATATATCAGGCATAAAAGACAATTCGAAAATGATCAATTCATCTCCGGTGCCTGCACTTGATGAGAGGGGGAATCTCTGGGTGTATTTTGGAACGGGTCAGTTTACAGGGTCATTGGATAAAAATCAGACGCAATCAGGCGCCATGTACGGAATTAAAGAATCGGATAACTGCTGGACAGGCTCTTGCGAAGCTTCGTATTTCAAAGTTCTAGATATATCAAAAGCAGAAGTGTCAGTGACAGGTGTTGTTGATGGGGTCGGCGGTTCCTGTTCAGGGGAAACATCTACCTGGTCAGAACTTCTAAGTACTTCAGAGAGTTGTGATGGCTGGGCAATGTATTTCCAGGATGTTGATGAAGCGATTGATTTTCAAGATGAACCATTGCTACATGATGGAGAAAGGGTCATTTCAAGACCGCTTGTGCTGGGTGGACTAGTAAGCTGGGCAACATTCAGGCCTGGCGTTAATGTCTGTGACTCAGAGGGTGAGAGTAATTCATATTCAGTCTATGCGACAACCGGTACCGCAAATAAGGCTTATGTTTATGACCAGCAGGCAGAACAGGAAAGTCCCTCAAGTACAGTAGCTAGAACCGCAAGGCTCGGAGCGGGTCTTCCATCATCACCTAGTGCGGAAATAACGAGTGACGGTTCATTTAAGATATTCTTTCAGC
>PJEL010004367.1_pt1 | contig 11702 bp, 10 predicted proteins | sample 1853271 | NCBI WGS metagenome assembly PJEL01 (sample SAMN08108733, study PRJNA415343) | Invertebrate metagenome, whole genome shotgun sequencing project. | host: Globobulimina | place: Sweden: Gullmar Fjord | collected 2015-08 | reverse complement strand
AGCGCTGTGCCGCTGGGCGCGTCCTTTTTCTGGTTGTGATGGGCCTCAACAATTTCCATCTCGTAATCATCGCCGAGAATAGAGGCGATTTTTTTGGCATCTTTGAACATAACATTGACCACAACTGCCATATTGGCATACTGAACAATGCCTATGCTGTTTGCCCGTTTACGAAGTTCATCAAGATTATCCTGGGATAAACCGGTGGTGCCGATAACCATATTTTTTTTGTGCTCTTCACAAATTTCGGCAAATTCCAGAGTAGCTTCATGAAAGGTAAAATCTATAACCACATCACCTTGATCAATTACCGACTCAAGCCCTGCAGAAATTTTAATACCCTGGGTGCCATATCCGCCGACTTCGCCAATGTCCTGCCCGACAAAAGGGCTGCCAGGCTGCTCAAAGCCGCCAGCCAGCTCCAGATTAGCATGATGAGCCACCATGGCCCCTATTCTTCTTCCCATCCGACCGGCAGCACCGGCAATAATGACTTTAGTCATTGTGTTTTCTCCATATTGCCGGCTTTACCGGCAGCGTCCAAACTTTTCACTCTTAACTTTTCACTTTCAACTAGTGTCTGTTCATAAACAGGTAATTTTGTTTGAGATCAAGGAACAGAAAAATTAAAAAGCGGAGCATAATAACTATATGTGAGCATTTTTCATTTTACTGTGACACAGAGATCGAACAAAAGGGCCGTTTATGGACGTGCACTAACTAAATCAGTCCCTGTGCTTTCAAAATTGGAGTCATACGCGCCAAGGCATCTGCGCCGATCTCCCACAGTGGCTGACGTGGGGCACCAGATTTAATTTTACCCATGAGCTCCAGGGCCTTTTTGGCCGGCACCGGGTTGGTATCAAAAAACATGGACTGCATGAGCGGAAAGAGCTGATACTGAATTTCTCTGGCCTTGACCACATCAGCGGCAAGGGCGGCGTTCATCAAGTCAGACATGCCCTTTGGATTTACATTTGAAGTAACAGAGATTACGCCGGTACCACCAAGCAACACCAGGGGCATACAGGTAAAATCGTCCCCGGACATTACGGCAAAATCAGCAGGACACTGACGAATAACATCACAGGTCCGATTCATATCTGCTGTGGCCTCTTTGATACCGGCAATATTATCAATCAAAGCGCAGCGTGCCACGGTGGCAGCCGCCATATCGATGGATGTTCTGCTCGGCACATTATAGAGAATCATCGGAATATCCACCGCCTCGGCCACGGACTTAAAGTGTTGATAGAGTCCTTCCTGGGATGGCTTATTGTAATAGGGCGTAATGACCAGGGCCCCATCGGCACCCGCCTCTTTGGCATGCTTGGTCAGTTCGATTGTCTCAGATGTGGAATTTGATCCGGTACCGGCCAGAACCGGTACACGACCATTAACAGTCTTGATCGTCAGTTCCACAACCCTGTGATGCTCTGCATGGCTCATGGTGGCAGACTCACCGGTGGTTCCACAGGGCACAATACCATGGGTACCGTTTTCGATCTGAAACTCAATGAGATCCTTCAATCCCTGTTCATCAAGTTGTCCATCAATAAAAGGGGTGACTATGGCTACAAAGGCTCCTCGAAATGGTGTCATCGTTCCTCCTCAGGTTAAAACTACTAAATTATATTTATCTTAGCCCAATGCTTCCGGGCTTAATTTTCCGTCATAAATAAAATGGGCCGGCCCCTCAAGAAAGACGCCGGAGACCTGTCGTCCCTCATCCAGAGTAAAGTGGATAGTGAGAATTTCTCCCCCGGAGGTGGTTACCTGAACAGGACCGCTGACCAGACCAAGCAGGCCGCCAACAATGGCTGAGGCAACTGCACCGGTACCGCAGGCCATGGTCTCGTCTTCCACCCCTCTTTCATAGGTACGGACGTGGATGGCATCCGGCCCCAACACCTGGACAAAATTGGCATTGGTCCCAGCCGGCTGGTACAGCTGGTGGTAACGAATCGAAGCACCCCACTCTTTAATAGGGGTTCCCCCATTCTCTTCGACAAAACAGACAGCATGGGGCACCCCGGTATTTAAACTATGTACCGTGCGCGGACCATCACCAAGATCCACTTGCTGGTCCAGGGCCAGATCAACCGGAGGAGTCATCTCAAGCTTGACCTGCTCCCCCTTAACCTCGGCCCGAATTTCTCCGGCAACAGTGAGAAAACGCATTGTAGCCGGGGCAACGCCTTTGTTAAAAGCGTACCTGGCAGCACAGCGGGCACCGTTGCCACACATCTCGGCCTCACTGCCGTCAGCATTATAAAACTGCCAACGAAAATCTGCCTCAGCCGTATTTTCAATGAGGATCAGCCCATCGGCTCCGGCAGAAAACTTGCGCCTGCAGACCGCCTTGGCAAAACCGCTCATTTCATCTTTGCCAAGAAAAGGCTGCCGGTGATCAATGATAATAAAATCATTGCCCGTACCGCTCATCTTGGTAAATTCTAACGGGGTGTTCACGGAATCATCTCTCCGGCAATAAGGCTCTCATAGGTTTCTCGTTTACGAATAACCTGAAAAGCATCTCCTGTGACCAAAACTTCAGCAACCCGGGGCCGGGAATTATAGTTTGAGGACATGGTAAAGCCGTAGGCCCCGGAACTCATTACCGCCAAAAGATCGCCGCTCTCACACACGGCAATCTCCTTTTCCCGTGCCAGAAAATCACCGGTTTCACAGATCGGACCAACCACGTCAGCCACTTCAGTCCGGTCATTTTTCCGGGTCACCGGCTGAATGGCATGATAGGCATCATAGAGGCTTGGCCGGGCCAGATCATTCATCCCGGCGTCCACAATAACAAACTTTTTGCCGCCCTGCTTGGTATAGAGTACTTTTGTGACCAAAATCCCGGCATTACCCACTATAACCCGGCCCGGTTCCAGAATCAAAGTGCAGTCAAGATCCTTCATCTCTTTTTCCAAGGCCTGGGCGTAAGCTGCGGGCAGGGGGGGCTCTTCATCATCATAACAGATGCCAACGCCACCACCGAGATCAAGGTAGGAAATATGAATACCGGACTCATTCAAATTTTCAACAAACAGCTTCACCTTTTGCAACGACTCAACAAAGGGAGCAACATCGGTAAGCTGAGAGCCGATGTGACAGCTCACTCCGATAATGTCAATGTTGGCCATGTCCCGGGCGGTAAGATATGATTCTTTGGCATCCTGAATGGGAATACCAAATTTATTTTTGGCAAGACCCGTGGAAATATAGGCATGGGTTTTCGGGTCAACATCCGGATTTACCCGAAATGAAACCGGAGCCATCACCCCAAGGTTTGCCGCAACTTTTTGCACCGCCTCAAGCTCCTGCTGGGATTCCACATTAATCATCAAAATCCCAGACTCTAAGGCAAAACGCAGCTCTTCGTCTGTTTTACCGACACCGGAGTAGACGATTTTTTGCGGATCAATGCCCGCTTTCAAGGCCCGAAACAGCTCCCCGCCGGAAACAATATCAGCCCCGCCTCCAAGCTTTCCAAAAAGGTTCAATACCGCGATATTTGAACAGGCCTTGGTGGCAAAGCAGGTAATATGGGGCAGAGTAAATGCACCATCAAATGCGGTAAAATGACGGGTTAGAGTTTCTGTGCTGTACAGGTAAAAAGGGGTGCCAACCTGGGCCGCAATTTCTGTCAAGTCCACATCTTCGCAATGGAGAGTATTATTTTTGTACTGGAAATGATGCATAAAAAAATTCAAGGTTTAAGGTTTACAGTTTCAGGTCGTTACCTGACAAACTCAAGTTCACTGGAAAAAACACTCTCGTTGGGCGGGTCAGCCCTATCAAAAGATGTTACTGCATAATAGAGTGTCTCGGTGCCGGCAGGCAGGTTCAGGTCAGCAAAAGAAAATGAGCTGACAGCGACTTCACCCACCAAAGCATAATTTTCACTGGCCAGACGCCGGTAAATACGATAGCCGGCAACGTCTTTTCCGCCAACACTTTCCCACAATATCTTCGCCCCACCAGGGATAGCCAGCACGGTAAAATCATGGGGTGGAACAGGAGGAGTCAAATCCCTGGCCTTACCAGAAACAGTCTCACTCACCCGGCCATACAAATCAGTGCCGTCAAGGTTGCGAACTGCTCTCACCCGGTAATAAAATTTCTTGTCGTTTTTCAGACCCTGATCAACGGACATGGCATCGCTCACCAGCCCACCGATGCGGGAAAACTCTTTGCCGTCGGCGCTTCGATACAATTGATAGCGAACCGGCTCTGTAACTATACTCCCGTCACCAAGTGCGGAAACCTGCTGCCAGCGGATAATCAGCTGCTGCTCCAATGACTCAACAGTCAATCCTTCCGGGGCCAGCAGAGGAGATTCCCACCAGAACGAAACCTTGTTTGAGTCATCGCTGGCAATATTCCAGCCTGAATGGGAAATAACCTTATAGTCATAGCGATGCCCCACCTTCAGGTCGCTATCGGTATAGCGGAGCTTTGAACCGGGTTTTACTCCAACAGCATCAAGTTTTATTGACAGAGCGTACTGAACAGGACACTCCGGACAATAATCTGCCGCCGCAACTTCGCTTTTCAAAAGCTGAAAGGACCTGATATTATCAATTGACTCACCACCCTCCGAACGCTTCGGATAGGACCAGCTCAAGGTGGCACTGGTGTCATCAAGTTTCTGTTTTAAATCTGTAATGGGTAGCGGAATAACCGCATTAGGCGGCACAGGGGGCGTTTTTTTCCCGCATCCTGCAAGAAGAGGAAAAAGACAGCAAAAAAAGAGTATGATCTTCAAGCCTCGGCTCATCTCCTATATCCCCAAATCCTCTTCTGCCCGCTCCAGGGCCTCGGTCACCCTGACAATGGAGGTGCCGCCAATGGAGCGCCGACTGTCAACCGACCCCTTTACCGTGAGCACGTCAAAAACATCCTCTTCAATGACCTCAGAGAAATTCTTTAACTCATCCAGGCTGAGATCGGTCAACTCTTTACCACTCTCCACACAGTAGGCCACGGTCTGCCCAACAATGGAATGGGCCTGGCGGAAAGGAATATTTTTCAGCACCAGATAATCAGCCAAATCAGTGGCAGTCATATAGCCTGTTTTGGTCGCCTCTTCCAGACGGCTGGTATTAAATTTGAGGTTTGCCATCAGTTCAGCTGTAATGGCAAGCCCCTGGGAAACAGTGTCCAGGGTATCAAAAACAGGTTCTTTATCCTCTTGCAGGTCTCGATTATAGGTGAGTGGCAGACCTTTGAGCATGGTTATGAGCGACATCAGATTACCCACCACCCGTCCGCTTTTCCCACGAATAAGCTCAGGAATATCCGGATTTTTTTTCTGGGGCATAATACTGCTGCCGGTGCAGAAACTGTCAGCCAGCTCAACAAACTTAAATTCATCTGTCGACCAGATCACAAGCTCCTCAGAAAGACGGCTGAGGTGTAACTGAATCAGGGTACAGGCAGAAACAAACTCCACGGCAAAATCCCGATCCGCCACCGTGTCCATGCTGTTGGCACTTACCTGTGGAAAGTCAAGCTCCTTGGCCACATACTCCCGATCAATGGGCAGCCCGGTTCCGGCCAGGGCGGCGGCACCGAGAGGCAGAATATTAATTCTCTTGGCGCAATCACGAAGTCGCTCCTGATCCCGGCCAAACATCTCGTAGTAGGCCAGCATGTGGTGCGAAATAAGCAGAGGCTGGGCTCTTTGCAAATGGGTGTAACCCGGCATCACATCACCCAGATATTTTCTGGCCAAAAGCACAAACGAAGCACGAACATCGGCAAGCAGAGCCACAAGCCGCTTGGTTTCCTCGCGTAAATACATGCGCAGGTCAAGATTTATCTGATCATTGCGGCTTCTGGCGGTATGGAGCCTGGCTCCAGCTGGGCCGATTTTATCAACCAAAGCCTTTTCAATATTCATATGAATATCTTCAAGTTCCGGCTTAAAATCAAAAACACCCTGCTCTATCTCCTGCTCAATTTCAGCCAGACCATGATGAATCTGCTCACCCTCTTCAGCGGTGATCAGTCCTTGGCGAACCAGCATCTTGGCATGGGCCTGACTACCGACAATATCCTGCTTGTACAGTCTGCTGTCGTAGTGAATTGAGGCGGTGAAGGCCTCCACCGATGCGGCTGTTTTCTCGGTGAAACGGCCGCCCCAGAGTTTAGTTGAGGTTGTTTTGTCTGTTGTGTTCTTTTCCTGGCTCATTTTATTTCCGCAGAGCTTTCATAGTCATTCGCAAGGCATTAAGGCGAATAAAACCTTCGGCATCGGACTGAGTGTACACTTCATCCTCTTCAAAGGTGGCGAAACTCTCCTCATACAAAGAGTCTTCTGATTTCCGGCCCACAGGAATGCAGTTGCCCTTATACAATTTCAGTCGCACAATGCCGTTCACCGTGTCCTGGGCAGTATCCATTGTTTTCTGCAGCAGGTCCATTTCCGGAGAAAACCAGAAGCCATTATAAATGATCTCAGAATAGCGAGGCACCAGGCCATCCCTGATCTTCATCACCTCTCGGTCAAGGGTGATGGTCTCAAGGTCCCGATGGGCAATACGCAAAATGGTGCCGCCTGGAGTTTCGTACACTCCACGGGATTTCATACCGACAAAGCGATTTTCCACCATATCCAGGCGGCCAATGCCGTTTTTTCCACCCAGCTCATTTAAACGAGCAAGCATGTTGGCCGGGGACAACGTTTCACCATCAATTGCCACCGGGTTGCCGTGTTCAAAGGCCAGCTCAATATAGGTTGGGGTATCCGGGGCTTTTTCCGGCGAACAGGAAAGCTTGAACATGATCTCTTCCGGCTCATTCCACGGATCCTCCAGGATGCCGCCCTCAAAGCTGATATGCAATAAATTCTCATCAGAGCTGTACGGCTTTTCTTTAGTAACCGGAATGGGAATGCCATGCTTATCCGCATAGGCAATGAGCTTGGTCCTGGAGTTCAAATCCCAGAAGCGCCAGGGGGCAATAATTTTTAACCGCGGGTCAAGCCCGAGGTAACCCATTTCAAAACGAACCTGATCATTGCCTTTTCCGGTGGCACCATGACTGACCGCGTCAGCACCCTCCACTTGGGCTATACGAACCTGCTCTTTGGCAATAACCGGCCTGGCAAGGGATGTTCCCAACAAATATGACCCTTCGTAAATGGCATTGGCCCGGAAGGCCGGGAAAACATAATCCCGGACAAACTCCTCCCGGAGATCAGAAATGATGACCTTTTCCGCACCGGTGGCCATCCCCTTTTCCCGCACTGCGTCCCAATCCTCTTCCTGCCCAACATCGGCGGCATAGGCCACTACCGGGCACTGATACTCCTCTTTCAACCATTTGAGAATTACCGAGGTATCAAGACCACCGGAATAGGCCAGCACTATTTTTTTTATATCAGACATGATTTTTTCTCTAATTTATGAATTGCGAACTGGAGGAAATTATCTCACAAGAAAGCACCTTCCATTGGCAATTCGTAATTACTAATTCGTAATTATAATAAGTGTTTTTCCAAAATCGCCTTATGGATATGCATTTTATTTTCCGCCTGATCAAAGGCCACGCACTGCTTACCCTCCAGTACCCCATCGGTGATCTCTTCCCCTCGATGGGCAGGCAAACAGTGAAGAACCGTCATACCCGGCTTGGCAGCAGCCAGCAACTCATCATTCACCTGGTATGACTGAAAAATACCAAGGCGCTCATCCTGCTCATCTTCCTGGCCCATGCTGGCCCAGACATCACAGTTGACCACATCGGCATCTTTTACTGCTTCTTTTGGATCGCGGACAACAGTAATCGGCTTCACCGCCTCTTTTTGTGCCGCACTGAGGATATCCACATCAGGCTCATAGCCCTCAGGGCAGGCCAGGATTAACTCGAAACCAAAACGGCAGGCAGCCTGTATCCAGGTATTGGCCATATTGTTACCATCACCGATCCAGGCAATTTTCAGCTGCTCGATATCTCCTTTCACCTCGAGCACCGTCATGATGTCACTGAGAATCTGGCAGGGATGATAGAGATCGGTCAGGGCATTGATCACCGGCACACTGGAATAGTGGCCAAGTTCCTCGACAACCTCCTGGCCGAAGGTCCGCACCACAACCCCATCCACATAGCGGGCCATGACTCTGGCCATGTCCTTTAAAGGCTCATTTCTGGCAAGCTGGGTATCACGGCCTGAAAGGTAGATTACCTGCCCGCCCAAACCATACATGGCAGACTCGAAAGAGACCCGGGTGCGAGTGGACGGTTTCTCAAAGATCATGCCGATAACTTTTCCGGCAAGCTGCTTATGACGAACACCTTCCCGGCTTTCCGCTTTTAAAATAAGCGCCCGCTGGACATAGGCGACAAGTTCTTCCTTATTAAAATCCCAAAGACTAAGTAAATGATTAGACATAAATTTCACACAGAGTGGAAACACAGAACCCACACAATTAGCAGATGATATTTCAATCTCTGAAAACTCTGTGGGCTCGTAAATTTATAAATTGTTCTGACGATCTATCAATACATAACATAAGGTTAAGCGAGAACAAGTACTAAAAAAGTACTTCTTTGGGAAGTTTTTTTTCCCATATTAAGTGGCATTTTACAATTTCCGGTTTTAAGACACAAGGGCATAAGTCTCGATGTCTCGCAAACTCGCTTATCGATTGAAGCGGACACTGCGCCGCTTAATTCGCCCTTATTGCTCGGCCAAAACCTCTCTGAGCTTAGCAATCATTCCATCGATCTCACCTTCACTAACCACCAGAGGCGGCAGAAAACGGAGCACCGCTCCACCGGCAAAATTGGCAAGCACCCCTTTTTGAAAAAGAGCTGTGACGATTTCAGCGCCGACCGCAATAGCCGTTTCAGTAAGCACCAACCCCTGTATCAGCCCCATACCCCTGACCTCAGTGGCCAGAGCCGGAAATTCCCGGGCAAGACCCTGGAGCTTTTGGGCCAGGTACTCACCTTTTTGCGCAACCCCCGGCAAAAATCCGTCCGCCAGCATGACCTTCATCACCGCCAGGGCCGCAGCACAGGCAATAGGGTTACCACCAAAGGTGGAAGCGTGATCTCCGGGCACAAACGCTGCGGCAACCTTCTCGGTGGCCAGCACCACCCCAATGGGCAGCCCATTGCCCAGGGCCTTGGCCAGGGTCATGATATCCGGGGTGACCGCCAGTTGCTCATAGGCAAACAGTGATCCGGTCCGACCCATGCCAACCTGTATTTCATCATAAATCAAGGCCAGATTATGCGTATCGCACAGCTCCCGGATTCCCAGTAAATAGTCTTTTGGCAAGGGCCGAACACCGCCCTCACCCTGCAGGGGCTCACAGAGGATGGCGCATGTTTTGTCTGAAATCATCGACTCCAAGGCAGCAAGATCGCCAAAAGGGGCGTGACGAAATCCTTCCGGCAGCGGCTCAAATCCTTGATGAAATTTTGTCTGCCCGGTGGCAGCCACCGTGGCCAGGGTACGGCCATGAAATGACCCCGCTAGAGAGATAATCTCAAAGCGCCCCGGACCACCATATTTTCGGGCCAGCTTAAATGCACCCTCATTGGCCTCAGCCCCGCTGTTTGCCATGAAAACCCGGTCAGCAAAACTGTTGCTCACGAGCAGTTCAGCAAGCTCCGTCTGGGGCTCGGTATAATACAAATTTGACACATGCACCAACTTGCCGGCCTGGCGGACAATAGCCTCGGTGACCTCCGGGTGGCAATGACCAAGGCTGCACACAGCGATACCGGCCAGAAAATCGAGATACTCCTTGCCCGTATCATCCTTTAAAACACACCCTTTGCCCTCAACCATCACCGCCGGATAGCGGCCGTAGGTGTTCATAAACAGGGCGTCACTTTTTTCCATGGTTGTTTTCATGTTACCTTACTATCTCCGTACCTATGCCCTCGTGGGTGAAAATTTCCAGCAAAACAGCATGGGCAATGCGTCCATCAATAATATGCGATTTGCCCACCCCCTGGGCCAGAGCATCCTGGCAACATTTGATTTTCGGAATCATGCCGCCGGCTGCAACGCCGGAGCCAATCATCTCATCGGCCTCGCCATTGCTCATTGAACTGACAAGTTTTCCATTCGTATCAAGCACACCGTCAACATCAGTGAGCAAAATCAACTTTTCCGCATTTAATTGCGCAGCAACGGCTCCGGCAACAAAATCGGCATTAATATTGTAAGAGCTGCCATCTTCCCCCACTCCAACCGGAGCGATTACCGGGATAAAATCCTCTTTATCCAGGGTAACCAGCACCTCGGGGTTAACCTGTGTCACCTCTCCCACCCGGCCCAAATCAATAAGCTCCGGCGGAGCATTTTCAGCAAGACTTTTCATGACCTGCATTTTTTTTGCCTGGATCAAATCGCCATCACGACCGGACAGGCCAACCGCCTTGCCCCCATGGTAATTGATGAGCCCGACGATCTCCTTATTCACTTTACCCACCAGCACCATTTCCACCACATCCATGGTCTCGCCGTCAGTCACTCTCATTCCCTGGACATAATTGGACTTTATGCTCATCTTGTCGAGAAACTTGTTGATCTGAGGGCCGCCGCCATGGACCACCACCGGATTGATACCGATATATTTCATCAAAATGATATCAAGGGCAAAATTTTTCTTTAATTCTTCATCAACCATGGCATGGCCACCATACTTTATCACCACGGTTTTATTGTAAAACTCCTTGATATAGGGGAGGGACTCTATGAGAATATTTGCTTTTTCTATTCCTTTAATCATCTTCAAGTCTTAAATGTTATGTTTTAATGGTAAGTATTGCAATTATCTTCATGCCACTATTACCTTATAGATCCCCATGAAGCAAAGAAAAAGCACAGAATCCGCTTCTTACATGCAATTTTGACGCCTTCCTCTTTACTTTCGGCACTGCAACCAGTATGATTCGAATTCACCTAGCAACTAATGAAGAATGACACATTTATCTCTCTGAAAATCAATGGGTTCTGTGTCAACACATTCCCTCTAGTGAAAAAAATGCGAAACGCCCTTTACATCACCCTCTTACTTCTCGCAGGAATGCTCGTGCAGGCAGGCAATTCTGGAGCCCAGGACACAAATTCAGGTGAGCCGATCCACATCGAGGCAGACCGGATGGTGTCAAAGCAGCAGCAAAATGCTGTTATCTTCACCGGCAACGTCGCTGCCAGCCAGGGAGACCTGACTATTCATTCCGACGAAATGACAGTTTTTCACGACAAGAGCCAAGCTGCCCCTGGAGCCCCAGAACAAAAGGGCGGCAGTCAGAAAATCAAAAAACTGCATGCCGTGGGCAATGTGGAAATTATTCAGGAAGGCCTGGTTGCAACCGGGAATGAAATGGAATTTTTCTCTGATAAAAGAAAAGTGATCATCATCGGCAACACCAAGGTATGGCAGAATAACAACCTTGTCACCGGTGAAAGGATTGAGCTTGATTTAAATACCGACACCACCATTATTGAACCCAGTAAAAAAGACGGTGGCCGGGTCAAGGCTTTTTTCTATCCAGGCGAAGATAAAAAAACAAAGTGATGTCTGTACTTGAAACAAAAAAAATAGTAAAGGCCTACAAGCACAGGCGGGTAGTTGACGGCATCAGTCTTAAAGTTGAGACAGGCTCCATCATAGGTATGCTGGGCCCCAATGGCGCCGGAAAAACCACTTCATTTTATTCCATTG
>PJEL010004366.1_pt1 | contig 11704 bp, 10 predicted proteins | sample 1853271 | NCBI WGS metagenome assembly PJEL01 (sample SAMN08108733, study PRJNA415343) | Invertebrate metagenome, whole genome shotgun sequencing project. | host: Globobulimina | place: Sweden: Gullmar Fjord | collected 2015-08 | reverse complement strand
GATCCGACCTCAATGTCGGCAATGGCGTGGTCCTCGAATGTCAGCAATGTGTCCCGTTCCCAGATCTCGAAAGCGGCGTTGACACCGTAGTACCCGTTGGCGCCCGCCCGCTCAAGCAGACTGTCCTGTACTCGCCACGTGAAATCAGTCTTGGCCCATGCAATGCCGGATTCGCAGTCCACAGCGTCAATCGCAGTGACAGTTGTGCCGCCGGTATCATCGCCAGTAGTGGTCCATCCGACGGATGAATCCGTATCTCCCGCATCGGGCGAACACGCTGCGACAACAATGGTCAGGATAGTCAGAAGTTTCCGGTGCACTGGCTGTTCGGGTCGGTAGAGAACGATGCTTCGCTGATTGCCGGAATTGAGACTATTGAAAGGGCACCATCGAGCAATACCGCGATTTCGCCAAGTGTTATGACGTCGTCGGGGCGAAACTCGGGATTGGTGGCCGGGTTGTCGTTCACGATGCCACTGGAGACGCCAGAATGGATGTAGACCTGTAAGTCTGGTGGCGCATCATCCATGTCGGTGAACCGAGCTCCTGAGTAGGACTTCGCCAAATCTAAGGTCTCGACTAGGATTTTCAGGAATTCAGCCCGTGTCGATAGATAGCCCGGTCGGAAGGGAATGAGTTGGTCTGATTCGTTTCTAAAGGGTGAGACGCCGTCCCCAAAGGTCAGCCAAGTGAGCGTGCAGACGTCGTGCGCGAAGTCATCGTCTTGGACAATCACGTCATCAAAGGGACAAGCGCAAGCTTCGTAAATGTCCGGCACACTGGACTGAAGCTGAATGACCTTGGCCATCATGGACGCGATCTCCGCGCGATTCCAGGTCATTCGGTCTTTGTAGCCATCCGAATCTTCAACGAGGATCCCCGCAGCGTGGAGTGAGTCGACCGCGTCGGTTGCCCACGGTTCAATGTCCACCGTCCGATCGATTAGTTCGGTTGGATCAGTATAATACTCTCCCCATTGTCCTGCGCTATCGTATCCTGCGTACCAGTATCCTGGGGAGTCTCTTTCAGCGTCTTCCTTGGACTGAAGGCGTACCCCGTAATGCAGATGAACATCCCCGTCCCCATTCGGATCGTTCCCCTCGGGCCCGTCTCTTTGAAGCCACCCGAGTGTTGTGTCTGGTCCGACGCAGTCACCGAGAGCAACCCCGGAGTGACTTCCCCCGTTGTAGTCGCTTGTGGGACGAATATGACCAGAAATTGCTAGATATCTGTCGGTGGATACTGGCGTATCATGGGCGTTGTCCCACTCGAATGAAGGTGCGACATCTACAGCGACCACTGCGACCAGGGTGCCGTACCCCGAGGCGCTTGAGTACTTCACGATCTTGCCATTGACACCTGCCCTGACGCGATCGCCTTCGTTGCCGTCGAGATCAGCCGCGAGATGCACACCATCATAATAAAATGAGCGGGAGGCATAGTAGTCGTACAGACCGCCTGGCCTGATGGCGTTCAGATCCATCGGTGCACCAAACCCTCGGCTGAATCCACACTCCCCGAATAGGGAAGAGACCCCGATTGGGGCAGAGGAGTCTGGCGTCGCGGAGTCAATTGTAGGGTCGGTGTTTCCGTCTGGTGTATCCTTCTTTCCACACGCCGAGACCGTCATGAGGACAGAGAGAACCAGTATTGTTCGTCTGCTGGATTCCATTGCTCCCTCCACTACTCAGCGTACCACAAGCGGTTCTCATGGAGGCACTGAACAGGCGATGGCGCTCGACGACGGTGGATCGACTTGCCCGGCGTCGATCTCCGTGGGGGACCGGTGTTACCACCAGCAGAACCCCGAACACGGACCGTCCTGTTTACACGTGTAAACGCGGACCTCTCCATTTCTTGAATCCAGGCCCGTTCATGGCGTTCAGTTTCGCCTCCACTCTGCACACTTGCGATACAGCTGCAAGATGAGCCCATTCGGCCTCCGTCAGATTTGGGAATTCCATAGTATCTATGGAATTCGGTAGGCCTTCACCCTAGCCTAGAGGAACACGGTGCGGGCGCGGTCATCCCCGCACACCTCTTTCGCCCGAAGCTGTGCGGCTGGTCTGCCTGTCCACATGCATGCAGGTCTTCCGCTGCCAACGCCAGGATGGGACCGAGCTGAAACCGGTGCGCAGTCGTTCGTTGGAGGGTTCGCTAGACTGCGAGCGTTCTCATCCAGGCAGGAGCAAGTCTCTATGGAAGTGATACCGCTCGGCGATTCCAGGCTTCTACCAACAGGCGTCTGGGTGACGGGCCCCGCAGCCAACCCCCAGTTCACCTTGGAGAAACCCGCCGGCCCCGCTGCGTGGATCGATGGCTTCAAGGCCCGATTACTGACGGTGAAACCGGAGCCATACCAGATCCAGATCGATGGCGATGAGTTTCAGGTCACGGCCAAGCAAGCGTTCGAGCAATTCTTCCGGAACGTCGCCATTCGCGCCAGGATTCGACGAGAAGCTGGGAATACCTTCTGGTTTCTCCGACCGGCAGAACGCGATAGCGATGTTCGCCGTAGGTACGAGAAGGCCATCGGCGACGCGGCGAAGAAGTACTTGCCGCCGGACGCGCAAGTGCGGTTCTTCTCTGAGGTCGATGCCACCGCCGAGTACTTCAGGCTGGTGCAAGGGGGCTTGGTCCTGCGGCGTGAGCAGAATGACGCTGTGCTGGTCATCGATTGCGGCGCGCTGACATTCAATGCCACGCTCGCATTTTCGACCAAGCAGGGTACTTTTGGTGAGGTTGGCGGTGGCGGCCGTAGGGGATTCCTGACTGCGCTGCATGGTGCCACCGTGCAGAATGCCGCCGGCCGGTATGTTGACGCACTCGTCCTCGACGAGATGCGAGCCGAGTGGGGCAACGCCTTGGAGGCGATCGGGCAGAGCGGTCAGTCCCAGATTGCCGAGATTCTCAAACTGGTCGTCTCTCGCAACGGCGCTGCGTCCTTGGCTGGTCCAGGCGGTCGGATGCTGGATTTGCCCCGCGACTGGCTTGTTGAAGTGACGGAGAAACTGTGGTCGGGCTCGTATTCTCCTGTTGTACAGGAGGTCTTGGCGGCCGCCTACGACCAGCTATCGCGCAACTCGGCTCGGAAGGAGGAACTCCGTCTCGCCGGAATTGAGTCGTCGGATGAGATGGGACAATTCGTGCGAGCTGTCGTGCTGGCCGGCGGGACCGCGCAGCTGCCGGGTTTCGCGGAACAATTGAGTAGACAATTGGGCAATACCGAACTCCGTTTCCTGACGCCGGGCAAGGCATATCCGGGTGTGCCGGCGCTCGGTGCTATGGCTCGAGTACTCGACTTAAACAAGGCTCTGGCACTGAAATCGAAGATGGACCTCGCGGAGGACGAGGAGGACGCTGGCTTCGTCGACTTCGTTTCGGAACTTGAAGACGATGTCTTTCTTCACTTCGATGGCCCTCACTCAAAGGGCTCGGTCAAACTGCTTGGCCGCGCTGATCTCCTCCACGTGCTTGAGGAGGGAGTTGAGCGAACAATGCCCAAAGGAGCCCGACGCTCGGGTACTCGAATCTGGTTGACCTATGGACCAAAGGCCAACTATCGGAGCGAGATCCCACTGCTCCCCACGCGGTTTGTCGTTGGGGGTATCGGGCGAAATCCAAGCATGAAAGTCTCCTTTGACGGTAGAGAACTGAAGATTGTGTTCGGCGCGGGGGAGAAACGAAAGGAACTCCGCGCGTATCCGGAGATCGTCGTGAAGGAGGTGCGCCCAGACGCTCCCACGCACAAGCGCATTCGGACCCGCTCTTGTCCCGTGATGGTGGTGGACATCGGGATGTCGAAAACTATGGTAGTGCGCGCCGTGGATGGCGAGTTTGATGCCGATGATTTCGCGTTTCTAGAGACTGAGGCGACACCAACCGAAACTCCTGCTGGTTGGACGATCAACTCGGGGATTGTTGCTGCCGGCACCGAGCGCACCGACGAAACCAAGGACCAGCAAGAAGTCAGTGATGGGCCTGACGAGCCGGCCAGAGATCGGCGGGAGCAACCTCTCCAAGAACCGCTCCCACCAGCTGTTGACGACGATGAACCTGCAGAGACCCCAAGGGCAGAAACCCCAGTGCCACCTGTGGTAGCCCACTCGTCCACCCTCGACTGGAAGGACGAGCGGGAGTTCATTGGTGCCATGGAGGCGTGGTTCCGTGCCACTGGCTTCGACGTCCCCTATGCCGACGTTGTAAGCCTGCACCTGGCTTTGAAGGTGCGCCCTCTTGCGCTGCTCGCCGGCCCGCCAGGCGTTGGGAAGACTACACTCGCTCGAGCCTACGGTCACTTCCTAGGCATGACGAGGGCAGCTGGCACCTGGTTGCGGATACCTGTCCAGGCCAACTGGATCGGCGACGATGAGCTGCTGGGTGAGGGCGGTGAGTTCAAGCGCATGCTCACTGTGGCCGAGACCGACCCCGATTTGCTTGTGGGACTCCTACTGGACGAATTCAACCTTACAAGACCCGAATACTACTTTGGTAGGGTATTATCGGCGATCGAATCAGACTTCGACCTGAAGGGCCGGCCACTCCCTCGGCACGCACATGGATTGCGACTTGTGATGTTCGGCACCTTGAATATCGACGAGACAAGTAGGCCTCCGTCCGACAAAGTGCTTGATCGAGCGTTTGTGCTGGAGTTGCGTCAACCAGCTGAAATGCCAGATTCCTTCTCCTCACCAGTGTTCGGCGCCGCGAACGGTCGCCTGTCTGCTACCACTTGGAGTGACTGGTGCCGGCCACCCCAGGCTATGCCGGTGCCTGATGGCCTCCGCAAGGTATGGAAGGTGTTCCGAGATAGTCGAACCTCCACGTCGCCTCATGAAGACCTGACACCGTCGAGGCGTTGCATACGAGATGTCGCGCTCTATGTCCATTTTCACGATGTGCTCGATCTCGAGGCGGAGAAGTTCTCGGCATCATCGGCGTTGGACCGTGCGGTCGCTGCGCGCATCCTGCCGAGAATCCGTGGTGAGTGGAGGAACGTAGAGCAGCTGGTCACTGGGCTCCTGGGCCTGTTTAGTGCGGGCGACGCGGACCACTGGCCGATCTGCAGACGTCGGGTGGAGGCGCTACAATCGCAACGGACGTTCGGCTTCGTCAGTAGTTGGGGCTGATGTCGTTGCGAATCTTGCTAGCGACGGGGCAGGTCAGAGAAGTCCGGTCCGATTCCTGCGAGATCGTTCGCGAAGACGAATTGCCCGTGGCGCTTTCTGGGAGGTGTCTCTCGGCCCCTCCGGGGGCGGGCACTCTCGCTCCGCGCGACGATGTGGAGTTCCCTTGGCTCTGGTGGCCCTGGGGGCGAGAAAGGAAAGGGAAGGTCGAGTCGCGCCGATACGGCCACTACCGCCTCGATACCGAGTTCGGCCTCCTGCTGGTCCGAGTCGATCCGTCTCGGATACTGAATCGCGCCGCATACGTAGGCATGCTCCAGGATCTTCAGGCGAGTCTCCCAACAGCAATCTGGGATGAGCCCGACGAGATCCGAGTGCATGCAAAGACCCGCGCAACCGGGGCACGCGCGAGTATCGAGACGCTACTCTTGGACGTCGAACGCAACTTGCCTGCTCTGGTGGAGGTGGCGCGCCGTCCGGCAGCGGAGGTAGCCCCACCTCGACTGGGCTGGCGGCGCGATGGACCCCAGAATCGAACCGGTGACCTCGATGAGAACAGGGTTGCGCTGGACTGGAGCCATCGACGGGTCACGGGTTTGGCCGATGCTGTCACGGTCCTTCGAGACGCTGAGCACGCGATCCAGCGAGAGGTCGAAAGTGCTGGAGAGCCCGTGCCGCCTTGGGGTAGGGCGATGATGAAGGGCGCGGCCGACATCGAACGAAAAGCGGATCACATTGACGCCTTGTCTGCCAGGATCCGTCGAGTTGCCGAACCGCTCAGAACGATCTGTTCGAGCCGCCGTTGGTCGACGCAGCCTTCCATCACGCGGCGTGTGGCGCCGAGTCGGCTCGCTAGGTCCCTGAGCCGGGATCACGTTGGATTCGGTATTCCGGCTGATCTATCGGTGCTGTCCCCGAGAACGGTGTCGTTCCTGTTCGAGGCGTGGGCAGCCATCAAGGTGGCCCGATTGCTGAAGAGGATCGGATTTGTCCAGCGCTCTGGCCCCGACGTACTTGATAGCTGGGCGGGGACAGGCATCGCGCTCCCGAGCCGGATTAGGTGGGTCTTTGGACGTGGCGATGTCTCGATTCGATGGGTCTACGGTCCACGGGCGAGAGTGCTCCCCGTCAGACAGGTTCCAATTGGGCGATCGCGCCGTGAGGCTTGCCACATGGCGGCGATGCAGCAGGGGCTGCGGAACTGTCTGATTACTCCGAGCAACAAGAGTACGCCCGACTACACTTTGTACGTTGTTCGTGGTGATAGGGAGGTTTGGGTTGTGGGCGACGCCACATTCAGCGACCCCAACTACACGGGCGGCGTAAAGGCGAAGATCACAACGCTCAGGAACTACGCGAGGGATCTCCTGTGGATCGATGGTAGGGGCACTGGTGTGCCTTGCACCGCAGCCGGGTCCTTCGCCGTAGTGCCAGGCCGGAGCGCCGATTGGCTATCGGATCAACACGTTCGTGAGGGTGCGGCACCACTCGGGATAGTCCTACTTCCAATGCCCCCTGGTGACTCACTCGATGATGCGTACGACGTCCTAGGGCAAGTTGTAGCTGCAATGATTGAGCGATTGGGACCCTCGGTGCAGTAGATGCAGCATCGTGATGTCCCATACCGGATCCCAATCCCAGCCCCGGCCTGATTGATCTCATGAACCTGTCCCAGATCCCGCTCCTCGCTACCGGGACGGTCGCGGGATGAAGGGGGTCCGGGGGGACGGCCGTAGGGATGGGGCGTCCGCGGTAGCGGGCGGCCCAGCCCGGAGGTCGCCCCCCGCTCAGCCCCCCGGGCGGTGTGGTAGCCCTTGGAAGTGTCGACCTGGGATCCCGATCTTGTCCGCGCCATCGCCGCCCAAGGGCTGGCCGCGCTCCAACTGAGCCACGACCGTTTCGTGGACGGCCGTGGCTTGGCGACCACGAGGCACCGAAGTCTGCCGCCGAACAGCGTTCGTGGCCGGGTGTTGTACGTGCCGTGAGCGTGCCAGTCGGGGCCGGGGCGACGACCACGAACCCGGTAGCGGCGGTGGCGTCGCAAGGGCACCAACAACACCCGTCACGACGACGCCCCGGACGACCTCGGCCTGCACTACTCCGGCCTCGTCGTCGCGCTGGAACTCTTCACGTGGCTCGACGCCGCCGTCGGCCTGCACCGCTATGTCTCCCTCTTCGAAGGGCCGCAGGATCGGCCCAGCCGCCGCACCGTGCAGCGCTGGCTCACGCGCCTCCTGCCCGACGCGCTCGAGCTCCAGCACGCCGTCCGAGCTGTCCTTCTCGAACGCTGCGAGCCTCGGCAACTCGAACGCCTCTTCCCAGGTGGGCTGCCGCCACCGTCCCGATCTCCGCCCGCGATGGCGAAACCCCCAGGTGGTCAGGCAACTACATCGGGGTCTCGCCATGCTGCTCGGCGGAGCGATTGCTTTGGATGAACCCGCCGCGTCGTTGTTTGCCGAGGCTTGCAGGAGGATGACGACCCGCACCAACCAGAACGGCTAATCGGCCCACGTCCTTCCGGGACGGATCCTACCCGTTTGGCCGCCGATCAGCGCGTCGGATCGCCATTCGCGATCCCACAATCGGTGTCATCGCCCACCGGTGGCGGATCTGCGAGCGTCTGCGGCGGAGACCCCGCCATGTCCGACGACCCGCGACTCGACCGCGCCCTGGCGCGCTACGCTGTCATCAGCGCTTACCTGGCCATCGACCCGCCGCGAGGCCAGCGAGCCGCGTTGCGGGAGGCCCTGGCGGCAAGGACCTGGAGCAGTCCAGACAGCGAGCCGATGCTCGTCGCCGTGGAGACGATCCGCGCTTGGGTCCGACGCTATCGACGTGGTGGCCTCGACGCCCTGATGGACAAGCGTCGCCCGCGCCGCGGCGTTCAGGCCCTTCCGCCGGAGGTGATCGAGAAGGCCTGCGCGCTCAAGCGGGAGGTCCCCGAGCGCACCCTAGACAAGCTGATCCGCATGCTGGAAGCGCTCGAGCTGGCCCCAGAGGGCCTGGTCCGCCGGAGCACTCTGCACCGCGCCCTGAAGGAGCGCGGCCTGTCCAGGCGTCCAAAGGGCACCTCGGAAGCCAAGGACCTCGACCGCTTCGAGGCCGCTGCCCCTAACGACTTGTGGCAAAGCGACATGTTGAGCGGCCCGTTCCTGCCCGATCCCGCCAGGCCGGGGAAGATGCGCAGGGCGTGGCTGTACGCCTACCTCGACGACCACTCCCGGCTGCTCCTGCACGGCCGATTCAGCTTCAAGGGCGATCTACCCGCGTTGGAGCTGGTCTTCCGTCGCTCCGTTCAGAAGTACGGCGTGCCTCGCGCCGGCTACTACGACAACGGCCAGGTGTATCGGTCCCACCACATGAAGCAGGTGTTCGCCGGTCTCGGCGTCCACCGGAAGAAGCCGATCTTCACCACCGTCGGCCGGCCAGAAGGGCACGGCAAGATCGAGGCTCTGAACCGAAACATCCGCGGAAACTTCCTCTCGGAGCTCAAGGCGTCGTCGATCGCGACGCTGGACGAGCTCAACGAGGCGTTCGGAGCTTGGATGGCGCTGGAGTACAACACAGCCGTCCACAGCGAGACCGCCCAGACGCCTCTCGATCGCTGGCGCGCCGGGGTCGAGCGCGTCGTGTTCGCCGACGAGGAGCGGATCCGGCAGGCGTTCACCTGGCGGGAGACGCGCAAGGCCGACAAGTCGGGCATCTTGTCGCTGCACGGTGTGAAGTTCCAGGTCGGACCCGACCTGTCGAACCGGCGGGTCCAGGTCCGCTACGACCCCGAGGATCTCCACGAGGTCGAGATCTGGCACGACGATACCTTCCGGGAGCGGCTGAAGCCCTTCGAGGTCGCGCCCTGGCGCCGTCCAAAGCCGCCCAAGGCGCCCGCGAGGCCGGAGGTTCCCGTCGCCGACTGGCTCGCCCACCTCCGCCAGCGCCGCGCCGAGGAGCTCGACACCGAGCCGGAGCCCCAAGCCTGGCGCGATGAGCTCGTCGCCAAGCGGCAGGCCGGCCTCCTCGCCCTGGTCGATCTGTTGGCCGACAGGCTCGATCCACACGTCGTCGATGTGCCCCAGATCCGGGCCTACGCCGCCCGGTATAGCCCCTTCGAGGCCGAGGCTGCCCACGCCGTCCTCGACCGGCTGCTGGAGCGGCATCCGACCGATCTGCACATCCACTTCTATCTCGACCACATCCGTCAGGAGGCTAGCCGATGAACAAGCCCACCATTCCAGAACCGCAGAAACGTAGGCTCCAAGCCCACTACGGCTTCTCTGGCGTGCCGTTCCGAAAGAACGTCCTCGCCAACCGGATGTTCGACTCCTCCGCACAGCGCGAGCTCGGTCACGCACTGCGTATGTGGACCGAGATCAGGGGCCTCGCCTTGGTCACTGGTCCCGTCGGCGTCGGCAAGTCGATCACCCTTCGCCGGTTTGCAGGCGAGCTTGACGAGGCTCGCTTCCGCGTTGTTCGCATCTCCCAGGGGCCCACGACCGCCTACGGATGCCTCCGATCGCTGGCCCGACACCTGGCTTTCCCGATGAACCGGCACGCTGCCGATCTCTTCGACGCCATCCGCGACCACCTCGCCGGCTACGCTGAAGCCCACGGACCCCATCCGCTGATCCTCCTCGACGATGCCGAGGGACTGCACACCGACGACCTGCTGCGGACACTGCAGGCGCCGTCTCTGGAGCCCTTGCGGTCGCGGATCGCCTACGCTGCACAGCTCCGTCCGTTCAGCCTCGAGGACGCCCGGAACTACGTCAAGTTCCACCTCACCGGTGCTGGCGTCGCCAAGGACCTCCTCACCGAGCCCGCCGCCCGCATCCTCTTCCAGGTGTCCCACGGCCGCCCGCGCGCCATCAATCAGCTCGCCCTGCAGGCCCTCATCCAGGGCGCCGTCGAGGGACGAGACAAGATCGACGGACGCTTCATGGAGGCCGTCCTCGCCGCACATCCGCTCCTCCAGGGAGGTCCCAGGTGAACCGCGATCTGCTCGACGCACTTGGTGCCATCGCCGCGGAGTTCTACTGGGACTCCCTAGACCGATACCCCTGCTTGTTCCGAGACCCCCGTGAGCGGGCTGACAACGAAGCCATCCTGGTCTGGCAGGTCCTGATGGTCATCGATGAGCTCGCAATCGCAGTGCAGGCCGCCAAGGAATTCGATCACCATCCGGTCGAGGACGACAGCCAAGAGCGCCTGCCGTTCTGATCGCCCACCATGGGTGATCCCTCGAATCCGTCGAGTGCACGCTCCCAGCGAGCCGCAGCGACGACAGCCCGGGTTCTCTCTGGGTGTCCACGAGGACGCCGCCGGCCCGGTTCGCCCGCCGGACCCCAAGGGGCGATCGTTCGTTCCCCGTTCCCACGCTAGCTAGCTAGCTAGGGCCAGGCATCATCCGGAACGGAACGACTACAGAATTCAACACACGCCACGTAGAAACTTGGCTACCGGCAACCGGTGTCAGTCAGGCACATCGTTCCCGACATCGGGAACGGCCCGCGGGAACGTGACTGCTACGACCTCAGGTGGTGTGCGCCCGTACACGTCGTCGCAGTCGCCAGCGCACGCTGACAGGCCGTCCCCGTCCAGATCCTCGTCCTCGTCAACACCGCCGTCGGTACGGGCAGCGCTCGCCACGATGCCAGATCTCCAATGAACTGTTTACACGGGTAAACACCGCCGGATCAGCAGCCGTTTGACTGAGTCCGTATGAGCATCCAAGGAAGAGGTCTAATAATTGCTACAAATATATGAAGGTGCGACATCTGACTGAGGCTGAATGGGCTCATCTAGCGGCTTGGTATCGCGAGTGTCCGTAGTGGAACTACACGCTCGGCGAGACAGAGGGAATGCTTGCGCACGCCCTTGACCTCCCTGGGAAAGAGTCGCTGTTGCTGCTCGGGAACGACGTGCGGTGCAGCAGGCACAGCTGGAATCGGACCAAGCACGCAAGTCGCCTGACCCGCGTAGTGCGGGCCGATCATGACGGCGCCGGTCGTGGAGCTGGGATTTCGCGCCTGGCTGCGCAACGGGGTGAGCAAGGATAGTTGTCGTCGCCCACCTGGCGGTCCCAATCATTGAGTTAGCAAGGCGGCTACCGACGAGTCACCCACCAGGTGGGTGGATCATCACGTCATGAAAGCCGGGCTTCTGGCCCAGCTTTTCACTTTCTCATGTTCGCGCTGCCGGCCACGCAGGAAAGCCCTGTTCTCGTCACCGCGATGCAGTCAGCGGATCGAGGACCCTCGATACTACCCGCTGGGAGTGCTGTTATCGCCACCGAGCCGACCACCCGCCCGGGGCTCGCCTAGTCTGCGGGATTCAGCAAATGAAACTCTTGGATTTGATGGGTCCCTATTCACCCTCGATGCAATACTCCTATGCCCAGAGGTGACGTGTGCCATCACACGCTTGACTGATGGTGTCGCGTCCGCGAAACTCCTGGCGGGGCAACGTATCCAGTCACTGGCGATCGCAGCCCCGCCGACGCTCGCGGGTGACATGGGAGGCTGGAGGTGTTCATGCGAACTCCAGCCGCCAGAAAGTGGTCCTCGGTTCTCACTCAGGTCGAG
>PJEL010004365.1_pt1 | contig 11704 bp, 9 predicted proteins | sample 1853271 | NCBI WGS metagenome assembly PJEL01 (sample SAMN08108733, study PRJNA415343) | Invertebrate metagenome, whole genome shotgun sequencing project. | host: Globobulimina | place: Sweden: Gullmar Fjord | collected 2015-08 | reverse complement strand
AAGTACAGCGTAAGACCCGTGACTATCGTCTGGGTATCTTCCGCTTGACCTATTCACCTGTGAATCCCAATCGCTAGTTGCAACATACTGTTGCATACCCATAAGTTCAAAATTATATACAAGAGATGATAGGTCGCTAAATGTCCTAATGCCAACACTAAGACCGGCGGCATTAGTCATTATAAGCTCACGGTCTGTTGTAGTTTCGCCTAAGTCTTCCAACGTTAAAGTTACTGTTGCACCTGTACCTGATCCACCAGTAACAGGAACTAAAGTTGAACCTGCTGTGCGATGGTATATACCAGCACTAACTAGACTCAAAGCTGTTATAGCTCCACTTGATACGCTATCCACATTGAATGTTGCATCATTATCTGATTGAGGCGAGTCATAACCTGACCTAGTGTCTCCACCGGATATGGTTACAGTGTCACTAACAACATAATTAGCACCACTACTGCCGCCAGTTGGTGCAGCTGATAATGCCTTTTGAGTTACCCTATCAATAGTCCAGCCGTTACCGCCAAGAACTACGTCTAGTTGAACAACACCTACTGGTGATCCTGTGCTAGACAATACAGTTGTGTTAAATCTACCTGCTACTCCATTGTGACCAGGTATAGTGGAGTAGCATCCGCTTTGTCTTATTATAATGCCATCAACAACACCGATTGAAACTGATGAGACTTCAAAAGTGACTACAGTTCCTGACAGTGAACCAGGGTTTGCACCACCGCCACTATCTACTATCTGCAATAGATCACCTACTGTGTACCCACTAGTACCACCAAAGAATACAGTAGCAGACTGAGCGCTAAAGTTGCTGTCATCGCAGAATTCACGAATCTTATCTAGCATGTCAATATAGTTATCGGCTTGTGGACCTGTCAGCCAAGCTGGACCAGAACCATCGTCACCTGCTATAAATGCCATTAACTTCTTCCTGACTGTCGAAGGCCCTGTTTATTCTGACTCACAACCTGAACAATTTCAGTTTGAACGTCGTCGTCTGTACTAATGGCTTGAGCGAATGCTTTACCGCCAACCATAATTGTAGGCGTGACAGCAACTGCTACCTCTGGAGGTGGTGCCTGAACTACGACTGTACCTTGATTCTTAGTTTGGTTAAGAATAGATGCAGTCTGTGCAGCCGGCACAATCTGACCTGCCGAAGGTGGAGTGAATGGAGTTGGTGCTCCACCTCCAGGGATAACAGCGCCTCCTGTTTGCCTTGTAGCGAACCTAGAAGCAGAACTAGACTGTCTAGTTGTAGCTCTCATAGCAGCCGCAGGTTGAGACAGAGGACTAGAAGACGGAACAAACAATTCAGGACCACCTTCATTAACGTAGAAGTTACGACCTGAGTTTGCCGAAGCCCCCGACCTTGCTGCTGTAGGTGCACCACCAAAGCCACTAATTGTTCCTGTTATAGCTTTAAGGATCAAAGCCTTAATGATCGCCTGTAGTATCTGTTGAGCAATGTCACCTAAAATATTTGCCATCGCTTCACGAAGTTGGTCAACATCTTGAGCACCGCTAAGAGCAAAATCAGCAAGAGCACCTGAAGCCCTATCAATTCCTCCGACAAGAGTATTTGCGAATGTAGCACCTAACTGTTCAGCTTGCTTGTTAGCGTCGAACAGTACGTCAATGAATGCCTGCATCTGACTAGTTGAGTCCTCTTGAAAAAGAGGACTCTCTTTGAGTATTCTATTGTATTCATCTAGAGTTATACCACCAACGAACATAAGATCAAAAAGTTGTTCTTGCCTCTCTATCTGCTTGTCTTCTTCAGTAGCAAGTGTAGCAAGAATCCTAGACCTCTCTGCTAATGCAGAATTGAAGTCTCTGGCAGCGGCAACGTCGCCCTCCTTCTGAAGTTTAATAGATTCCTTACGCTTCTCATTAGCCATAGCCAACGCGCTGATCTCTTTTAATTGAGCTATCACAGCGACGTTGGTTAGATCTATACTTGCTTTTTTTAGAGTTTGCTCTGCTCTTTGGACTTGTTGCAAGGCAGCTCTAGCAGCACCTGTTAACTGCAACTGGCTAGCCTCATTCTTCAACTGGTCAATCTGATTCTTAGTTAGTCTTGCAGCTCTTCTTTGAATGACCCCTTGCTGGGCTAATGCTGCCGATGCATTATTGGTAGACTCTGATGCTTTTTCTGTGGTTTCGAAATAATCCTGAGTTGTATTCCAAAGATCGGTTACGTTTTTAGTGGTAGATTGAGCGTCTATACCAAATGCTTTAACTTCTCCTATGAGATTCTTTACAGCAAGGCCAGCTACTTGCGATGTCACACCAGCAGCATCAATCCTTTGTCTTAGCTGCTCAATCTCAATAGCTCTTATTCCTAGCTCTTTAAACTGATCTGATAGAGACTTTATTCTTTTGTTTATTGTTTCGACACCAAGTGCAGATTCACCGCCTTCGAATAGACCTATTCTATTACCAATGTTTTTAGCAGCGTCTTGGCTTTTACCTTCTTCAGATAAATTCTTATTGTCAGCTATCTTACCTTGAACTGCTCTTAGTCTATCACCAATACTAACTATGTTACCTATGCCTTTAGTTAGTTTAGTTACAAGTGTAAGGCTTTGAGTCAGGTTTTTTAACATTGGTTGGAAAGAACGACCTAGCTCTACTATGGCGTTATTCAACCTCTGTACTGACTGATCGAAGGATGGTCCTAGCTTTTTGAATTGACCATCAATATCACCGGCAGCGCCTTCTAGTGCAGTTACAAGCTTATCAGCTGTTAACTGACCAGCAGCTCCCATTTCTCTAAGCTCACCAATTGTGATACCAAGCTGTTTAGATAATTCAGCCGCTAGAGTTGGTGCGTTCTCAAGTAACGATCTCAATTCGTCACCTTGCAAACGACCAGATGCAAGAGCTTGACCTAACTGAGTAATCGTAGTTGCTGCTTCAGATGCATTAGCACCACCAATAACAAGCGCCTGATTAAGTGTTTTTACAATGCCAGCAGTCCTGACTGCGCCTATACCTAGAGTTTTTGTGGCAATACTTAACCTAGCGAATGTGGATGCATTATTAGCAAGGCTAGTACCTGTCTCTTCAGATATATCCCTGATTAGCTTAAGGTTAGCGGCAGTTGCTTTAGCTGTTCCTGATACGGAACGGACGCGGCGCTCTAGGTTTTCATAATCTCTAGCAGCATTTACTATTGATCTAGCGGCCAAAGCAACACTGATCCCAGCGAAAGCCTGCTTTAAACCGCTTAGTGCGTTTCTTAATTTATTTGGAGCCTTATCATCAAAGACAGTGCCTACAGTTACCTTAACTCTCTTGGCTCTTTTCTCAAGTTGAGCTAACGCAGTATCAATCTGTTTTATTGCACGGATTGCAGCTTGAGGCTTGATTACGACTCTAATAGGAAAGTCAACCACTGTAAAAACCCTTTCTAACTAAGCATCACCCCACCCGTTTTGCCTAGGAGGGGTTTTTGCAGCGGTATTCTTTTGTTGGTTATCAGATATCCAGGTCATATAAACTGAGTCCATAGTACCAAAGACAATTTCAACTAACCTACATGTTTCATCGTCAAGTCCTCTGCGATCACAAAGATCTCTAACCTTAGACATGGGGATAGGTCCTATGGACATCCCCATTTGACGTTCGGTTGAAAGTTGCCAAAACCATGCGATATAGAAATTGCATACTTCAGGAACATATGGCTCATCTAAGAACCATTGAGGAACTTTGCGACCTTTTTCTAGGCCCGCTTCAACCGACCATCCATCTCTGGAATAACGCATATCCCAGCGAATTCGGTCGGCTAAGAGTTTCCCAGATCAACCGCGTCTTCAGCGTCAGATAGTTCCTCTGGATCATCCAGGAAACTTTCAGGATTCGTGAAGAAATTCCTCACGTCATCAAACAGATAATCAGGCAATGCAGAAAGCAATGCAAAGCAATTTTGCTCACTGAATTCTGCTTGGTTGCCAGCTGAATCAAACATGTCTTCCCAACCTTTAAACACAAATTTTGGGAATATCTCTCTATCGTGATTTCGGCCATCCTCAAGCTCTTTTGCTGTCATCTTGCCGGCACGAAGCTTTCTTGCGCTTCTTGTGCTTCGCTTAACAACAGCGTTAAAGTATGGCTTGTTGGTTTCACCAGCAAAAACCCCGATCAAGGTTGGCTCGCCTTCGACCTCTATAAGTTGATACCTAGCGGTCTTGGCAGCTCCAACACTTAGTTTCTTCAGATGGCTAAAATCAGCAGTCAAATCATTTTCCTTTTCTATGGAACAATTGGGAATATTGTAGTTGATACTACAATTCCAGTAATAGGATCTAAGAACGCCTCACCAGTTAGCGCTACTTGAACAGTTTCATTGACTGGCAACTCTCTATTACCTCCACCTAAAGTCATAGCTGGAATGTCAGTAATAATGGCACCGTCATCTGTAGCCACAATGAAGTCCATTGTCACGGTTGCGTTGCTTCTAATTCTTGCAATCACGTTAGGATCTGTAAACAGAATGTTGCCTTCAATAGTGACTGCTAGGTTCCCCACGTTCACATAGCGGGCACCCAGTACACCTAGAACCTTTTCTGGTGAAACATTGTTATTGATTGTGATAGTCGTAGATTTGAAATCAGTAGTCAATCCAGTTTCATCAACATCTGTCACACGCAAGCGAGTGATATTAGAAGAAGTGTTTAGTGCTGTAGTCATTACAGGATCTAGAGGAGTAGCTGCGCCATCCCTACGACTGCTATTAACAACTGGTGGCTCTGCATCTGTTGATACAAATGCAAAGGTAGCTGTTGATTTATCAGATAGCGGCAAAGACCATGAGAACTGATTGCAATAGCTATTTAGCAGATATTCAAAACCGTCGTCACCACCGCCATCACCTTCGAACAGATTTGGCCACGCGCCTTCAAACAAGAATATCTTTTCTTGGTATGCATCATCGTCTACAGCTACATTGCGAATGTATAAACCGAACAGGATATCAAGATCTTCTGATCCAGCACCATTTGTAGCGCCATTTTGCAGAGTTGAGTCAACTTTATCTAGAACTATCGTATCCGGTGTATCACCAAATGACACTATCCTCCCATAGCCAAAAGTATCGCTATCTACTGAATCATTTAATGCGTTAGCAACACCACCAGCACCATCTGGTGAACCAATATGCACAAACATGCCTACGGCAAGACCTAATGATGTAGGGTCAATAGCACCAGTAGTGAAAGTTAGCGTGCCCTGTTTTGTTCCAGCATTCCAAGTCCAAGTAGATACCATTGTACCAGCATCAAGTAGCTTTAAACCTGCTACCTCTACTGTAGCTAGCTGAGTGTCAGCTGTAACTGTCTCATCTGTAAGTGTGTCAGTCACTACTATGCTTGTAGTAGTTGAACCTACACCTAGCTGCTTCAATCCGTTGTTTGCGTCTTCAGAAAACCCCCTGGCAAATACAAGCGATGCAAGGTCGGATGACTGTTGCAGCTTAGCTAGCGCTGGAGCGCTAATAGCTGGCACTGTGTAGTTACTAGTTGCATTGATTGCAGCTGTAGCAATACTTCTGATATCTACGTTCTCACCTACTGAAAACATGAAGCCTTCAATGAAGTCAACATATGAATCTAAAGTCAAGTCAGCGGTGAATTCAACTGCCGCATCTAAATCGGTAATAGTACCTTTTCTTGCACCGCGCAACCTTGAAATTGGATTGCGAGCGACCGTTGTGATAGTAGGGCCGAAGTTGGCGACCTCATTAGGCTCTGTGAGTTTCCAATCACCGGCCACAGTCGTAAAATCATCAAATGCAGCTTGAACGGCATAAGACAACGAAAAGTTGTTAGTTAAAACGCGGCCCATGACGAACCCACCCTTTCAAGGTTTATTTGTTACGGTCTTAAACGAATTCTGAAAGTAGCAGATACAGCCTGAGCGATTGCTGCTTCGACGAATCTAGCTGGGGCTTGAGACGACGATCCGTTATTCAGAAATCCAATGTATGGCACATTATTACTAATGTATATAGGAGCCACAGAAAGCTTATAGTTTTTAGCTATAAACTTCGACTTCCTGTTATTTTCAGCTCGATTTTTTCTACCACTCGCTTTAGCCTTATTCCTGACAGTTGGAGGTTCTGAAATGCTTTCATCTGAACTACCCAATGAAGGAGTCCAAGCTCCGCGAGCAAAGCCAGTATCGACCGGAGTGGCCAGAGTTATAGTCTGGTAAATCCTCAATTCGAGTTTACCTATACTCTGTTCTACGAAGTCTTTAAATTGCCTAATCACCCTATCGCCTTCATTAGCCATTACCCTCTATCCTCACTATTAAAGTTGGCAACAACGTCGATCCTGAACCAGCCCCTGTCGGCTCCGATCTCTCTGGATGTTACTTGCGTAAACCAAATGCCGCTAGCAGTTGATGTGCCTCGCCAAGCAAGTTTCCCGATCCTGGCAAGTTCACCACCTAACGTGTGACCGTCCCCTATAGCTGTGTAAATCTCGGCAGTGGCTATTCCTTCATTAAGAAATCGGCGGTTACCTGGAGCCCCAAGAGTTTCTTGATTCTCCACAAGCTGGCGAACACTTAACCTAGCCCACGGTAATACTCTACCGTTTGCATCCTCACCTTCTGGAATTCCAGATCCGGTCACGTTCTCATAAACGAGAGGAACGGCCAAGGAAGTTGCGTTAGCCTCCCAAGCCGTACGAAATAAAGCAATGATTTCAGTCCTAGCCTCCTCAACTGTGGTCATTTCTTAATTCCTAGCTGGTAAATAATCTCGTCGTCTGCTGGCCTAAGCGTCTCCACCATGCCTAAAGTCCACATAGTAGATCCGTCTCGAACCCTATCGAAATTGTTGATGTCAACGGAAGTTACGGCCTCTAAACTAGTTGCGGCGACTAAGATGAATTCCTCGAATTCATGTAGGGACTCTGCCCCAGGTACTCTCATGACATCTTTACCGAATCCGCTACCTGCTGCTGGGACAAAAGCCCCAATAACGGTTGCTTCTGTGGAGCCCGTGGAGAAGTCTGGGCCGCGTTCTGGTTCGGAAGCACTCGCAGGCGCGGTCGGGTCAGATATTAGCGTAATTGAGCGCCCATTAGCTTCTATGAGTCTCTTAGCTGTGGCACGACTCTTGTTAAAGTCAACCATTACCTAATCACCATTCCTGTTGGTTTTAGATATTCTGCCAGTAGCTGATCTGCGGCTGGATAAGGCTTCAGCAGTGTAGCCATCCCAGAACCTTCCTCATACTTAGTTCTGTCCTCAATCGGGCCCACTATTTCTTGCTTCTCAATAATGGCCCTACCAGAGTCGTCGGTCACTGGATCTATATAAAGTAATTCGGTTCTAGCGCGGTCGGCATACTCGGCCATAGCCTGCTTCAGCTTCAGCGGGATGCCTACGACCTTCACCCAATCTGAATCATAAAGCTTTGACCTAGGAAACTGCAACGGTTGAGAACCTACATCAAGACCATTCTTAAATGGTGTCAGAGCACCGCCACCTGTTAGCGATACCGAAAGCGGTATATCGTTACCTGAAGATCCAGCTTGCAATGCTGTTAATAGCAATACAGAAGTCGAGCCTTCTTCGAAAGCAGCAGTCACTTCAGAATTTGCAGGCGTTGAATCTGGTATACCGCTAGTTACAGCATCAATTGTTGACTGCAACGTTTCTTCTAGATCCGCCCCAATTTCTATTTCATACTGAGCAAGAGTACCTAATGCAGTTTTATACTCATACTCATGACTGCCAATAGTGATGGAGTCTGCACTTGACGGGTTGGCATTGAAGCTAGCAAGGGCTTGCGCCTTCACTCCGTCAAATGAAGTTAGCTTATTCGATCTGAATCTTGAGCCCCATCGTGTGTCGATGTAGCTTGTGGCTGCAACTATAGCTGCTTCTTGAACGGCAACTGTGGCAGCAGACCAATCCGTTTCCCTATTCAAGCTAGTTAGATATGACGTGACAAAAGAAACAGATGCATAGGCATTTGCTTCTCTCACGCCGCCACCTGTTTCAATTATCAGTGTCATTTCTTATTCCTTAGCTTCTTCAGGCTGCTTTTCTTCACTTGGCTTAGTAAGGGTCTTTGCGTGTTCTTGCAGCTTAGCAGCTACGACCCATGCCCTTCCGGCATTTTGAAGTCCGCTCTTCTTTACGTCAGTATCAATTGCATTGATGAGATATTGAATCTCTTCTAGCGTAAGTTGATCCATAAAATCTTCCTCTTTCTGTTAGCTAATTTCTATTTGAATGTTCTCTATGTTAATACTGTTGGTCGTACCAACAGTCGCCAGTATCGGCTGAATTGTATCACCTTTTACTAGATCCACCGGATTGTTGACAAGGTGAAAACTTGTAGATGTTGAAACTGTTCTCTTTACATATGGATTACCACCATCTGGCGAGGCACCATTCTTTCCAATGTTGAACAGATAGTCTTCATTGTTTCCAGATTTGAATACCGACCAGCCAACTCTAACCGAACCTTTGAACGGCTCATTTCCGATATACGTTAGTTCACCAGTCACAGCATCAGTACATTTGAATCGTTCGTTATCACAACTGAATCCGGCATCCCAGTCGCTAGTGAGAACAGTAGATGAAAATGTAATTGCAATATCGAATGAGTTAGTCAACACATTGAATACAGTAAACGCACCACGATAATATTCATCACCACCAGAGATGACTATGTTCTGATTTTCAACAAGGCCATGGGCTGCACTTGTGCAAGTTGTACCACCAGAACCGTTATTTGCAAAGACAGTGATGAACCCAGTCAACCCACCAAGAGTGATAGCTTGATAGGTGTCAGTCACCCCAATCGGCGTTGTGGATGGATTTTCTTCTATGTGCCCATAACCAAAAGACCTACTGTCAATGTAGTCTGGGTTATTGAATGCAAGCACCCTTGGGTCTGATTGATCCAACCCTTCGGTGCTCCATGTACCTGTTGCCGTCGCTGTGAACGTTCTATTCACCTGGAATGTATTAGTCAACTGATTGTAGACAGTAGCGCCACCGTCATAGTCGATTGTACCATCCGTATCTAGCGTGATCTGGTCACCATCAACCAATGCAGTTCCAGTCTCTGTGATGGTAACACTATTGGATAAGAAGCTTCCTGTTTCGTTACTTCCGAATGCAATCGTTGCGACTTCAAAGTATCCAGCTCCAGTTGCTGTTATGATGTATGTTCCATTGTAGGCTGTATTGGTGGTGAACCCTGATATCACAACTTCCTGATTTATGAATAGAGTTGGTGGAGCTGTGAAGTTGAACCGCGCAACACCGCTGCTATCTGTGACACTAGTGATTGCTTCTGCTGGAACAGCTGCATCCGCGACTGCTGTAAAAGAACCAGTAGATCCTGAAACATCAAATATCTGTCCACCTTGGAAAGCAATGCCTCCAACAGCCACTTTACCTGCATCATTCAATGCAGGTTCAATTCGGAACAATGAAGCACCAGCGTTGAAAGATCCAGTAAGTTGATCGACACTCACAGACTTAGCACCAAACGAATTATCAAGCGTGAATAGTGGCAACGCTGAAGTTGGTGTGTTGGTGATGTTCGACTGCGTAATGGTGACTTTCATGTTGAAGAAGTCAAAGCCGAGAACATTATCGAAGATGTCAGACACGTCTAGAATGAATGTGCCGTTTGAGAGTGAACCCAGATCGTCCCAGTTGAACAAGCCTGCAAGGGTCAAGTTCATGCTGCGACCACCCATATCAAGGTCTGCAAATGTTCCTGTTGAAGAACTCAATAGGTCCATGAACTCCAACGACCTCAAGCCACCTTCACCAGTCAACAATGTTCCAGTTCCTGAATAGGTCCATGAAGATTGATTACTTTGGTCTGTTGAGATGTGAAGTGTTGCACCGTCGAATACCACTCGAACATCACTATCAATGTGGCCTTTGAATATCCATGTGGTGTTGCTGTCCACTGTGATAATGCCGCCTGAAGCCATCGCTTCAAATTCAGCAGTATTATAGATCACCTTGATAAGTGGCGGAACAAGGTCGATGTCATACCAGTCGGCAGTATTGGACGCTGCACTCTTTTTAATGGATGCGATTGACTGTTCGCCATCGGCATTGATGTGTATGTCACCACCCTGCCCAGTGACCACACCCTCTGGACTTCCAGCATCGTCTACAGATATCATCGACCAATTGCCAGTGGCGTTTTGAAGCTGAAGTACCTTGTCAGTATGCGAGTTGATAAACGCACCAGCAGTATGCGACAGCACGAACATATCGTTAGAGCCTAGATTGATACTCGATGCGATTTTGAATGCATCGCTTGCACTGTTATCTATTCCCATCACCCAGCGTTGACCGCCATCAAGTAGGAATTGCGCGATGGCATCGCCTGTGCCTTCTTGAATGATCGTCAGTCCTGCTTGGTCACCTGTCTCGGTCGTGTTCTCGGAAACTGTAAGAACGCTATCAGGCTCAGTGTATGGCCCAATGGCGACGTTGTTGCGTTCTTTCCAAACCGTGATGCCACCGCTCACACCAATGTCATCCGAGAACGACATGCGGAAGTAGCGAGCGAGTGTGGATGCGTTGTTATCGTTCAACATCACGAACTCGGATTGATCGGTTCCAACATCGCCTTTGTTAAAGATAAAGTCTGTAGAATCCGAGCTGCCGAATGTGCCGACCTCAAGCGTGACCGCCTTGTCGCTGCGAAGCTCGACTACATCCGCGCCGATGGTGTCAATCTGGAACCGTTCGGTCGGGGTGCCGTTTCCACCTAACTTTGCGTTACCAGAATTGTCCAGCGCGAAGGTTGGATAGTTGAAGGTGAAGGCCACGGCTGGTGTGATGGGGAACGCGGTGAAGTCAGAGCTTATCCCTGCGACCGTGTCGCTGGTGATACTGGTGACTGTCCGCACTTCGCTGTTGATGAAGACGTATCCACCGACCCGCAGTTCCGTTAAGAACGCTGTACCAGTACCATCCAAGACATTGTTCGTGACGTTCTCGACCGTCCCTGTCCCCGTCGCTGGCGCGAGCTGAACGTGAAACTTGTTAGACGGTACGTCTCTGCCGATCCCGATGTTGCCTCCGCGAGTCTGGCTGAAACCTATCTCAGTGACTTCCTCGTTGGTGGTATAGAACATCTTGAAGTAGCGCAGACCACTGCTCGCAGTGTTCGAGTTGAACATCGCGAACTCGGACTGATTGAACCCGACGTTTCCGCGATTGAAGAAGAAGTCCGTGCTATTTCCTTCAGCGAAGTTGCGGCCCTCAATCGTCACCGCTTTGGATGAGAACAGCCCGACCACTTGCGTTGTGGTTGCGTTCACATCGAGGATGTAACCGTCGTCAGGAACTCTATTCACACCAAGCGTGCCCGTGAAATAGTTCTTCCCGTCTACCTGCAATGTGAGTTGTCGACTCGAATTCAGATCGGCAGTCTTGGCAATCGCAAAGTCGTCGTCGATCGAGTTGTCGATCCCCATGACCCAGCGCGTCTCACCGGTCGTCAGGAATTGCAGGACCGCATCCCCGGTGCCATCCTGCTCGATCGTCAGTCCAGCCGCCGCTCCGACTTCCGCCGTGTCCTCGTAGATGTGGAACGTGCTGGTGGGAAGTATGCCCACGCCGAGCTGACCCAGGAACTCCGAGCGACCGTCAGTCTCCAGAACCAGTTGATCGTTGCTCCCCAGGT